>Ga0307517_10004344_pt1 | contig 21825 bp, 15 predicted proteins | sample 23_EM_MG_FD_194515 | JGI IMG/M metagenome (GOLD analysis project Ga0307517, IMG submission 194515) | Populus trichocarpa ectomycorrhiza microbial communities from riparian zone in the Pacific Northwest, United States - 23_EM | ecosystem: Host-associated > Plants > Roots > Unclassified | place... | reverse complement strand
TTTTAAATCCGTCGATAATGCAGGATGACGCTTTTGAGGCTGTTATCTGTTATCGATCTATCAGTAATCAGTAATCAGTAATCCGCCTTTTTAACAGCGGGAGATCTTTTCCATCAAAACACGTGATACCGAACTTTCCTGTTAAGCTTTAGGCGCCTAGGCGAAGTGAATCGTCGTTTAGTATTCACTCATATGATTATACAACAATATGTAACCCCTCTGCTCAACGTCAACATTTTAGCCGATTGATCGTTCCACCGTTTGAAGTAGGAGTCATGGGGTTTCCACCATCATTGACCACATCGTCTATCGTCTGATCAAATAGATGACCTCAGTTGCCAGGACTCTTCTAGTAGTAGCGTTACGATAGCCCAACGCAACTCCGCGGCACATGTAGGAGAAGTATGAGAGCTATTATTAATTATCCAAGTCGAGGCCAAAGAATCATGGTGGACACGTGTATCATCGATTAGCGTTATGTTCTCTACGGAGAACCATCAAAGAAATCTCAAAATGAATGACCATCAGAAAGAGTTGAATTAAGGCAACACATAGGAAGTTGCCGACGCAACTAAAATTTGACAGATCATCAGAGAAGGTGGAGAATCTAACAACCACAACTATCGAATCTAACAACCACAACTATCGAAACCAAGCACCGTGTTCAAAAAGAAATCCAACTCTGAATCTGCTTGCCTCAACCCGAATCTAATTTATATTGACCTTCTATAGTAAATGCCCCAACTAACGACGAAAACGTATTTAAAAAAATGAACTAAGGGCCGAACTAAAAAAAAAACTCGAAATTTACTCTTTGTAATTCATAAGCGAATGCGTATTGCTCAACCGCCCCCCACTCTGCTGGGAAGACGACTTGCGGTTAAAACAAATCCCAAAGCGCAGCGAAGAACGTGGTTGTCGGAAGGGAACCACTCTCTCCTCCGGCACAGTATTTTCTTGATCGCCCCACTCGCCGTTTTCGCTGTCAATCCGAGAACGCAGCGTATCACGAGTTCGATGCTTAGACGGCGACAATTCCTCAACAGACCACAGCCTTCGTTTGATTGACCGAGTCAGGCCCTTGCCGCCGTTCAATCTACGACGAAAGATTGGTTTTCGAAAATACGGAGGTGCTGGGGCTTTTTTTTTTTGGGAGTTAGCGGTGGATCTATACCACATGATTTCGATACTCACGAGGTGGCATGCGTCGGTCCCCGTGTAGGCCGGGTGTTTTGTGTATCATCCGATACAATGGAGTTTCAGGCCTATCACCATGGACATCCTGATGTCGCCAGTCACTATTCTTAGTGATCGAGAACTGCGACGTGAGCGGCATAAGTAAAGCTCTCAAACGCACTATAAAACATATCACGGTGGGCGTTAATTTTTTAAATCATAAAACGCCGTTAGTTAACCGAATTGACTTACTGCGGAGTTGCGGAACTATATACCTCTCGTTGGAATGGAGAAGTTGAAGTAGTTGTATATATGCCCGTTTATGGGGCAATAACCTCTCTGGGCATGACGCCCAAAGATAAGGTACGACTCCTGCAGACTCGAGAGTCGTGCGAGCCGTCTTCGAATAATATAACCGTCAGGATGTGAGACATGTAATTTGAGAGAAGTATTACCTCTGTCAGCCCCACAATCTGGATTGATGCAGATCACTGAGGGAGGTATCCATGCAAGACACAGACAAACATACCTCTTTGCTGTAGCAGCGAAAAATGAAAGATAATGTGGAAGAAATTTCCAATGTTTCTTCAATAGCGGATATAAACGACGATAGATATCCGAGACGGTAAGTGAGGTTTTCGATTTTTGTCAAACCTGTGTAACGTTTCACAAACGACATCCTATCGTGATCGAGTTCAGGTTGCGAACGCAGATACGATTCAGAGTTGACATGATTTCCTTGGGAGAAAGATGTAGCCATCGTCGAGTGGGGAATGACTCTTTTCAGCCACACTGGATCGTGAAGGTGAGTGTCAAGAGTCAAGGAGTGATTTAATGTTCCTAAACCGGCGGCTGTTGGCATATTTTAAACCACGGGATCTGCCGAGTTGTTCATATCACTTCCTGGTTGGGGAGCAACGATATAATGTTAGGCGCCGTTCCATATTATCAGGATGTACAGATGTCTGAATTCTGTAGTCTTTGTATAGTCGGTGAGATTCAGCCAAAGGTTCGAGCCCACTCGGCCGTTTATCGGATAAGCAATATAGACCAGAAGTTATCCGGGCCGTGAGTGATTGGCAAAGGAAACTCGGGGACGACATGTGCCAGAGATAGGCCCAATGACGCATCCATTTGAGGCAGGTGATGATTTATCCATCCATCCGGTGCGAGGGATAACAAATTGTATGTAGACCCAGAGGCTTCATTCAACTTCCCGCTTTTGGAGTGCAGTACAACTTTTGTATGGATATAGATATGAAAATATGAGTGAATTAGCTTCAACTCAATACGCCACTTGCCGATCGAAATCAAACAATAAGTGTGTCAAACTTTTCTGGGAATTCAGGAAGTTTTCAGTTGCCCAAGAAATGTCAGAAACTCTGACAACTATCTTTTCGTTCCTCAAACTCCAAAACCACATCTTTTAATGCACCGTTGTCATTGCCACGCACTGCATTCGGGTTCGGGTTCGTAGGATCATGACATCCGGAACGATATAAAGGAAATCTCCTTTCGGAAATAAAATAATGTAACTCCGACGGGCCCAATAAGAAAAGAAAACTCGAAAGGTTTCTTTTGTCTGTTATTCTAATGCAAGTTGATATACCTTTGAACACAGCTTGTGTTGAAGCACCCGTGCTGCGTGTTTTGGGGATAGAGTGAGTCAGCTCTTAGCGAGGATTCTGGTTATGTAAGACCATAAGTAAACAACGTGCCAAAAGTTGATCCGGTCCAATCAATGGAGGTAGTAAACAGTGCAACACACGAAACCTCCAACAAGTCCCTATAGCGATTGCTTTTCAACGGATCGTGGTCCGTCAGTAATGAGCTATTCAGATATTTGTCAAGGGCAGAATAGCAAGGATTTAGGTTCTTGATAAGTGGAGCAGATTGACAAGCCCGAGGTATAAGTAAGAACTCTGAGTAATCATCATCAATCAGTTGCATCGCGGGAAACATTGCACACCACACCTACCTCCTCGACTGAAGGTTCCTGAAGCGGGGAAAGTTCATTGGCGTCTTTTCATTTAGTTATTGTCCATTTAAAGTTGAAACAATAGCGTGCTAATATGAAAACCTTTAATTTGGAGATGAACTATCGTGCAATGAGACAGCGATTTATTTGATTTGTACCGTAACTTGCGATCTGATATACACGACACCTGTAGTAAAGCACTGTTGAGCAATGGAATCGAGGATCGCGGCCGCCCTATCCTCTACTGAACTCATCTCCCTCCGATCTAGCTCATAGCTCAGTTGACAGGTTCAGGTTACTTGGATCTGAAACTGTTCCGAGTCTGTTTCTTCCACCTTTTGCAAATAAGCAGTTAATAGTAGCAGATTATTATGTAAATCAGAAAATGCAATTCACACGAGAAATAATAGCCCAAAGGATCAAAGTAAAGCACGACACCTTATATTTCCCCCTTTTCCGACCCGCAGCCAATAAAGAAGAATATATTTCACGGCAAAGTCTTATCCACGTGGCCATTCATTTCCCGAGCGACTCCTGACAGTGATATTGAAATCGGAATGCCCTGACTTCCACGTTTTCCCAAAAATGACCCTCGTTTTCTAGTAGCTTTGCGATCTTGTAATGATAATCGGGGAATAAGTATACGTATATGGAAGATTGAACAGGAGGAGTCTTTGCACTCTGTCTTTCGCTTTTCCGGCCCAGGATGAGGCGGAATGCAACTACCCACGAGGCGTCGAAGTGTGACAGACCGTAACAGTCATCAACGTGACGTGACGCGACGCGACGTATCATTCCAACTTTGACCACACACGTTCGGATGAACTCATCCACATCCCGCACACTCGAAAAACAAAAAGAACAAGATGAGATCAAACGTCAGATTGAATTACTAAAAGCAAAATTGATCGAGACCGAACCTGAGCCTGAGCTAGGTGATGGCAGGAAAGAAAAGACAGAGGTGCTTGGAAAGAAACGTGGAGGGGATGTGGAGAGTAAGAAAGGAGAAGTGATGTTGGCGCCGAACACGCCTTCGCCTCGTACGTGTGTTTATTTTTTTGTCTCCTGTGTGTTTGAATTTATAGATTTTTAGGGAAGAAGAGAAAGCTCTCACACACGCATCCTGCCTCGTCGATCTCCAAACTCTCGTTCAACCCTCGTCCCATCACCAATCTATCCTCCTCATCCTCCTCACTAGCGAAGCCACCAGCTCAAACCAACCCACAATTCTCAACACCTCAACCTTCCACCCTCTTTTCCTCTCTCCGTCGTCTCGAAAACTCCACACACGACGACTCGGACTCGGACTCAAACGAGGGGAAAAAAAAGGTCGAGAGGACGGTTGGGTTCGATGATAAACCCCATCAAAGGGACGAACGACTCGCTCTGATTGAAGATTTCGAAATGGGTCCTTATGAATTCACTCCCCCAATGGGTGACCCTGCGTTCAAGGCTTTCGAACCTCATTCTGGTATCGCTCTATCGTACGTTTCAACCCGATAATTGGATTGAAATGATATAATACTTGAACACAGATCGAGGACACTCCTCCATGCGGAACTATCAGACTACCTCATTGGCAGATTCTACATCTCCCCTTCGAAGCTTTATTCGCTTCTTCGAGTCGATGCTCCTCCCTCGGATAAGGACAAGAACAGTCACAAAGGAGGGTACGACCTTGAGGTGCCTGTGCCAGGAGATTGGGTCACGATTGCGGTAATTGCGGAGAGGGGGCCGATAAGGTTTACGAAAGCTCCTGTGGGGGTAGAGAAGGACGAGGATGCGAAGGGGAAGAAGAGATGGGAAGGGAAGAAGAAGGATAAAGTTGGGCAGCCAGAGGAGGAGGGAGGGAGAGGAGGGAAGAAGTATGTTACGCTTAAGATGATTGATTTTGGGGCACGTTCACAGACGCCGGGTGGTGGTGGATATGGACAGATTAGGGGCGATGCGTTTCTTAATTTGATATTGTTTGAGGCGGACGCGTTTGATTTGACCACTCGGGAGGGAGGCAGAAAGAGGGGTGGGGAGAAGGTTTATAGGGGAGGGAGTGGAGGTGCGTTTGAGAAGCTGATGGATGTTAGAGAGGGCGATGTCGTCGCGCTGTTGAATCCGAGAGTGTTGAGGCCTTTTCAGGTGAGTTTTGCTGAGCGTTTGACGTCGATTATCATCTCATATATTCTCTCTCAGCGCACGAACACGTCTGCTCAGGCTCCGATTCTGGCAGTGACCCCTCCGTCGGCGTCGTCGATCGTCATCATCGGGCGATCAAGGGACCTGGGGATGTGTTCTGTTCTCAAAGCGAACGGGAAGGTGTGCGGTGCATGGTGTGATAAGCGAGCCGTGGCGGGGGGCAGGGAGGAGAAGGGGAGTGTCTGTGAGTATCATCTGGAGAGGGCGGTGATGAGGCAAAGGGCGGGCAGGAATGAGTTTGCAATTGGGTGGGTCGTTGTTTGTTGTTGTTTCGTCAGATATTCGAATCCTTCATACGACGTTGAGATTGTCGATCTACTGGATTAGGGTTTTTGAATCCGTCTTTCTCCTTTAGGGATTTCCCCCTTTGTCCTCCGATTTCTTGATATGGTCGCTTTTCCTTTTTTGGTTCAACCTGGAGACTACAAACCTGACCTTTGTGACATCTAGAACGTCGGGAATGACTACCGGCGCGACGCATAAACGGAAACATGACTATGATCCACTCCGAAAGTGGGGTTTAAAACCGAATGATCCGGGTACAGGAGGTTCGGGTTCGGGTACAGGAACGGGTTCGGGAGGGGCATTGGGGGCGACATACGTCTTTGGGGGACACGTTGTGAGTAATAGTAATGTTGCTGCTTCGTCAATGTTTGTGGGTGAGACGATGGGGAGAGAAGCACAGGCGAGGGCGAAGAGGAAGATGGGGGATGGGAGGGTTAAGGAGAGGGAGGATGTATTGGTTTCGAGGATGGTTGGGAAGGGGAGGAGAAAAAGTGAGGGTGGGGTCTTGGTGAAGGGGAATCCAAGGACTGAAAGGGAGGAGGATGATGATGTTGAGAGCGGGAGTGAAGGAGACGGCAGGGAGAGAAAGAATAAGCCGTTGTATTCGGCAGAGTTTGTAAAGTCATTGGGGTTTGATCCATCTCTGAAGGCTGGTATCGGTATCGGTGGAGGGAGTGGGGTCAGCAAGAGTGTTCAGGAAAAGGTTTTTGTCTTTTTTTTGTTTCACATTTTCATTGCTAATGGGTCTTGAACAGCTAGCCGCACTCGAAGCATTGCAACGGAGTCGGCCGAAAGGGATTGAGCTGGGACCGAGACGGGGTGGGCCTAGGATTCGTTCGGGCGTGGTGGTTCCTCCTGGTGCGGGTTCTGGTGATGCGGTGGGTGTGGGTGTGATTGGGAGTGGAAAGGAGGATGGGGACGGGGAAGAGAAGATGGTTGATTTGGATGATTTGTGACGGCTCAGAGAGAGGTAACATGTGTGTGAATATACCCAAATCTATGGATTCCATACTGTACATTTGGTCATGTAACAAGCATAAAGGATCTTGAAAAGAACTTTTGTGTTGCGCAAGATAACAAGCATTTGATTTTGGGAGATGCAGAGTGAAATAACTGATAGATTATCATAAAACAGATTTAGAGGGTATGCCGTGGTAGATGTCGGGGAGAGGAGCAACAGTTACACCTAAAGAAGAGAACAGACCATTTTTGCAATAAAGAATCCATATTCTCATGACTCCGTGCCAGTAGCAGACCCGTTAACCTTCGGGTCCACCTGCATGTCAGTATCCTCCATGCCGATATCGTCTGCAGACGGTACAGGCGCCGAGTTTGCAGCTCCTAGAGCCGTGTCGGCTGATTGTGACGGTTCCACGTCCCTAATCACGATGAAACTAACAATAATAACATAAGAATGAACAACCCACCACCTAATCTGGAACCTCGTAACCCTCGGCTTGGTACTAATATCCCTCACCAACCTCTCAAACCTAATCTCCCTCTCCGAAACCGACCTCGTCGAGCTCTCCCACTCCTCCTTCAACTCTTCCGCATCAAACTCCGTATTCTGATAATACCCCACCCGGACAAACTCCTGTTCCTTATAGCTGCCTGTAAAAATGAGCGCACTCACGCCCAACACGTCCTCTTTCCGGATGAGTGTCGGGTCGGGTGGGGAAGCGTCGAATTCGAATTGGTTGATTCCTTTAGGGATGGGACCGACGACGAGAGAGTCGAGTTCTTGGTCTAGTTGTTCGTCGTCTGGGCAGGAGACGAAGGTGAGTTTCCATTCGATGTCTTTTTATATTGGGGTTTTTTAAAAAATAAATGTGTGGGTGTGTGGGGAGATTCTGATCAGAGAGGGCTGGTTGTTGATACCCCCCGGGGACGCACCGTCATTGAGGGGAGCAGGACAGTCAAACGTTACGCGGAATTGGTAGTTGTCGGAAAACTTTGCCGGGTTGTTGAGGAATTCGATGTTCTACAATGAAGGTTCGATTTTTTTTCATTGTTCATCTGATTTATTCAGTGGATACGCACTCTTATGACTACTGCCATTTGGTTTTCTATCCGATGAAAGGTTGCGGTGATGGAAAGAAACGAAAGAGAACTGTGCTGCGTACACTGCAATGGGCGACGCGTTCGTGACGATCTGTCACTCATTCATGTGGAGTCACAGTGATCTCGTCTCTTGTCACCACTTCGCCACGTCAGATCGCGAACACCTTTTTTTCGCCTTGCTCATAGAATTTCAACATTATGGTTGCTGTATCGGGGTTTACTACGGCATCCACCAACGGAACAAGTATGCTTTTTATTTATTAAACCGACTCGACAAGTTCAAAAAAAAAACCCCTTCTAGGTTGAATTCAGAATTCGTACGATCTTTCGTAGGAATAAATATTTAACCAGTGTAGATCAAACGAGGAAAAGACTGGAGCAAGGCTATGAAGTGCGGTTTTTTGTTCACAAATTCGCTCCATAAGGCTAATGTCAAAAGTTTCGCGTAGTAGCTTGAATTCTTCAAGTCTGCCACGGAAGGTAATCGACATTACCAACAGGTTCTCGTCCGATATTCACATTTCATCAAATACAAAAGGAATTAAATGGTGCTTAATATAAACAAAGTATAATCTAGTTTTTCATTTGTTCTTTGCAGGAAGATCGACTACGGATGCGTACTCGTCCAATCTACACGGGTGGATTCGTCCGCCCAACGCTGTTCCTCCCAGAATGAAACCACAACCTGGGCATATTTCTATGATCATCAAAAATCGTGTCAGGTCTCGCGAAAAGAGGCTTCAGTTCAAAGCGGCACTTCTAGACGACCTCACGCTCGAAAGTCGTTTTGAGGAAGGTCTCAAGGGGATGACAAACCTTCCAGATATGTGTTGGATGAATGGGGTAACTATTCAGTCCTTTCGTTTTTGAAATACTGATCAAGTTTTCATTACAAGCCGAACCCCTAAAATGTTGTCTGGAAGAAATCGAGAAGAAGGAATTGGAACGAGCAAGTACACCCTCCCGTCCTGAGATGGTGGAAGCCATCTTCGAAGCCTGATGTGAAAAAATCCGCAACAAGACACGAGAGAAAGAACGGGAACGGCGTGGGGAGCTCACACTCAGTGGGATCCGTCGTCACAGTAAGGGACCACCTGCGCATGTTCTGGCAAGAATGTCCCCTGAACGTCGACCCGGAAGCGGGACTTGAGCTTGGGGAGAAGGAGAATCGGAAATTGTTGGACAAGGGATATGGGAATAAGCGACGAGTAGAGAACGAGGAGAGGCGATTGAAAGAGATAAATCCATGATGTGAAGTGGTCTGTAGACGATCGCCTATGTTTTTCCTCTCCGGCACTTGAGCTTGAGGCCCGATTACCAGATCTCCTCGTCTCGTGATCCCTGCTTTCAGACTGGGTCATAGTGGCTATGCCGAATGAAGTCGTTCTTTTCGACCTGTGCTATGTGATGATGTTGTCTTTTGGACAGATCAGAAACCTCGTCATTCGAATGAAACAACGTACCGCCTTCCGTACAACGCCTCAGCGACTTCGGCGTATAGAGGTCTTGCCCAAGGTTACTATAAGTGATCATTGGCGGAATTCGGATCAGTAATACCTTGAACCTGGACCACGACAGTAGCTTGTATGGCTTCTCAACATCTAACTGGTACCCAACATACGCCGCACCTTGATGGGTATCTGAAGGGCATCAGGGGCGAATTTGACCGTCTCAACCATGAACTCCATGAGACAAGGAAACAACGGGACGAATTCATATCCAAATGTGCGTGACAGTTCTGCTGTGAACGAGTTGTTGATCCAACTTCTTATAGACAAGAGTCAAGTTGAAGAATTGCGGGAACTCCGACAAACAATTTCCAGTCGCACAGTCATCCAGCACGGCCAGACTCACAGAGATGCGGACGATAACCTTCCGCTAATGTCACCCGCGTCCTCGTCCAGCGCATATAATTCATGTTTTGATGGAGAAGATGAAGCCTCTGATCGACTGCCCAACCAAGAAAACGCGAAAGAGATCGCTCACCTCGAAGGAGAAGGAAGTAGGGAGGGTGACAATCTCGGAGAAAGCGATGGGCCCTACCAGAACGAAATATATGTTGCACCTAGAACTTCATCTTTGCCCCCCCAGGTGGATGCCAGTGTATCTCCCGCAAACGAACCTGGGGACGTTGAATCTAATTCCAATTCGACGACCGCACTGAACCTGAATCTGGTGCACAAATTGACTCTAGAAAAAGGGGGAAAAATGGTTGCCTTTAGTGTGGATGGGAAATATTTGGCAGTGGCATCTAGCTCAGGCACAGTTTCCATTTTTGATACGAGGAATTGGAAAAGAACCAGGCAAGTTCCTTTACATATTCCCTCCACGCGATCCTGATGATCTGGGAATGTCAGTGTGATGAAAGACCTATATCATGATGAAGAGTCTTTGCCTGCATATACGTGCTTAGCGTTCAGTCCTGACAGCAAATATCTTGCCACGGGGGAAAGTGATGGTCATGTACGGGTATGTCTTCCAATTCTTCTGACTTCAGGTTTCTAATATATTCTTTCTCCAGATATGGATAATCTCCCGAAGGAGGGTTAGAAATTCGTTCAGGCACCGAAATGTCGTCAAAGCGCTAAATTTCTCGCCAAATGGTCAGACCATCGTTACTTGCTCACTTGATGAGACAGTAGTAATATGGAGGCTGCGCGATGGATTTTCGAGGGTCCTAACTGCTTCTAAATTCTATCCTCGGTTTGTTCGACTCAGTTTAAATGGACAATACATTGCATCAGGGGATTATGACGGGAACATGCAGATAAGGAAATTGCGCACAGGAAATTTAGTGGCGAATTGGCGAGGACATGACAAACTTGTTACAAGTCTGGTGTTCACACCTGATGGCAAAAGTTTGCTGAGTGGATCATGGGATAGTCAAGTCAAACAGTGGGATATTTCTTTTCTCGGTTCTTATGGAATAGTGAGTCCACCAATTTCCGATGTGATGGAAATCTCTCCGAGTCTCTCCATTGGTCACACGGTGTGTCTGTTAATCCTCTCTCTCACCCACCGTTTGACATTGTCTTTTAGAACTGGGTTACGTCCCTCTCTATTTCTCCTGATGGTAAATGGATGGCGTATGGGTCATCGGGTCACATTGTGAGGATCTGGAATGCCCATGAGGCTACATTACATCGTACCTTGAATTTCCCTTTGTGGGTTTCTTCTGTTGATTTCAGCCCTGTCGAAAATTGTGTTGCTATTGGGGGCTATTCAAAAGATGTAACAATCTGGGATTATGTGAACTCGTAGTCCCCTGATAATCTATAGCGACCGCTAGCAAAGAAAGCTGGACTTCGTTCATCATTGAAGAGCGTCTCGACACTACGAGCCCGACAACTTAAATTTTTAAGCAGGTATCGATCTACGAGAGGAGTGCGGCATCCCTGGCCAGATATTTGGGGAATACAAAAACGATCGTCGACACTGGCAGACCTCCGTCACTACAGGAGATGAATCCGTCATTGGTTCATTATCGGCATTTCTCCAGGCTCGACCTTTCGCCGCAATATGCCGCGGGTCTATACCTTGAACCAGTCACACCGAATCAAGTTCAATAAACATGTCTAGAATGATCAGACTGTTTGAATATGAGGAGTGCGAGATCGTTAATCTGCTTCAATGGTTTCGGATTCCCCAACCCTCGCCTGCCCTCCCAAAATCCTCCAATTTGGCATGACGGTATATCTCAAATGATGCTAACGGAGCAAGTTCAACGTCGTAGAGGCTAAATTCTGGAAACGACCGCCTTCTCGTTACAGTCAACGGTCCCCTCGGACCTCCAGATCCCAACCAGATCCCGCATCTCTTTAGGTTTTATGCCGAGCGAGGTTCTCTAATCGAGTTGTCATTTGATGGAACGCTGCCCACAGACAATAAAATACCACTTTCCGCCGACCTTTCAGATAGTTTGATCGAAAAATATCAACATATTGATGGGAGCCATCAGCGCCATCACTACACCTATGGGGGTCGAGCAAATTTGTAACCCTCATCCATCGTTTTATCTTATAATTTTTGCACACAGGATAGACTGCCAATCGATTGAAATTTTGAGATTTTTTAAGAATTTTTTAGATCAAGATTATGCGTCTGCAGCTGGCATTCGGAGTTTAAACAATTGTTGGATCACGGTGTGACAACCGTAACAGTGTTACATCAGACTCATACTTGAACCTAATATCTATGTCATGGATCCAAGCTCGGAAATGCTGCAGAATCAGACTAAAACTTATAGTAGGAAGACACGAAACTCGTTCTGCATGTTACGGTAGTACTACACACACTCGAAGGTGGTATCAGTCTTCGCCTCCAGTGAGTGATACATACATATATATGTTTGAACAAAACTTACCCTTTTTTCTCTCTTCAAGTCCCTTTACCGAAACATACTCACATTAAACCCCGCCAACTTCCGCAACGCACGCCAAGAGCGGGTAGACGTATCCTCCGTCAGCCACCCCACCATTCGCGTGTTCCAAAACGAATCATACCGGCCAGTTCAACTACCCTATGCTCTGAGAAGTTTCCCAGACGGCCGTAGAGGCCAACGACAAATATGGCCAGACAATTCTCAAGGGTACCTCTACTACCACTCCCCTCCGAGTCGACCACGGATAGCAGGCGAAGTCAGGTTCCGCCTCACACCCACCGGTGATCCGTCCACATTCGAACAAGGCGCTGACCTCTGCTTCGACGATACCCCAAACTCGCACGACGAAAACACCATCAGCCAACCCTGGAAACGACCCCTCTACTCCCTCGCCACAAACTCATCCACTCGTCCGCTCTACGATAAACTAATAGACGAAGGCTTCATCCCTCCAGAACTGGACAAATCAATCCAATCCCTCCCCAAACTCATATTCATGTATTCCCGCTGTCAAATTGTCCATTCCCTCTACGACACATTCATCCTCGACCTCCACTCAGACTGGATCACCATCGTCGCCGTATCCGAATCCGGCATCTCACACATCCAACTCCTCCGCCAATTCAGGGACTTTCGAATCGGTAAAAACCCCTACACCGGTTCCATCCTCGCTCGATTCGAACCTTCTGCTCTACCACAACACATGAACACTCGGACCGTCGTCCTTCGTGTCCTTCAGGAAATAACACCCGTCAAGTGTGTCATACCGTCTTATGATGAATACATCGTCCGTCCGGGACCGCATCAGCTGTATGCGAAACGGTTTCATGGCAAGTTGAGGCCTTGGTGTGTTAATATTGATAAACCGGGTGTTGGGAAACGTACGGCGATGGGGTTGAATTTGATTTGGAGATCGACGTCTGGGTTGCAACGACAGGAGTCGGTGTAGCGAATTGATTTGTATGGGCGAAGGATGTGGGAGGTCGGGTATTTTTGGTGCTGGGATTCTGCAAAGCGCGGGCAAGTGGAAATGAAGGGGAAGGGGTTGAGTAACACTCGTTTTGGAAGTCAAAGCAGAGAATCTGATCAAAAATCTGGGACCATGCATTAGTTATTTGACCTCAGTAATTGACCTTGCATCAGGGACAATTGGACAAATCAATGATTACCTGGCGCCTCTCCATCTTTGACTTGACATTCAAAATTTCTCCTTTAGTCACTGCGCTGTGGAGGGGGGCTGTACTCAGCCATGGAGGCGAACGTTGTGCGAGCGTGTTATTCTCCACATTTATTCTGAAACTCAAAACTCATCATTCTCAAGTCTTCCAAAATGTGGTGTTGACGCAGTTGACTCTACAACTCTAGAGCGGGATTGCGCTGAATATTTTTGTCTTGGACTTGGATTCATTCAGTGACCGTCAAGTACGTATACAAAATGGTTTATAGTAGGCGGCTACCTTCATCATGTCTTTAAGTTCTCAGAGACCAATATAGGTCAGATGTGCGATTTCAGGCGTTCTGAAGTAAGAGACGTTTTCATTTGGATCAGTTACACTGGTAATTATAGTATACTTAAGGTAATAGTAATACAAAGAAAAGTACAAGCAGTCGACGCGCTCCGGGCTGCACCAATGTAATAATTGTTATGAGTTGATCGATATCAAAGTTAGTTCAGTGAAGCGGGTTTGGCCCGTTCCATCTGCGGCCTGCACTGGCAGCTCCTCTAATGAAAGTGAGATTCGCCAGTCTCCACAAAGATCTTGCTCACCTTGACATCAGACCCTTCGAACCAGGCCTTAAGCTTGAGTTCCAGTGGCACGGAGCCAAAAATTTCTCCATAGAAGAATCCATGATCGACACCAGAAATCACCACCACGGCGTTGACAGCGGCCGTGCAGTCTGCTAACCCACCGTCCCGAGGATGGGTAGTGTATCCCACTAAATCCCATGAATCCACTTCCAATATGAAGGTTAGCCTACTCGTCCCATCAATTGAAAGTCTTTACCTTGAAGTTCATCCCCTTCTTTAAGTTCGTAGTCAGAAGGCATGTGCATTCTTTCAACCAAGATTCTACTATCAAGACGACATTTCGGCCTGGTCCAGGGAACAAAATAAGGGACTTACGATGCAGACAGTATGGTTACTTCTGGGTTGAAGGTTCCAACTACCCTCCAGAGGCTTTATATATGCCTCAAGTTGATCGGTGCTGTACTGTTACTAAATTGCAACTAGTGAGGTCCTAGCAAGTTAACGGCCTTCCCCACTTGCAACAAGCGCCTTCACCAACTTTGGAGAACTTCTTGACCACTTGTTGGCTCGGCATATTCTCTCATCGCCACTATCAATGCGATGCTACGCTGTGGATGGGGAGATAGTACCGCCCATACACAACTAAAATAAGCAGCATTTGTGATGACCCCAAATCTGGGACGGTTGTGAAATGCAGCAAGTGAGGCCCGATCTTTGATGTGGGACGAACTTTACGAGGTCTTCGGGACGGACACACCTGCCAACTTGCCAAGGGCGATAAACTCCTGATAACTTGAAGTGACGAAAATCTCATTCCTTTGAGATGATAATTATACACTACGTAGTTACTTGACCTGACCTCTTGATGATAAGGCCTTGTAAGCTTGTTGTAAGCACTTTTTAAGTCCATCAGCCGTGGCAATCGGATTTTTCCGACAGATTGGTCTGGCCTGCAGCATGAGACCATCTGATGCACCGCGACTACTATGGGGCACTAGTATATAGTGGTGGACTCAGTTGCAATAATTCCTCAACATGTTCTCTAAGCTCACAATCATTGTCCTCGTCACTCTTGTTGCCCAGAGTGTGGCTCTTCATCAGAACCATACTCGGAGCCAAGGACCGGACGTGACATCTATCACACTAGAAACTGTCACACTACAAACGACTCAGACCGAGCCAGAGCCAGAGCCAGGATTCGGTAAGTACTATTGCTGCAGGATACTTGGTTAACCGATGCAAAACTGATACGTACAACTAGAAAATTATGGGGCCAATGGATGTTGGGCCAACGACGATTGGGGCAATGACGATGGGGGCAATGACGATGGGGGCAATTTGGTCGATGAAGACACATGTCCCGAATAACTTTGGCATTTACTCAATTGTCTATTGAAGTGATACCCGAGTGTCGAGTAAGTTCAAAGTAGTTCATTTGTGATTTGTGTTCTCTGATTATACTTGGAATATTTTAAAGCTCTAATGAATGTCTGGCCTGGCTGGTGTAGGCGCTGGATCAATTCTTTTAACGGAAAACATATCTCAAAACTTGCCCTTCCGCAGAGTTTGTGACTGTTTGAGCATCCCTCGGGTCCAGACGCTACAAATCCCATATATCTACTTGTCCCATCAATTGATAACTTTACCTTGGAAGTTCATCCCGTTCGTAATCAGATGGCATGCGCATTCTTTCAACATTTCAGCCTGAGGGAACAAAATAAAGGACTTACGATGGGGTAACCAGAATTTCGCGTGCGTGCTTGCGTGCCACGCAAATTCCACGCAGGAACACATATGAGCACGCAAATATGAGACTTATTTATTAGTAATAGTTTGTAGTGACTGGGAATTGAAGAACGTAGCACAGCAATTGGGCCCTAGTTACTACCGTGTAGGCTCTTGTGCTGCCATCTTGACGGTCTCCGTCCAGCTGTTACGGTTGTATTCACGGTAAAAAAAGAGTAATCTGGGAAAACAGTTTCCGAGGCACTCTCGCGAACCTGGATGTATTAGAGCAACCGGGCGGTCTACCCGACGTCTGAACTTCTCCCAGGATGAAAAGCTTGACAATCGAAGTCCCACGCCGTTCCTCTCTTGTACGACAACAGCGGAACAACTATCTCAGGGAAGTAGAGGGAGAATTTGTACAAGGTGTGCCCGCTTTTTTTTGGAGGGGTTGTTTCTGAAGAGTCCACAGGAAGCAGGAGAAGGGTTTAGCCTCTTTGCTATATGATGACCATATCATACGGAACCAATCAGCGAGTCAAAAGACGAACGTTTCAACCTGAAGAAGCAAGAAGTCGGATGAGACCCTTTCCGTTGTTTTTTTTATAGAATAAAGCCCTCTTTTAGATCTCAATATTTGAGGCCCGATCTATGATGCGGGACGTCATCGGGACGGACACAAATCTGAAAACTTGAAGTGATGAAAATTCCGATGATTATTATACAATACGCAGTTACTTGACCTGACCTAACTTGTAAGCTTTTAAGTCCATCAGCCGTCGCAATCGGATTTTTCCGACAGATTGATAAACATTGGGAACCGTTACGGTCTGGCCTGCAGCAGCATGAGACTATCTGATGCACCGCGACTGCTATGCAACGGCACTATTATAAAGAGGTGGACTCAGTTGCAACAATTCCTCAACATGTTCTCTAAGCTCACAATCATTGTCCTCGTCACTTTTGTTGCCCAGTGTTTGACTCTTAATATTAATACTACTCGGAGCCAAGGGCCGGACGTGACATCTATCACACTAGAAACTGTAAAACCAACGCCCCAGCCAACGCCATGCGGTAAGTACTTGCTATTGCTGCAGGATACTTGGTTAACCGATACAAATGATACATACAACTAGAAATTAAATGGACCAATGACGATGAGGCCAATAATGGCACTGTGGTCAACTTTGACGATGGGGGCAATGACGATGGGTCCTGTTACGATGGGTTCGGTAACGATAACGGTGGACCATATTGAAGACCCATGTCCCAAATAACTTTGGCATTTACTCAATTTTTTCTATTGAAGTGATCCCCGAGTGTCGAGTAAGTTCAAAGTTGTTTTTGTAGTTCATTTGTGTTCTCTTATTTTAAGGCTCGAGGAATCACCCAGTTCAGAATTAGTCCGACTCTTTCCACTCTTCATCTTTTTATGTACTTATCGATCGGGAACTTTGTGAGGGCCTTTGTATTATATGATTAGCGTAGCTGCAACGTAGCTGTGGACGTCTCGCGGTTACCAAGGTGATGCTGCTTTGATCCGTAATGTTTGATCATCTTTCCTAGTCTCTGATGGGATCGGTTACTGGGCCATCTATGTAACTACGATCAACGGCTATTATAGGTTCAGGTTTATTAAGCCGTTGTTGCGCTGTTGCGACTTTTACTGGCTCCGCTCTGCGGCTCATGCAACCGATTGGCACGAACCCTTGCTGAACATCATATCCACAAGATTTATTTTACTAATGGCAACAAAAACATGTCGAACATTATCATATCGCTTACCTAATGACGGCTCGAGCAATCATTGATTGTAACAACTATTTCACCATGTCTTTCTTATAATTCATAGGAGAGGTTTCCTGACTTGCTCGCATGCACATTGTCTTCCTAGAGGCAAATGTGGTACGAGGATAATCGTCACGGTAAGATGGATTAACTTGCTAATGGGTGTCCGAGTCTTGTTTCAACTTTCTACGGTTCTTCGCTGGGCTACGACTACACGACTACGGGATGACTGGTCCGAGTGATAAACTCCTGATAAGTGATGAAAACTCCATTCCGGTGACAATACGCAGCTATCTGACTGACAACTTGATGATAAGGCTGCAAGCAAAGTCTTGTAGGCACCTTTAGGTTCATCAGCCGTCGCAATTGGATTTTCCCAACAGATTGATACATGATGATTGGGTAGGAACCGTTGAGGGACCCAACCTGCAGTACATGAGACAATCTGATGCGCCACGACTGCTATGCAACGGGACTATTATAAAGAGGTGAACTCAGTTGCAATAATACCTCAACATGTTCTCTAAGCTCACAATCATTGTCCTTGTCACTCTTGTTGCCCAGTGTGTGAGCCGATCGTTCAGCCGAGGCCCGGACGTGACATCTATCACAATAGAAAATGTCCCAGCACCATCGGTAGTATGCAGTAAGTTATTTACTTGCTATTGCTGCAGGATACTTGGTTAACTGATAAATACAACTAGACTATGGGAACAATGGGGTCTGTCTAAATAGTTGAAGGCCCATGTCCCGAATAACTTTTACTCAATGTTTACTATTGGGGTGATCGCCGAGTGTCGAGTAAGTTGTTTTTGTAATTCATTTGTGTTCTCTGATTATAGAATATTTTAGCTCTCAATCTCTAGACCTAATCACCCAGTTCCCTCCACTCTTTCTACTCTTCATATTTTTTTATGTACTTATCGATCGTCTGTGAAGACCAATCTTTGTATTATACGATTATTGATATCTGTTACGAAGTGTTTCAAGTTCACAACTGGCTGGTGTAGGCACTGGAGCAATTCTTTATACGGAAAACATATCTCAAAACTTGCCCTTCCGCACAGTTTGTGGACATCGTTTGGGGCATTCCTCAGTCACTGTTGGCACGCCTGACACCAGCGTGTCAGGGTCCAGACGCTCGAATTTGTACTTATTCTCGTCGAGGGCATTCTGATTCGATGACCTCAGTTGCTGTCCCGGGCCAGTGTATAAGTGTCGACAGGTGAAGAGGATGAGGGCATTCTGGTTCAATCACAGTGTCTTCCTGAGAATTCGTCTTCACACTGGCCCGGGCTCAGCCCAAGCTCAGCCCGACGGATGAGCTGCCATGTGGGTATTTCATTAGCCAACGCTAGAACAGGAGCAACGCATATTCAGAGCCTCACATTAGAGGAAGCGACCATTGCCTTATATACGTGCAGATTCATATGGTCATGGTGACTTGGTGTTCCATCACTCCAATTATTCACTCAGAAGCATAGCAAAAAATTCAGCAAATCCGACTTAGTACTGGTTTCTGGAGCTGTCGAAATGAAGCTGGCAACATGTCGAATACTTCGAGTGAGTTGACCTTGGGAGAGCTGCAACCATTTGAAGGCACTTGTCCTTCCCCGTAGATTATGATGTGTAGCGAAATAGAACGGTCATTGACGCGCACATTTTTGAGCAGCACCAGAATTTGGGAATATGGTTGCACAATTTGAATTATTGGTTTTCTCTCGGTCTGAATACATACCCAGTTGTGTCTACCATTTATGAGAGCAATTTGGGAATTTGGGAGTGAGAGTTGTGCCATTGATTGATATGTACTGCCAGCCAAACTTTAACGGTACTTGGGCAAGGTCCAAATGCACTTCGGACAATTTTCAAGTTTTACGCATGGTCCCTGGTAAGAAAATCTTCTCAGTTCCAAGCCTAGAGCGGTCAGTTTTGGGGTCAAGTATGTAGATGTATGGCATACTGGCACTGGAGCGACTCGAAGTGCGGACACGGCACAAATTCCTGAAAAATAAATATTTAGGTATCCACAAAGTTAGATCTGCAGCACGAGTTAGTCTGTCTTATGAACCCCTTGATTCATCAAAGGCATCCATAGATTTTCTTCACATGTCGATAAGCCGTAGTAGATATCCTATAGCATGCACATGTTCGGTGGCTTTGAGATAGAGGGATCAGCTGTGTAGCATATGTAGTGCGTTTTCTCCCTGACTTGATCAAACCAGTCGAGCGCTCCAAATTCCATCACGGGGCCCGTGCAATGCATGCACGCGCGTTTATTCTGAAACTCGACAACAAACTCATCGGGGCGTGCGCTGAATATTCGTCTTGGACCGTCCGACCGTCAAGCTTTCAAGTGCCGTCCATTGTTTGAATCAAGATTTTCCGTAACGTGGCCTAACGTGGCGTCGCTCTGTGAATTACATTCATTCAAGCTTCAAGTTTCATCGTCTAGAATCTGGATATCTGCACTGGCGGTCCAAACCTTGTATAAGAGAGATAAAGTCTTTGAAATCTCCATGGAGAAAGCAGTAGTGTCGATGTGTCTGGTGCTTGGTAGGCTTGATTGACCCACAAGGGAAACACCGAGTCCGACCGTCGAGGGAAGTCCATCCCCGTGCAGCAACGAACTAGAACAGGCATTGACTGTGTGTTGTATTGGTTCAGCCAGCTGTGTCTACGATTACATGACAGCAATTTGGAAGTGGGAGTTCTGTCATGAGGTGTACTGCGAACGAAAGGTTAAGATGGTTGGCAAATCAGATAGTTTCTTTGCCGTAGCACACCCCACAATCGGCATTAGTGCAGTTAAGCAGGAGTGACGGTACAGTATGGAGGACATACAAGCAGATATCTGCGGCCGAGCCACACATCTTAATGTACTGAAGAACAAATATTTAGGCACATTCGACCCGCAGCACGAGTTAGTACATACCGTGCCCCCAGTAGCCACATTATGTTTGCCACATGTCGACGGCGCATAGTAAATGATAATTTTGCACATGTACGGTAGCTTGACAGAGGGATCAACTGACGGCGTACGAGTCGTTGTGCATTTATATAGACAAGATTTCGAACCAGGTCAGCATTTCAGCCCTGTTTCAGTAGGTTCGGCCAATGTCAAAGTAACTGAATCAAACTTCTTTGAGTCAGTCTGAAACAAAGCTATTTTCCTGTCTTTTCACCTAGGGAGAGATGGTCTGTTTTAGGATAAGACAACAAAGGTGACCCATACATATTTCTCAATCAAATCATCTTCCGCTGCTTATCGGTCTCCAAGAGCCAACCCTTGCCATGCGTGAGTTGGATGTAGTACATAGAAGCGCATTTGTTTAGTATCTGTGGCACTGACCTCTTTCGTGCTTCTTGTTGGACACTGATATGACTGATAACGCCAGATCGCTGCATAATTCCTGGGAAGAACCAAGGAAGAACAGCAATTCCTATTTATTCTTCCAAATGCTGTCCCCGTTTCGTACCTATAGGCAACCTATAAGCAGTAGTAGTTAATTACTAAGCAGCTCAAAAAAACAGTGATTATACATACCTGCAAGAGATTCAAACGCAGACACGCGTTCACGATAGAGAAGAAAGTCCAACGCAGGATTCTGAGTTTGAAATTTGTCACGAAACCGATGGCGACGAGCAATTGCGACATCAACGAGTTTCATTTTTTTTTTGGACTCTATGGATTAACGTGCCACAAGTAATCTAAGTACTAAGACGCACGAAACGAGTTTCATTACATAAATTCTCTCCGTAATGGCTGTAACTCAACACAGCATTGGTAGTCCCGTATCACGAGCATCTCAGAATGCCGCAACAATGATTTCAACAAGGATTTGAACGACATGCCAGCATATTGTCCTTGGCCAGCACCCACTTCGCATGTGCGTTACACTAGATATGCTCCCCGGGACAATATTATTGTTGTTTCTCGTGATGAGCTCTGAGGTTCTCCTTTGGCTTTTTGCGACCGAAGATTGCATGTCCTGCATTGGGTATTTCGGACCTCGCCTGGGCCTGGAGAATTCACGAAGCCCAGACACTCTATCCTGTCCGCCGATGCTGGGAAAAGCTTTCCTCCTGAAGTATATACCTTTGTCCATGATCATGGCCTACCTACCGAAGTCAAGGCATCCTCCGCGCTACTTCAGGTGTTGCAAATTTATCATGTTGGCTATTCTGCTGGAGTCCAAAATCTGCTTCTTCTCAAAGTCTACCACGGGATGTGTCGAGGGACTGGATCCGGTACAACTCGTCTGCAAGTGCGGAGGGTTTAACAATTACTTTGGAATTAAGGTGCTCCGCTTACCAATAATACGAATACGTGCGCAAAATGTATGTCTAAAGTTGATAGCACCGCCGTGTGAATGACAACCATTGCGAGGTGCTTCGCTCCAGCACGTCCCCAGTGAGGACGTATTTGTCTTCAGAGAGAGAAACGTCGACATTGTCCATCACCTTCATTTCCTTGTGACTTTTGCAGAG
>Ga0307517_10004343_pt1 | contig 21829 bp, 12 predicted proteins | sample 23_EM_MG_FD_194515 | JGI IMG/M metagenome (GOLD analysis project Ga0307517, IMG submission 194515) | Populus trichocarpa ectomycorrhiza microbial communities from riparian zone in the Pacific Northwest, United States - 23_EM | ecosystem: Host-associated > Plants > Roots > Unclassified | place... | reverse complement strand
CAAGTTTTTGTAATAATAAAATAACATTGTTTTCGAATCCTTGTTTTTTTGATATATTTAAAAAAAAAATTAAAAAAACATACATGCAAGTTTTTGTAATAATAAAATATCATTATTTTCGAATCCTTGTTTTTCTTGAAAAGACCGAATCGTGAAAAAAAACCTATTAAAATTTTAAAAAAATCGACCGGTTCGGTTTCAGTTTTATAAGTCTGAAACTGAAAAAACCAAACCGAACCCAAACAGAAAAAAAGGAGTCAAACCAAAAAAACCGAGCCAAACCGGTTTGAACTGGTTTTTGTCCTAAAAAACCAAACCGAACCGAAACCGGTCGGTTTGAACCGGTTTCGGTTTTTAAAAAAAAAATCGGTTTGATTACTTTTTTTTATAAAAAATAAACCGAACAAAAAATAATAAAATAATCACCCCTAGTTTCCACCCTCAATTAATATGCAAAAATAGGAAGTTTTAAGCTCAATTACAAGCTTGTACTGGTAATCAATAACAATTTTTTTTTCTATCCCTTTATTAAAGACATAGGAGATAGGGTGTGTATATGTGTTCACTAAATTGCTGGTGTAAAAAAAAACATACAGGCAAGTTTTTGTAATAATAAAATAACATTATTTTCGAATCCTTGTTTTTTCGATATATTTTAAAAAAAAATTAAAAAAAATAAGTGAGATGATAAGAAAAAACAAATACATTGATTGATAAAAGTACCTATTAATTATAGTGTGTAAACTACCATGTCAACTTATACCTATTAACTTGTTCAATAATGTTACTGTAGCATTGCATGTAGAACTAATGACAATCAAAATTGTGTATCAGTAATTAAATATTATAAAGTAAATTATGCGTTGATATCCTTTTATTTTTTAATTTATTAAATGAAATCCATCACATTTTCTCATGCAACGTGACGATAAAATCAAGGTTGACGATAAAATTAAGGTTTACGTTGTTTTCATGCCAGTTGTTAAAAAGGCCTAAAAAATGCAGAACATGCCGAGAGAGAGAGAGAGAGAGAGAGAGAGAAGGTCTTTATTAATAGCCTGCCCCGCTTTTAATGTGGGCACCTCCTAGTTAATTTTTGCACAAACAACAAGAAACATAAAAAGTTTGCTGGTTGGATCATGGATTAAGAGTAGTTTGGAAACCGGTTGAATCTACGTTTTAAAAAATTTAATTTTTTTTTTTTTATGTTTTGGATCATTTTAATATGATAATATTAAAATAATTTTTTAAAAATAAAAAATATTATTTTAATGCATTTCGGCATGAAAATCACTTTGAAAAATAACTGCAACCACACTCACAAACAAGCCCTAAAACCTTGCGGTAAATTTTTATTAGATTGCAGTTTTTCAACATGTATAACTTGTTTTTTATATAAATTTTATGAACTTAAATTAAAGTTTTTTTTATTTACCTATATTTAACAAAAATAAAAGATTCGAGGATGATTTAAATTTAGTCGTAATCCTGTTATTATTTATTGGTTGAAATTTCACAACAAAAAATTACGACTAAATTTTGAATCGAACGGTTAGATCAATATATAAATGTAATTTTATTATATTAAATAAAGAATAAATACATCATTATTTTTATAGAAATAACTAATCCTTTTAATGATTCACATGGAAAAAAAAACTTAAAAACTTTCAAATTTATGGTTCATATATAAAACTAATTACATCCCATGCATATAAAATTATTGAGCAGTATCAATATACTTCATCCAACTAGAAACTGTTAGAGAATAATATAAATTATATATTGAGACATTACCTAACAATTTAAGTCATTAAATTAAATTGATTATTTGACATGGTATCAGGGCATAGTTAACCAAGCGATCACGAGTTCAAATCTTGTCGTCCTCATTTATTTGATAACAATTAAATACAAGGTGGTGTGAGTCTGTGCAAGTTTCAAGTCTAAAGAGTTTTCACTTGAGATTGTGTGTTAGAGAATAATATAAATCATATCTTGAGACATGCATCACCTAATAGTTTAAGCTTTTGGGTTGAATTGATTATTTGACATGATATTAGAGTTTTAATGACCAAGCGGTCACGAGTTTAAATCTCACTACCCCTATTTACTTGATAAAAAATAAACACAAGATAATAGACATTTATAAGTTTAAAGTTTAAATGGCTTTCACTTGAAGGAATGTGTGTTAGAGAATAATATAAATCATATCTTGAGACCTCATCTAATAATTTAAGTTATTGGATTGAATTGGTTCCTTAACATAAACCTTTATTTAAAACAAGAAAAACCTAGATAAACAAGGAAAAATATAATCGATATGCGACTATATACATCTACGTACAAGATTTAGATCTCTGGACATAAAAAAAATCAGACAATCTAAAACAATGAGTAAGAAAAAAGAGAAACAGGTATAATATTTAAATTAAAAGCAAATATATATGGTGCTAGCTAACATATGTACGTGTAAATTATATTAAAGAATCACTATAAAAGAAACTAGTAAATTTAGTATCAAATGCATAATCGGATTATTTATAGTGTGGTAATTAATTTATTATCAAATATGTAATGTTTTTTACCAAATATATAATTATCTTGTACACTCATATCTCTTATCATGTTAAATTATCATAAATGATTCCTTCTTCTTAATTAACCAGGAAATAAAATCCTCCAGTCCTAATTTCTCCATCTCTCAATTAGTTTCTAATACAGATAATTCATTAGAAGCAATTTACCAAACTTGTCCTGTAACATCAAACCATGAATTAGAATAGATGAGATGTTCACCTGTAGGCTGGTACAATACATACACTATTATACTGCCATCTTTTCTTTTTATCTACTAAACTAATTAAAATTTTGAACTTGCGGTGGTATTGTACATTTGTCTTGTCATTTTTTAAAAATAGATCCATCACTCTTTTCCATTTTTTTTTCCTAGCGGCATAATAATTTTTATATTTTAATTATATCTAGAGATCCATCATATCAAGCACGAAAAGTTTTATTCGATATACCATCTCAAATCTTGCCTTCCCAATTAACATTTGGTTGGCATAATATTTCAATTTTTTTTTTTATTTTTTGTACGAGTGACACATGTAAGAGATGAGTAAAAATCATAAGATTCTGAAAAACAAATTGGAGAACAAATATGTTATTTTCATAGGGAGACAAATACATAATTATTATTTATGAAAAATTTAAAAATCAAAATTTTCTTTTAAAAAATAAGACATTGAAGGTGTCATCAGTCGTGACCCTCTAAAATATTATGTAGAGTTGTAAATTTATCGTTTTTTTCTTTCATCAATTAGTCACAACCCTAAAAGAAACTATTAGAGTATTTGACAATGTGGTTATGATTGCTTTTTAAATAACTTTTTGTGCCAAAATACATGTCAATGATGTTTTTTTATTTTTTTAAAATTATTTTTGACATCAACACATCAAAACGATTTAAAATATATTAAATTTTAATAAAAATAAATAAATTTTTTGAAAACATGGTTTACACCGCGTTACCACAAGTATTCTAAGTATTCCAATCCAAAGATGTTTGTATCCATTCGTTAATTTTCAATATAATTTTATAATATTAAAATCTTTGTGGTCAATGTTAGCCAATTGTTTTAAGGAAAAAAAAATATAAAAAATTATTCACGTCAGAACTGAATCCTAGTACAAAAGAGCCTCTAATAATGGTAGCAAGCACGTTGACAACTCAATCAACTACCGTGTTTGCAACTCTATAAAGGGAAAGCAACGTTAGCCAAACTCTGTACTACATAAAGTGCCAATATTATATATTTAAGGCCCACTATATTTAATAAAATATAAAATTCAATCATCTATTATATTATATTTTATATTCTATTAAATGAAATTCATCATATTTTCATGCAACGTGAACTTTCGTTTTCATGCACGTAGTCATAAGGAAGTATGCTCCCTCCTTTTTCTCTCTCCGTGTTTCTTTGTCAATAGCTTTTTTCTATGTGCCATCTTTTTTGCTATTTCCACTTTTTTTTATAAGGGGCACCTCCTAGTTAGTTTCCGCACGGACAACAAGGCAACATTGGTGGTTGGCCCCAGCGTTTCGATGAGTTCTTTATATATATATATATATATATATATATATAACTGTTTTGGTATATTAATATTAAAAATAATTTTTTAAAAAATAAAAATATTATATTAATAAATAATCAATCAAAAAAATATTTTAAAAAATAATATTTAACTGTTTCGAACACCACTAATACTGATTGCCCATATTAATTTTAGGTTAGGATAATACATGTTTAATTTATACAAAAATCACTAGGAGCTCTTGAAAACAATTATTTCGTCTCTTATTTAATGTAATACCATTTTCTTATTTTTTTTCACTCTTTTAATGAATTTATTTTGCCTAATTTATATCTAGGGCTGTGTGATTTAATTACAGTAAAAAAGATTTGGGAGTTTATTATATAAGTTCATGCGTTTTCACTTCAAGATTTACTTAATAAAAGAGAGATTATCATCTTAATTACTTTTAAGTCAAAAGAGACAAGGACAAGATATGTTACTTCTAATTAATATATATATATATATATATATATATATCATTCTAAACAAGGCAAGTTGTTTATGTAGTCCTTTTTGGGAAGGAGCACCCCCTGGCAAGCAACAACTACAAGCATACAAAAAGATAAAATCATTGGCAAAAAGGGAGGAAAATCAAGGGCAAAAAAAGAGAGAAAACCCATCAAGATAAACTTGTTTCATGTGAAGTGTTGGGCAATTTTCCCATTTTATTTCATGGTAATTTGTTTTCTTTCTAAAATAAAATAGTTTACAGGGTCTCCATTTACAGATGTAATTTTGAAAATGGAAAATATTTTCAATATAAATCCAAAAATGAAAAAAAAATATCATGTTGATCAGTTGCAAATACTGTTCTTTAATATTTTTCTTTTTTGAATAACCCTTATCCCATAAAGGCATTTCAAGACAAGATCTGACCCATGTATAATTGATAGTTTTACATTAACATAAGAATTGACCATAATAAAAAAAAAATGACCATATTGCAAGATAAGAGTAACAAATCAGTAATAGTTCAATACAATAAATACATAGATAGTGACTAGTCAGTAACAGTTCACACGAGCGAAAAATCTTTTCCTACATGGCAATCTTATAAATTTGTAAAATATAGCAAGAAATAAGAGGAAAGTAATGTCAATGTCAAGATTCGGATTTGCAAGTCATTGCCGAAGGTGGGGGGCGCCCGTTTTATAAAAATACAAAGAGGGGGTGCCCCAAACTAGTCTATATGTTTATATAACATACGAAATAAAGTTTGTTCTTTTCCATTCTTTTTTCTCACTTCATTTTCTCTCTCTCTCTCCCTCCCTACAACCTTAAAGACTGGGCATTTTCCGGCATTGACTCTTTTAAGGATTTTCAACTGACTCGGTTACAGATCGGTAAGCTCAGTGCTGTGCATGAATGTTTTATTTACAGTTACTGTTTATTTTTTATTTCTTTGACCCCCACAAGTAGAGTGATTGCATGTTTGTTGTCGCATATCACAGGAAGATTTCTTGGAGATTTTATTGAAGTTTCTGTGGTACCCGTAATCTTAACCAAGGATTAAAATTCAGTTAATTTATGCAGATTTGGTCAATCTTGTTTTGAAAAAAAAAGTTAAATGATATTTTTTTTTTGTTTTATTATATACTGTCATCATGTGTTTTTCATGTTTTACAAGAAACAGATGGATACAGGTAGTCTGAAATTTAGCTATTAAGAATTATCTGTGAAATGATATCTGTACATTTATAACATAGATTCTAATTACGGTTTCTATTAGTCTTTTCTATGTGATTCTTCATGTTTGGCATGTTAGGTAGGAATTTATTTGAGTGAAAAATGTGTTTGGGGTTTTTGGCAGGAAAGGCTCAGGCAATGCAGTAAGAAAGAAGATGGCTAAATCAATGAAATTTAATGACTCGCCGCAAACTTTAGGCACTCGAAGCCAATCGGCGGGACAGAATCACTAACTAGAGCAGGGAAGCGGACGAAAAGCTAGAAACAGTTGGCAGGTAGAATGGGTTCAAGGATTAATTATGGAGAAAGATTGATTCTGAGTTCGTTCTTACCAGCAACGCCAGAGAAGCCCATTCCAACAAGATCCAATTTGATGCCAGCTGACGGGCAAGGGAACCTACAGGGCAGAACGAATTGGCAGCTGGCTGGATTTGCCGATGGATGTGTACAAGATGTGTCGAATTACAGCAGAGCGGCCCAGCATACTGACCAGATTGATCAACTGTTTAGAAATGGCGGGGATAATATTAGGAATGCAGGTTTCGAAGAGGTGAAAAGAATGAGCAATACTACACGCAATTATATAGAGAGTCAAACTGGAGGTCTGGGCAGTGGTTTATTAGCAAATATTTTGGACCATTCAAATATATCTACAATTACCTCTTCAATGGCACCTCCTGGTATAAGCACAAGCATGGTTTGGAGGCCTTCGTTTCCCAACTTGCATCCCCAAGTCAACAATTACAGAGAACCCAATTTGTTGCTCGGAAACCAAACTCACTGCTCAGGCTCACGGCATTTGGGTAGCAACTATATCTCATCCCAGGAACCCAATTGTAAGTGATCCATTTTCATGTCATGTGGCATCGAATCAATTTGACATAGCGTAGTTCAATGCAGAACGTCAATTAGCATGAGATTTCAATATTATTTATACAGAAGAAAGACAATTACCATGTCCTTGATATAAGCAAGGGAATTTGAGCATTCTACAGATTCAATGACAGTTCTGGCATGGTTACAAGAATCAAAACATATTAGGAAGATAGAAAACAAGAGACATGGATGAAAAATATTAGCTTTCATTCTGCCATTACCTGCATTTTTGTTTCAACCTTCTTTTTTGTCAAAATCTCATTCTAGATGATTCTTAAGAAATTACTTTATGCAGATGAACCTATGATGCCTTGCCCTCATAACTATGATCTAAACTTTCCACCAAGAATGGAAGCTGATGCAGCCTCATATTTTACCACCTCTTTTAAATTGGCCACGGTAGTACCGGATCAGTGCAAGAGATTGGAGAGTAGGCTTTCTGCAACAGCAAGTCCCTCGCAAGAAAAAAACTCAAGTGGGGAAAAGGAGAAAACTGATTTAGTCATATTCAAAGAGTGCGAAGCCAATCAACATAATTCAAAGGAGCTCTCATGCAACATTAAAGACGCACCATCTGCTGTCATATCTACACCATTTGAGGAAGCAAAAGATCTAGCAACAGCAAATGCACAAGGCATCGACCTTAATAGAACACCACAGCAGAAACCTCAAAAGAGAAGAAAGCATAGGCCCAAGGTGATTGTGGAAGGCAAGCCAAAAAGGACTCCCAAGGCTGCAACCACAAAAATTACTGATCCCAAGGAGAAGCCAATTGAAAAGAGGAAGTATGTTCGCAAGGCTTTGAAAGAGCCAGCAACTAAACCTACTGAATCTACCGTAGATACTGCACCTCCCAGCTCTGCAAAGAGGAAGTATGTGCGCAAGAAGGCCCTGGATGAATCAGCAGTTCAACACACAGATTCTATTGGAGAGACCATAAATACCCATGCTGTAAAGAGAAAGTATGTGCGCAAGAAAGACCTAAACAAATCAGCAAATCGACATGCAGACTCCACCGTGGAGATTACACAATCCAGTTCAGCTGATGCAAAATCATGTAGAAGAGCATTGAGGTTTGATTTGGAAACTGCAACAGACAGGAGCTGCAGTAATGCAGCTGCTCAGCAGGACATGCTGAATCAAAAAAGAGGGACTTTTGATCTGAATGCAAGTCTTCAAGTGGCAGATTTAAGCACCACAACTTCACAGATGAGCCAACAGCATAGGTTACTGGTAGAAAACCAGCAATCAGGTGCTCCAAGTAACCAGACACCTTTTATGAATCAGCCACGTGGTGACTATATATCAATTTCAGAAATACAAGTAGTGGCAGCGGAACTAACTCCAAGAAAAAACATGCACATGGAGAAATTAAACCTCAATGCGGGGGATGTGGAGAGAAGTATCCATGCACAAGGAATTGGTCAGGTTGTGTTTCCAGAAAAAGGACCAGAGTGGACTAGACAAATAACTTCTCAGAATAACTCTCAATCAGCACAAAAGATAACACCTTATTTAATTGAGGGCAGAGGATTCAAGAGAGAACACTTTCATATTAAGAAAACAAACCCGTGTACAGCATATCCAGTGGGCTCATTGACTGATGGATATGACCAAAATGGCAGCATTCCAGGTTCTGGATGTTCAGAGACCCAGAAAAGAAAGAAAACAGAGGATGGAATTCAAACAAACACACACAGCATATCTTCTTTTGTTTCAAAAGTTAAATATCCTGGTGAGTGGTATGTTCACTCTATGGCTCTGCAGAACCTTCCAAAGCAATGTATTTCACCTCAACCACATTTATGCCTAGAAATGCTGGGAGAGACTAATGGATCGACTCAGGTCCAAAACTCCCTCTGCCCCACCACTATAGAAACTTCTCACAGGCTTTCACAAACGTCTCTCAAAACAAGCCGTGCATCGGATAACCAACTGCAACCCAAAACTTGCAACGCTGAAATGTCAAGAATTCAGCAAATGTCCGAAGCTACTGTGCCCATATCAATTCCATCTGAAAAGGGTAAGATTCCACAAGAACCAAAGGATGACTTGAAAGTTCATCAGCAGCCATATGCAAAGAGAAGAGGTATAGCATGTTTAATATATATTATAATGCTTTAAGGGTTCAGGTAACTTCCTAAAATGTTCTAGTCACCATAATGACAGCAACCACTCTTGACATCCAATGCAGGGCGACCAGCAAAGCAGACTTTCTCCTCTACAATAGAACAAATCATATACCAGATGGAGGGCCTCCGTCTCAATGCAGGGAGCAAGAAAATAGAAAACAAAGAGCAAAATGCACTTGTTCCTTACAAAGGAGATGGCAAACTTGTTCCCTATGATGGGTTTGAAGTTGTCAAGAAACACAAGCCAAGGCCTAAAGTAGATCTTGACCCAGAGTCAGACAGAGTATGGAAACTGCTGATGGGGAAAGAAGGAAGTCAAGGCCTTGAAGGAACTGACAAGGGAAAGGAGCAATGGTGGGGGGAGGAGAGAAAAGTTTTTCATGGGCGAGTTGATTCATTCATTGCAAGAATGCATCTCGTGCAAGGTACAATATCTTATACTTTTGCTCCAACATATTCAAGATTATTACTGAGTTCAACAGTAGAGAGAGAGAGAGAGAACCATACATACTGTTAGTGCCTTCCAATTTGATGAAGAGTCGTTATGCTATGCTGCTTCCACTCACAAAGTTATCATAAGTGATAGAGCATTCATATTGCAGACATGTTGAATCTTACATTTGAACATGCATATGTACAAGTGTTTGTTTATTTACGTATGCATGTCCTTCACAAATGAACAAAGACATTACATAGAATGTTGCAAATGCAAAAGAAGCACCATCACCCATGAAAAAAAAAGCACAATTCAGAGAAAAGAATTATTTGAGGAAGAAAAAATCAACAGTAAGTTTCCCACCACTTAGCAGTTCACTCTTTTAGTGCCAGTTTTTCTTGATAAAAAAACTTAACCTGTATAAGTTTGTAGTGAAACATAATCAGGTATTGTTATCAAGACAATATAAAAACGGAACTGCAAAAAGCACATGCTGCCTCAGTACAGAAAAAATATATAAACCAGTGTACTACAATTTTGGGGAGCTTTTGAGTTGCCGAACTCACCTACTGGAAAGATTTAATTGCAGATGCTAAATTGTTCAAAAGTCCATTAACACATTTACTAATGTTTTCTGGTGAGAAAACCTAGGTGCAATGAAGCCCCCAGCTTTGCAAATAACATCCCTCAATGATATACCAAGAAAGAAAATATAATTCAATCCCCTTTCTTAGTGAACCAAATAGATAGTCACCTGCACGTATGAATGCAATAACATTCTTTGCAGGAGATAGGCGCTTTTCAAAATGGAAGGGATCAGTTGTTGATTCAGTAATAGGAGTTTTCCTAACTCAAAATGTTTCAGATCATCTGTCAAGGTAAATTTGACATTTCATCTTAATTTCAATACCAGATAAGCCATGATAATTTATCTCAATTCATGAACTGAACAAAATCTTCAACTACTTTCCCGCCTTGCAGCTCTGCCTTCATGTCTCTAGCTTCATTGTTTCCTCTGAAGTTGAGGAGCAGTGGAGCCTGTGACAGAGAAAGGACAAGCATCGTCATTGAAGAACCAGATACCTGCATTCTAAACCCAAATGATATCAAATGGAACAGCAATCCACTCTACAATCAAAGCTCCGTGACACACCATGGATCAGCAGAACCTCATAAAGACTCTGAAACCTTGTTTATAGAAAGAGCAAGCATGGTAGAGACACAAAGTCACGGCCTGGAGGAAGAATTTGTATTATCACAAGATTCTTTCGATTCCTCAACTGTCCAAGCAAATGGAGTCAGATCCTACTCGGGCTCCAACTCTGAAGCAGAAGATCCTGCTACTGGGTGCAAACCTAGCATGAATGATGATTTATCTTTCATGGATCTTTTACAGATGGAGAGTCCCACCTTGCTAGGAGAATTTTATGGTTGTGAGGGTGGGAGCTCACTGTTTCATAAGGAATCCAGGCATGAAAAGGAACAAGCAGAAGATTTACAAAACAGGCAGCCAGGACCTGGATTGGAAAGATTAGGTAATCTGAACTGCTTTTCTACATATAATCAGCATTTCGATTATTGCAATCCACAGATGCTAGGGAAAGTGGTTCCTTGCAGTGACTACGGGTTGCTACACATGACTTCACAATCCAATGTACAGCAAGCAGAAGGCTTCGAATTGTACAGTGAAGAAAACATATCTTCTTGGCTGTCATATTCTTCCAGATTCGACAAAGAAAAGGCTGCAACCTGCACAAGCAAAGCTGTTGGACAAGAGGCAGAAAGTGTAGGTAAAACTGCTGCCAAGCAATATGAGTTGCCAAGGTATGGACAAAGCAGCTCTCAGTCTTGCCATGAAAGACAAGTTGATGAGAGGAACAAGACCTTGCAATGGCAAAGCATGTCAGTTGGCGGACCTGTAAACCTTGCTGAAGAACTGCCTAAGAAGCAAAACAGTTACAGACAGCAAGTCTCAAGCCTCACAGGAAACATTTTTGACGTTGAGAGAATCACTTCAGTGAATAAGCAAACCCCTCTAGAAAACAATGTGGTTGACCCAAATACAAAGGAGAAAGTACATCATAATAACAGGGAAAACCTCAAGGAAAATGCAAGTACCTCAAAAGCAAGAAAAGGAAAAGTGGAGGGTGAGAAAAAGGATGCATTTGACTGGGATAGTTTAAGGAAGCAAGTGCAGGCAAATGGAAGAAAAGAGAGAGCCAAAGACACAATGGATTCCTTGGACTATGAAGCAGTGCGAAGTGCTAGGGTCAAGGAGATTTCTGATGCGATAAAAGAAAGAGGGATGAATAACATGCTAGCAGAACGAATCCAGGTATGTTGGCATGTTTAACCTCAAGCCCTAATAACCTTTCATTCAGCTTTAAAAGGCTTTGTGAAAACTCTCTCTCTCCCCTTTTTTTTCCTGCTGGTGGATTGCATGAACTCAAGGCATCATAAAACATGTTGATAATGGGTGCACAATATTGCAGGAATTCCTCAACCGACTGGTAAGGGAACACGGAAGCATCGATTTGGAATGGTTAAGAGATGTGCCCCCTGACAAAGCAAAGTAAGTCATCCCAAATATTAGAGTTCCTGCTCATAAATATTGATAATTCCCTTGTGTCAATAAGAAACTACTCACAGCAACATTTAAGCCAAAGAACAGCAAATAATTCATTGATAACAAAATATATTTCCCAGTTTCTGAAATATCTGAAATTTTCAGGGATTATCTGCTAAGTATAAGGGGGTTGGGGTTGAAAAGCGTGGAGTGTGTGAGGCTCCTGACACTTCATCATCTTGCCTTTCCAGTGAGTTTCATGGCTAAACAATATATAATGTTGAACTGACAAGAGATAGCAACTTTGTACAGTTCAAATGATTCAATTACCTGTTGTTCAAGGTTGACACAAATGTCGGGAGAATCGCAGTTCGACTAGGATGGGTCCCTCTCCAGCCATTGCCAGAGTCACTTCAGTTGCACCTCCTAGAACTGTGAGTATTAAATATCACAAATTGACACCAAATTTTTCTTGTTAATAAAAAATACTAACCAGATTCTCTCCAGGTACCCAATACTCGAGTCAATTCAGAAATATCTCTGGCCAAGATTGTGCAAACTAGATCAAAGAACATTGTAATCACATGATTCTTCCTTAGAGCCATTCTGTTCATTGAAAGCTGTACTTTCTATGTATAAAAATAATGGTTTTTTGTTTATTCTGATAAAATTTTGCTGATTTCTGGTTTTTTTTCTATGGGGTTACAGGTATGAATTGCATTACCAGATGATCACATTTGGAAAGGTATACTCATTTTGGCATTCAATAACATATTAATTGGATTATTACTAGTAATTGTGCATTAAAAAAGCATCAATATACCCATGCTTCAATGCTTATGCAGGTTTTTTGCACAAAGAGTAGACCCAACTGTAATGCATGTCCCATGAGAGCAGAATGTAGACATTTTGCAAGTGCCTTTGCAAGGTTTGCATTTTTATCTCTGCTGTACTGCCACCAGCATGTATCAAGTGAACATTAAGATGCTAGCCATCAGAACATTTATTTTGAAATTTAAAACATTGCAAAGTTGAACATTTGCGTAGTCAATCACATGAAACATAATTAGCTTGGTGATAATTTATAAACAACACAAGTACAAGAAAACATACAAGACAGTAGATGGTAAATTGGTCACTTGTAGCAATAAAAAGGTAGCGAGGGGACATTGATAGCAACTAGTCATGTTATGTTATTTTTGTTGTGGTTTGACTGATCACTTGCAGCAATAAAGTAGCAGAGGATGGAGGAAAGTTAATTGCAATTAGAAATATACAATATATGACCCAAAAGGATTTGTAGCCTCCGAGTTAGTTGCACATCAGAACCACGATTTTACTTCAATTTAAGAATTATATTTGTGAAACATAAAATTTGGGGAAGATGTTTGAAATAAGAGTTTTCCATTGAAGAAAATCCTGGGAAAAACATGTTGTCATCGCTTATCACACTGGGTAAGCAATGCCTTCCCATCTAGACCAGAGGTATTTAGAGTTTTTTACCAATGCTTTGAGGTTAAAAAATATATAATGCCAGTCTGATCTTTGTTGTACCCTAGTTATTGGAGGGAAAACAAAGTAAAAGAGAGTCAGTGATGATAAATAATTGGTGAAAGAGGTCAACAGATAGGATAACAAGAGAAGCAATTAGCCAAGTTAAAATTCATTTTCTCAGAATCACATTTTTTGTAAATGTGAGCTCTATTTGATGCAGTGCTAGGCTTGCATTACCTGGACCAGAAGAGAAGGGTATAACAACTTCAACTGTTCCCTTTATGCCTGAAAGAAGCCCCGGCATAGGTATCAATCCCATGCCATTACCTCCACCCGAGGACAACCCACATAAAAGACACGGGTCTGATATTGGCAGTTGCGTGCCCATTATTGAAGAGCCAGCAACACCAGATCAAGAGAACACTGAATTAACAGAGACTGATATTGAGGATTTTGGAGAAGATCCTGATGAAATACCCACAATAAAACTGAACATGGAAGAGTTCACTGAGAATTTACAGAATTACATGCATACAAACTTGGAGCTCCAAGAAGGCGACATGTCCAAGGCCTTAGTTGCTTTGAATCCAAATGCTTCTATACCCACACCCAAATTGAAGAATGTTAGTCGTCTACGGACAGAACACCAAGTGTAAGTAAAATCTTCTCATAATCAGGGCCGGAACTTGGTTTGTCCAACTTTTTAAGATTATTTATTTGTCCCTGCACTTAATAGTTTCATAAAGATAACTACCCCCGACACACAGACACACAATTCAATTTTCTTCTCTATCCTTGCTCAAAACCAATCACAGAATGATTTGCTAGAAACATGCAAACAGCTCGATAAATCAAAGATAGATTCGTTCAATCTATAGAAGCTTAGCAAAAATCATCTCAATCATGTGATAAGCTGGCCCAACTCTTGGCACAATGCACTTCATGCAAAAGTAGTACTTGGAAATGAGAACAGATGACCCAGGTATAAAAATAATGGCAGAAGGCATAGATTTTACACTATAACCCACATCAAAATACTTAGTATAATTTGCTGAGGGAGTTTGGACCATGGATGAGGTCCTCAACTATGCATCTGACACTTTGTCTTCTTGATGTTACGCAGGTATGAACTTCCAGATTCACATCCTCTCCTTGAGGGGGTTAGTTTTCCTTCCATTTTCTAACATTTTTTCTTTTCTCCTGAAACTTCATGCTTAATTTAACTGCCACCAAACCACTTTATAAAACTTGCAGATGGATAGAAGAGAACCTGATGATCCTAGTCCATACCTTCTAGCAATATGGACACCAGGTAAGCACAAAACCTGTGACTTTCAATGGTTTCAACGACACCTAAAGTGAAACTCAGACTAACTATACTGTATTTATATAAACTAATTAATGTTAAGAGCATATTGTGAAGCTTCATTTATATAAACCTGTGATGGCAAAGTAGCAACCATTCTACTTATATGATGGGACACGAAGTAGTGAATGCTCATGGCAAGAGTAAAAGATGGCACTATCTTGTAGTATTACTGAGTAATATCTTATTATTAGGTGAAACTGCAAATTCTATTGAGCCACCAGACCAACAATGCCAGTCCAGAGAACCAAACAAATTGTGCGATGAGAAGACATGTTTTTCATGCAATAGTATCAGAGAAGCTAATTCACAAACAGTAAGAGGAACCCTTCTGGTGAGTATTGTTGAAAACACAACCACAAAGCAATTTTGAACCCACTTCTCTTATTTATGTATATTCATGTATATAATTCTGCATACATAACCCGGGTTATTTATTTATATATAGAGATTATAAAATAAAGATAAGATCAAACTAATCTAGTCTAAACAAACAAGGAATTTTAAAAACGAGTTAAAAAAGATAGTAAACATGAATCCTTTTGGAGCTAGGAATCCTTTTCTTATCTAATAAAGAAATCAAACAAACAACTAACTCCTAATGAGAAAAGAACTATAAATCTAACCTTACCGGTTATTGCAGACTTTTATTTCCTATGAAAAACAACTCCCGGCTGATGTTGATTGTTAACACTCCCCCAACATCAGCTTCCGTTCTCCTTTCTCTTCGGACTTTTTTATCTTATCTCCAACCTGTATCACTGCAACACCACCCGATAGTTTTGCAATTCTTTTATTGAGCTCCTCCGTTTCATAGTCTTGTTCTGCAGCCTCAATAAGATTTCTAATTTGTCCAACTCTCTTATTTACTAATTCTTGGGTGCTTCCATAACCAATAATGGTGGTTGTATCCTTGGTAAGAACCACTTTAGAAGCATGTCCCAAGACCTCATTGCCTACTTTGTCCAAGGCAATCCCCATCTAATCTGCAATGACAGTTCCTCCAGTCAGAATGGCAATGTCATCAAGGTACTGGCTATTCTGTTCCCCAAAACCAGGAGCTTTGAGGGCAGCAATCTTAAAAGCACCCCTATGCTAATTAACAACGAGAGTTGATAAAGCTTTTTGCTTAATTATTACAACTGTATATCTAGCTCTAATTGTATCTTAGATCTCTTGCATTCTTGTTGTTAAAAAGCTTCTTGCTCAGTGTCTTCAGCAATTATTACAACTGGATATCCACCTCTCATTGCATCTACATTCCCTCAACGACAGAGGCTATTATCAACGTTTTTTTCCTCTTCAAGGGTTGCCACTTCCTTCCTACCGACTTTGCTCATAGCTTCACTTTATGTGTTTGCTACCCTTTCAGCATCATTATAGTCATCAGACTCATCACAATATTCAGGACATTTTTCCTTCCCCTGCTATCTTTGTGTGTGGCACTATGATCATCAATATGTGACTCATCATGGTCAAGATTATGGTCATGGTCTCACTCCTTGTTTTGGTTACTATCATGATCACTATCACAATCACAATCCTAGTCCCGATCTCGATCTATAGTTGTTAATGTGAATGCTAATTCCTCCTCTTCTATGACAAAGGATGTTTCAGTTTCTCATTCATTCTCAACCTGCCTTTTTGAATTGAAAATAGCAGTATTTCTCTCTCTACAAACCTTTTGTGGAGCCAACAATCTTTCTTCATGTGACCATTCTTCCTGCAGTTGTGGCATCTACCTCCTGAACAAAAGTTTCCCTCTTTTTGATGACTTTTCACCATCTTTTCAGATTCACTACTAGTGTGCCAATTATGGGTTCGATCCCATTGGGTATGCCACTTCTGCTATTATTGGTGGAGTGCTTCCCCATCTGCTTACCTGACTTCAAACTCAACTTCGATATCCGGGTCTTAAACCATGGATAATTATTTTTTTCATCCTAGTTTCGCCAATTATTACTTCTAGTTCTAGTTTAAAATTTCCATGGCATATTGATTTTATAGTATTGAAGAACTAAGGAATCGTCATGTCTCATTACACCATTGATAATAACTATTCTCGAGGAGTTGCAATGTAATATAGTTCTTCTTTAAGAAGAGACTGGCAAGGATGTCTCATGCTTCTTTTAGTGTTAAGGCATGCTGAATGTTCTCCAACATATCTTCTTCAATTGTTGCCAACATTTTTCAATGTTATGGCATCACAAATGTTCTCCAAAATATCTTCTTCAATTGTTGCCAGCTTAAATCTTCCACTTTCACAAGACACCAAAGATCTTGTCCTTGCATATAAGACATCATGCCCATATGTTGAGATTTTGGTTGCTAAGTTTCATGATTCCTCTAACTATTTGAAGGTCTCCCATCATTTTTGGTTGCTAAGTTTCTTAATTCCTCTAACTATTTGAAGGTCTCCCATCGTGTCTGCACTATTTTGATAGCACGAAACAAGTTGATTGTAGCTTAAAAATAAGAAACCACACCAAAAAAAAAAAAAACAATGTCAAATAACATACCAAAAAAAAACATGTGTCAAATAACTGTTACCCAATACCAATTGTTGAAAACACAACCACAAAGCAATTGTGAATATAATTCTGCATATATAAGATTATAAGATAAAGATAAGATCAAAATAATCTAATCTAATCTAAAAAACTAGTTAAACAAGGATTCTAAACCTTGATCATTTTTTATCTAGAAAGAAATCAAATAAACAACTAACTCTTAATAAGAAAAGAACTCTACATTCTAGTTAAGTATGTGTTTTGCTTACTGATGTTTGTATTACCATACATGCAGATACCTTGTAGAACAGCAATGAGAGGAAGCTTCCCACTGAATGGAACGTACTTTCAAGTGAACGAGGTAAACACCACCAAAACTGTGTAATTCACCTATTCCCTGTGAATGTCTACCACCACAGAAAGTTGACATCTGATTCGGAAACCCTTCTCATCCTATGCATGCCAGAATTTAAAGTCATTTAACTTTTCAATAAATGATTATCAAGTGACTGCAATTACCTTGCAGATGTTTGCAGATCACGAATCTAGCTTAAACCCAATTGATGTTCCAAGATCATTGATATGGAATTTGCCGAGACGAATTGTCTACTTTGGAACCTCTGTATCATCAATATTTAAAGGTACAAGACAAGATTAGTGCATTGACAGGCCAACTAAATTATAAAGTAAAAGACTGGCTAACAAGAACTCGTTATTTCTGTCAGGACTTTCAACAGAAGGAATTCAGTTCTGCTTTTGGAGAGGTATCAAATGCTGTTTTCAGTAGTTAATATAATATTGACATTTGAAAGACATTATGCCAGTCATACTGGGAATTTGTTTAAAGCCAAGTCTCGTATACTTGAAAAATTCAGTAAGCTTGACTTTGTCGATTGGTGAAACTTTATTTTCAGGGTTTGTTTGTGTGAGGGGGTTCGACCAGAAAACAAGAGCACCCCGTCCTCTTAAGGCCAGATTACACTTTCCTGCAAGTCGGTTGGTAAAGACAAAGAACGAGAAAAAATGACAAGCAGGAGAGCAGGATGCGAAGTTTAACAGCAATAGTTCTGACCAGCAAGTCATAGCTAGCTTAGTGATGAAGAAAGATCATTGACTAACTTTCTGTTGTAGATTCAAGTGTTCTTCCTCTAACATGAGATGCATTACAAGATCCAAGCTGGGCACAAATTTCAAGTGAAGCGGTACAACAGCATCGCTAATGGGGTTGAGCTGATGCTATCCCAATTACAGGATCCAAGCGCAGCTGAAAGAATTTTCCATGTGAAATTGTAGTATAGCATGGCTAGTGGAATTTAGTTGATTTCTTAGTTTTTATGATGCCTTTTTCTAGTCATGCTCAAAACAGGGCCGTTCTTCGAAAACGAGTCAATGTGAGCAACACTTCTCCCATCCAAATTATTTCAATTCATGCTCGAAGCAGAGCTATTTTCAAAAATTAGTGAATGGAAGCAAATCTCCCTCTCCCTCGCCTGATTTTTTTCCGAATCATGCTCAAAATTGAGCCATTATTCAATAAGTAATCGATATCAACCACCCCTCCCCCGCGAAGACAATAAAAGGGTATTTATTAATTGGCCTTTCAAAAACATACAGAACTCACGAACATCCATCGATTAAGCACTTGAAGACTCTAGAATTTATGGGAATCAAATCTCAATTTTAAGACCCAATTTCAAAGACACTTATATTGCTAAACAACTGGTACTCAAATTCATTCAATCAGTTAACAATGAACCTGATTCACTTGCTCAGAAAACAGAAGCAAATTATAATCCTCTTCGTTCAGCTATTCATAGCCAGACACAATTAATTCATTAGATTAACAGACCAATACACCTACTTCAAACAATCTATCAAATCAATCAAGAACATATCAAAAACATGCAAGCATTCCACAAACACAAATTTCTAAGAAAAAGGCAAAACCTAAACTATCGTTCTGCTTAGACACTTGCTAATATTAACTTCTTATAAATTCAAAAGACACAGCACGAAGAAATCATACTCGATAACTTAAATTAAGCTAAAACACTTAGCTCGGTCAATTTCAGCTCGGTCAGTATAATCGTTTGTTTTTCTACAACCAGACAAACACACGCTCAAGATTTTAAAAACACATAAAATCAACAACAGCGACGAGAATAAATCGTTCTACAACCAAACAAACACATGCTCGAGATTTTAAAAACACATAAAATCAACAGCAGCAACGAGAATAAATCGTAACCAAAAAAAAAAGATAAGCAGCAGCAGCAGAAATCATACTCAATAGTTCAAATTAAGCTAAAACACTTTGCTCGATCGATTCCAGCACCGTCAATATAATCGCTTGTTTCTCTGCAACCAAACAGACACACGCTCAGGATTTTAAAAAACAAAAAAAATCAACAGCAGCATCGAGAATAAATCGCAATCAAAATCAGATAAGCAGCAGCAGCAGAAATCGTGCTCGATAATCAGAATACTACTGAAATCAGGAGTTCAAATCAATTGCGCTTAAATTCTTAGTAAAGGCAACTTGTTTTCGCTGTTTTTTTCTGCAATGACAACAAGAAGAAGAATACGTCGATCTCAAAAACAGAGAAACGAAGAGTCAGGGTTTAGAATCGGAGAAATTTGAGTGAGCGATCGAGTTTGCGTCCCCGTGAAGTGAAAGCACGATCGTCAATCGAGACACGGAAATACTCTCTTTGAGTGGGTGGCGGAGCAAGAGAGAGAGAGGGAGTTTGTTATTTTGTAATTCCTAGAGGTGGATTTGATTTCCTTGCTGGTTCTTTTTTCATGTTTGCCGCCTTTTTGTTTTCGATTTCCCTCTTATCGGGGATTTTGAAAGTTTTTGCTTTGGTTGTGGATGGGTTCTCTTGATTTTTGTGAAACCGTTGTTTATATGTGACACGTGTGATGTTGTGGTGGAGGGTAAATAATATTTTTGGTCCTGTAGATTCAAGAATGTTCTGTTTTTGACCTTGTAGTTGATAGCGTTTTTAATAGTACCCTTGTTTTTAGGATTTTTAAATTTATCACTTGAAAAGGAATGGCATCGAAATCAATGGGAAATCATGATCTCTGATCAGGAAAACTATATTTGTAATGCATATTAGGGATGAGCAAAAAAACCAAGAAACCAAGTAAACCGAGAAAAAAATAATCAAAAAAATCAAACCGAAAAAAAAAACCGATTATTTTTTTGTAAAAATTTTCGGTTCGATTCGGTTCGGTTTCAGTTTCCGAAACCTGAAACCGGCAAAACCCCAACCGAACCGAACCGGTTCTGTTCAAGGGGTACTATAAATAGGGGGAACGCGTTCTAAAACATAATTAACCCTAGACACTCTCCAGCGACTCCTTGCAGCCGCTCCCTCAATCCTCACGGCCGCACCTCACACAATTCACACTTTCACTCACTCCGCAACAAAACCAAGTTAATCCATCTTCGATTCTTCATCCATATCCCTCTCCGGCTCCCCCACACCATCTTCATCTTCAAAACTAACAACCTAGCCAGTCAGCCACATCCCTTTCCCACACGGCCACGAGTCGCATGACACACACCACACCGGCACACCGAACCTCCAGAGTCCAAATCTAGCAAACCAGTCCCTCCCTCTTTCACACCCGACCTTGAATCGTGTCCCAACTCACACTAAGTATGATTTCTTTTTTCTGTCAATCTTTATTTTTATTTTTATTTTAGCATATACTTTGTGATTCTGTGTATTTGTTGGTTGTTTTTTTTTTTAACACCAGAGTCCAAATCTAGCAAGCTAGTCCCTCCCTCTTTCACACCCGACCTTGAATCGTGTCCCAACTCGCACCAAGTATGATTTCTTTTTTCTGTCAATCTCTGTTTTTATTTTTTTTAACATATGCTTTGTGATTCTGTGTATTTGTTGGTTGATTTTTTTTAAAACACCAGAGTCCAAATCTAGCAAACCAATCCCTCCCTCTTTCACACCCGACCTTGAATCGTGTCCCAACTCACACCAGGTATGATTTCTTTTTTCTATCAATCTCTGTTTTTATTTTTTTTAACATATGCTTTGTGATTCTGTGTATTTGTTGGTTGATTTTTTTTTAACACCAGAGTTTGAGCATTCTGTGTATTTTGGTTAATTTTTTTCTGCGTTAATAAATCTGTTGTTCTGTGTAGTGTGTATTTTGTGATTAGTGTAGGGATGATTTTTATTTGTGCATTCTATATATTCTGTATGATTCTGTTTATGTGTGTTTTGTGTAGTGTGTAATGTGTATTCTGGGTAAAGCCCCGCATTGCCATTCATTCATTTATGTGTAATGTGATTCTGTGTCCTATATTTAGTCATTAATTTCATCACTAATTACGTGAAAAATTCTGAGTAACATAATGGATATTTAAAATTTTGTCACTAGTCGTTGATTTTTTCTGATTATCATTGGGAAACTAATTAATGACTAAATATAGGATTCGTAACAGAACCAGTGGAGACTGAATTACCAGGAGATTAATATTTGATTGCTGGGTAGACTCAGGCTTGACAATGAACTTATTGTTATAAAAATCTGTTGCTATTTCCCGAAATGACTAGGAATCTGTTGCTTTTATAATATAGGATGTAA
>Ga0307517_10004342_pt1 | contig 21830 bp, 20 predicted proteins | sample 23_EM_MG_FD_194515 | JGI IMG/M metagenome (GOLD analysis project Ga0307517, IMG submission 194515) | Populus trichocarpa ectomycorrhiza microbial communities from riparian zone in the Pacific Northwest, United States - 23_EM | ecosystem: Host-associated > Plants > Roots > Unclassified | place... | reverse complement strand
GCATCCGGAACATGGTCGATTCACAGAATTATGTATTTAAAGCGCAAACGGCCATGCCCATGAGCGGCAGTACCCGGCAGCTCACCACGGATTACGATCTCAAGATAACCAAGGCTTCCATCGATTGTTACCTGCCTTATTTCGGCAGGGCTTATACGGCGCCTATCGACCCCAGCCAGGGAGGCATTCGATTCACCTCGAAGGATTTCAACTACCAGGCGACCCCTAAAAAGAAAGGCGGTTGGGATGTTATGATCAAACCAAAGGATGTCCGCGAGGTGCAGCAGCTATCTTTGAGTATTTCCGAGAACGGCTATTCGTCCTTGCAGGTCACCAGCACGAACAGGCAGCCGATCTCCTTTAGCGGCGTTCTCGCGGCCCCCCGTCCGCCTAAGAAAAAAGGCTAGCCAGGGGCCGGCCCTGAGTCTTGCCTGCCGTATGGCTTATTTCGCCTGGTAGCTCCCGAATAGCTTGACCAGCCTGTCCGGGTAATCCGAGATCATGCCGTCCACGCCCAGTCCGGCAAGGGTTTTCATGTCCTCTTCCTTATTCACTGTCCAGGGAAGAACGGCGGTCTTGCTGTCATGCGCTTTTTTTACCAGTTCCGCATCGACGAGCAGGTAATTGGGGCTATAAATGGTGGGAGTGAATCCAAGCCGGGCAATATTGGCTTCAAAACCTTCTTTATTCTCTACCAACAGGGCGGTCACCTGCCGGGGATAATCACGATGTACGATCCGCAGGGTCCTGGGATCGAAGGATTGAATGGTCACCCTGCCGGCGATCCCTTTCTGCCGGATGACATCCATCAGCATGGCTACGAACGGTTCCGGCTTAGGATGGAACAGATCGTCGCCTTCCGGACCGCATTTTGTCTCCACATTGTAATACACGGGCTTCAGGTGACGCTGCTTCACATAGGCTTCCACGCTGTCGATCAGCTCAGAAAGAAGAGGCTTGCAGGTCGCCAGCTTCGCCTGCTGCGGGAACTGGGGATGGGGTTTAAGGCCTTCCCCGAACCGCCGGATGCTGTCGTAGGTCATTTTATAGAGCAGGTATCGTTTCTCCTCTTCCTTGCCGATAAGGGACCCGTCCGGCTTTAGCATGAAGTCCGAAGACATATAGGTATCGTGCGACACCACTACCCTGCCATCCGCGGAGATCACGCAGTCCAGCTCCAGGGTCCTTACACCCAGGTCTACGGCATGTAACATGGCCGGGATACTGTTCTCCGGCATCAGGCCCCTGCCGCCTCTGTGGCCCTGCACATCCAGCTTCGGCTGCGTATAGGCGGAAAAGGACATCAATAATAGGAGCAGGGGTGACAGGCTTTTTTTCATGACTTCCGTTTTTTTCATAACTCCGGCATTATATGGGTTAAAGTACGCCGTAAATTGTATAAAATCGGCCTATTCCCGGATTATCTCCCTGTTAAGCCCGATTCACCCCGCAGCCCACCCTGCCGGAAAGCCTGCCGCCTGAGGTTCCCGCAGTATATATAAATAATTTTTATAATCATTATAATAATTCTTCGTAACTTTTTAGGATAAAATGCTTGATATATGAAACCGAAACTCCCCGGACTTCTGTACGTTCTAACGTTCATCCTCATTCTCTCCATCTCTTCCTTCAATGCCCTCGGTCAAAGCGACGCCGAAATGAAAGCCATGATGGCCTATGCCACACCCGGTGAAGTGCATAAAATGATGGCCAAGTCTGTCGGCGCCTGGAAAGGCGACGTCACCATGTGGATGCAGCCCGGCGCTGCGCCGATGACTTCCACTACCGAAGGCATCAATGAAATGATCCTCGGCGGCCGCTACCTGCAAGGGAAGAACACCGGCAATTTTATGGGCATGCCCTTCGAAGGCATCAGCGTCATCGGTTACGACAATGCAAAAAAGATGTTCGTCAACTCCTGGGTCGACAACATGGGCACCGGTATGATGTTCCTCACCGGCAAATGGGACGAAGCGACAAAGAGCATCACTTTCAAAGGTTCCATGGTTGACCCTGCTTCCGGCAAGGACATCGCCGTACGGGAAGTAATGAAATTCATCGACGACAACAATCAGACCCTGGAAATGTACGGCATGATCAACGGGAAAGAGTTCAAGAATATGGAAATAAAACTCACGCGGAAATAGATCCCATCATCCGGCAACAGACTCCCACCATCTTTCCCCCGGGATCTCCGTATTCAATATTACTGGTTCGCCGATACGCGGAGTAGCCACCGTGACGCCTTTTTCTTTTGCGCGATCTACCAACCGGCGGATAGGCTCGTCCCAGGAATGCAGGGAAAGCACGAATTTACCCCAGTGCACCGGCAGTAATATTTTTGCACGAAGATCCCCTGTGGCTGCCACCGTTTGCTCGGGCAGCATATGAATATCAGGCCAGTTCTTCCCATATTGTCCCGATTCGAGAAGGGCGATCTCAAAAGGCCCGTATCGGTCGCCGATCGTCTTAAAGTGCTCTCCATAGCCCGAATCGCCCCCCAGGAAAAAATGGCCGTCGGGCGTTTTCAATACAAAGGAAGACCAGAGGGTCTGGTTCCTTTTCATATTCCTGCCGGAAAAATGACGCGCCGGCGTTGCCGTGATCTCCATCGCAGCCGGCAGCTCCGCGCTTTCCCACCAGTCCAGCTCCACGATCCTTTCTTTACCGATCCCCCAAAATCCCAGGTGGGACCCCACGCCCAGGGACGTATAATACCTGCGGGCCGAAGGCGCCAGCTCCATGATCGTTTTATAATCGAGGTGATCATAATGGTCGTGGGTCAGCAACACGACATCGATCACGGGCAGATCGGCCACACCATAGACATTGCTGCCGGGAAAAGCCTTTCCGAAAAAAGACACCGGTGAAGCATGTCCGCTGAATACCGGGTCCACCAGGATATTCACCCCTCTCACTTTCAGCAGATAGGAAGAATGCCCGAACCATACGATCGCCGGCCTGTCGGAAGGCAGGGCGCGAAGATCCGTCCGGACAGAGGGGAGCGCCTGCGGCGGAACGGTATTCGCCGGTTTGTTAAAATATTCCCGGATCATTTTAAAGTAGGAAGCTTCTTTCAGGATGAGCCGGGTCGGCTGGAGATTCTGAAAAGCGCCGTCGCCATAGTGAGGAGATGCCTGTACCCTTTTCAATCGGTCGCCAGTCGGGTTCTTGCCAAATTCGGGAAATAATGCCATCATCAAATATAAGCTCATCCCCCTATTGATCATTAATTAAAGATTATTTTTCAGGCAGGATGCGCAGCCAACCGCTATCCTCTATATCTTGTGTAATGCGATTTGTCCTCGTCTTACTGGCCTGTTCCGGGCTGTTGCTGGCCGCAACCGTACAAAAACCTCCCGCCGGCATTGATCCTCCTGCTTCTATCGGCGTTGGTCCCGCCATGGATTATTTCAAGACGGAGGCGCCCATCTTTGCCGCCCGCTGTAGCGTTCTCCGCACCATGATCGGGCAGATCAGGCCCCACGATCGCCCTTCGGTCATAAAAGCCCGGCAGCAACTGATCGAGTGCCGCCTGCACTATAAAAGGATCGAATTCCTACTGGAATATTTTTTCCATATCCCCGCCCGTGTCTACAACTCACCTCCGAAATACGAACCGGAAGAGCCGGACATGGAATACCAGCACCCGGAAGGCATGCAGGTCATCGAATCCCTTCTGTTCGAAAAAGATCCTGCTGCAAAGAAAAAAGAGTTGATGGATCAGGCCGAGGCTGTGGCCAGCTCGGCTTCCGATCTCCCCGCGCTCATTTATCATTTCCAGGCAGCCGACAACCAGGTCCTGGAAAGCCTGCGCCTGGAGCTGATCCGGGTGATAACCCTGGGCATCACCGGCTACGATGCGCCCCTCCTGAAAACAGGCATCGCCGAATCCTGCGAAGCGATCCGCTCCATCGGCCGGCAGCTGCAACCATATCTGGTCCCGGGTGAAGGGCGCAGCGATAGCCTGCGTACCTTTCTTCAAAAGACGTTGTCCTTCCTGGAAAAGGACGCCGGCTTCGACGCCTTCGACCGCCTCTCCTTCCTGACCACCTGCGCCCTGCCCCTTCAACGCCAGCTGAGCTTATTCATCGCTGAAAAAAATTGGGAGCTCAATACCCGTCCGGTCCTCAATTACAAAGCAGCCAATCTTTTCAGCCCCGATGCCCTTATCCCCGAAAAATTCCCCGGGGCCGCCGGCAGCAACAAGGCAGAGGTCATCCGATTGGGAGAAACATTATTCTCGGAACCCGCCCTGTCCGGCAACGGCAAAAGAAGCTGCGCCACCTGTCATGCCCCTGAAAAAATGTTCACCGACCGCCTTCCGGCCAGCATGGCCATCGATGGGCATACCCCACTGAAAAGGAATGCCCCCACCCTTCTTTATTGCGCTTATCAATACCAGCAGTTCTGGGATGGAAGAGCGGCAACCCTGGAAGACCAGGTGAGGACCGTGCTCCACGACCCCCAGGAAATGAGCGCCCATGATTCTCTCATCACCGCAAGATTGAAAGGACTGACCATGGATACCATTGTCCGTTCCATCGCCGCCTATATTCGAAGTCTCCACCCGATGAACTCGCCCTTCGACCGCTATATGCAGGGAGACCATGGAGCACTGGGGAGCCGCGAAATAAAAGGCGCCAATCTCTTCATGGGAAAAGCACAATGCGCCACCTGTCATTTTATGCCCCTGTTCAATGGGTTGATCCCGCCCGATTATCAATTGACCGAATACGAGATCCTGGGGACCACAGGCACCGACGACCTGAGTAAACCCAGGCTTAGCAAGGACCAGGGCCGCTATGCGCTGTATGCCTTCCCCTTCTATAAAGGGGCTTTCAAGACCCCCACCGTCCGCAATAGCGCAGAGACCTATCCCTATATGCACAATGGCGCCTTCCATAACCTGGAAAAGCTGATGGATTTTTATAATAAAGGGGGAGGGGCAGGCCTGGGCATCCGCGTTCCCGCACAGACCCTTCCGGCAGAGCCCCTGCGTCTGAGCAAGGAGGAGATCAGGGATATCATTTGCTTTTTGCATTCCCTGACGGATCGCCTGCCGGGCCATAGCTGAACTGAACTGTTAACGTTACGGTAATATCAAAGCCCTAATTTTATCCTCATGAAGCATATTTTGTTCTGTTTAGTAAGCGCTCTGTTATTCCTTTCTCTCTCCTCCAATGCCCAGGAACCTTCCAGGCCCCACACGACCCTCCTGCGGGGACCCTATCTGCAGGTGGCCACCAGCAACAGCATCGTCGTTCGCTGGCGGACGGATGTGTTGACCCGCGGTGTCGTACGATACGGAACAACCCCCGGACAGCTGGACAAGAATATGGCCGATTCGATCCTGACCTCCGAACATAAAATAAAGCTCAGCGGGCTGGAGCCGCGCACGAAATATTATTATTCCATCGGCTCCTGGCAGGATACTCTGAGTGCGACCGGAAATTATTTCGTCACTCTGCCCGTGCCGGGAACGGAAGGATTCTATCGCATTGCCGCTATCGGGGATTGCGGCAATAATTCTGTCAACCAGCGCAATGTCCGTGACCAGCTCCTCCATTACCTGGGGGACAATTACCTGGACGCCTGGATCCTCCTGGGCGATAACGCGTACAGCAGTGGAAGGGACGCCGAGTTCCAATCAAATTTCTTCAACATATACCGGGACAACCTCCTTCCCAAATATCCCCTCTTCCCTTCGCCCGGTAATCACGATTACAACGACGGGGACCGCTTCAACGAAAAAACCGCGCAGGTGACCCATGATGTAGCCTATTACCAGAACTTCTCCATGCCCCGCGACGGTGAAGCCGGCGGCGTCGCCTCCAACACCCAGGCCTTCTATTCCTATGACCTGGGAAATATCCATTTCCTTTCCCTCGACTCATACGGCAAAGAAGACGGGCAATACCGCATCTACGATACGACAGGCCCACAGGTACAGTGGATAAAGAAAGACCTGGAAGCCAATCAGAACAAAGGATGGATCATCGCTTACTGGCATCATCCTCCCTATACCATGGGGTCTCATACTTCCGACAAGGAAATGGAGCTCGTCCATATCCGTGAAAATTTCATACAGATCCTGGAACGTTACGGCGTCGACCTGATCCTTTGCGGACATAGCCATGACTACGAAAGGTCCCGTCTCATAAAAGGCCATTACGGCATGGAAGCCAGTTTCAATACCGGTCAATATCAGATCAGCCCCTCTTCCGGCTTCTTCGATGGCACGCCCAATTCATGCCCCTATATCAAAGATTCCGCCACCGGCTACCAGGGCACCGTCTATGTCGTCACCGGCTCTGCCGGTCAGCTGGGCGGCAAACAACCCTCCTTCCCCCATGACGCTTTACCTTATTCCGATGCCACACATGGCGGCTCTTCCATCCTCGAAATACAAGGCAACCGTCTCGATCTGAAATGGATCTGCACCGACGGAGAGATCCGCGATCATTTCACCATGATGAAGGACGTGAACAAACACCAGGTCCTCACCGTTAAAAAAGGTGAAAAGGTAACGCTCACCGCGTCTTTCGCAGGCACCTATCAATGGAGCGCCGGAATGCCCGCCACCCGCAGCATCGAGGTCAGCCCGAAAAAGAACACGACCTATACGGTACGTGACCCTTACAATTGTGTCAAGGATACCTTCGAGGTGAAGATTGTTCAATAAGGCAGGTCTGTCATTAAGTTTTTGATGTTATCAAGCACCTCAGACCGTTCGGGCTGTTGTTCAACGCTGCTGTTCGTGCTCATGAGCCATTGTACCGCAATGGCAGACAATCGCAGGAGTAGAAAGTTTTCAACACTTTACCCGCGCAATTATCAAAACCGCTATATTTGTCCTTCCATCCAAAAAAAATCGGCCCCTTGTTTCCCGGGCTGTCGCATAATTCGACTAATTCTCCGTCTGAAAACAATTTTCATGAGTTATACAAGGATACTGATCCTGATCAGTGCTTATTTCATTGCGTCCCCTCAGCTCAGGGCACAGGAGTTTCCCAAAGGATGGGTGCTCTATGGCGAAGCTTCACAGGGCATCTCTACCAATTTCAAGAGCGCGCCTGATCTCTACGTGGGCAGCTTCGAGCTTAACCCGATGGCGACGGTCGTTCCGTCGCATCTCCGGCTGGGAGGGGTGACCGGTTTCCTGTTTACTGACAAGAAGCTGGATGGCATTTTCGGACCGCGGCTGGCCTGGAACCTGAGCACGCTTAAAGTAAGTGAATTCGGGTCCTTCGCTAATCTGCAATTGCAGCTGGATGCCCTCTGGGGCACGTCCAGCCAACGCCTCATCGGGGGCGGGCCCAAACTGGAAATAGCCCGGCTACTCACCCTCGGCATCACCGCCCACCGGGATTACAACCTCAACGACTGGTGGTTCAGGATGAGCGTAGGCTATAATTTCCTGCACAAAAAGAAGAGCACGACTCCTCACGATCCCTTTAATCCTTAAAATCACAATATGAGCAAACGAGCATTGGTCATTAGCGGCGGCGGCTCTAAAGGGGCTTTCGCAGTAGGGGCGATCAAGGCCCTGGCTGCTAACGCGCCTGAAACCACTTTCGATATCTATATCGGCACCAGTACCGGGTCTCTGATCGTCCCTTTCGCGGCCGCGGGCGCCCTGGATCTGCTGGAGAAAATGTACACCACCGTCACTACGGCGGATATCGTGCAGAAGGATAACAATTTCGCCGAACAGCTGCTGACGGAAGACTCGCTCTTCAATGCCGACCCGCTGGCAAAATTGGTCACGCAGAACTATAACGACGATTTCTGTAACAAACTATTTGCCTCCGACAAAGAAGTATACCTGGCCACTACCTGCCTGCAGACGGGCGAATCCGTCTTCTTCTCGACGAAGAACCCTCCCGCCGGCGCGGACGCCGATGTCGTTAAGGCCCGCAACCCGGATACGTTCCGGAGAGCGGTGATGGCATCGGCCTGCCAGCCTGTCTTTATGCCGCCGATAGAAGTGGAGAAAGGCATGCAGCCTTTCCGGCAATATGTGGACGGCGGCGTACGCGTTTATGCGGGGATCCAGCTGGCCATCGACGCGGGGGCCACGGAGATCTATGCCATCCTGCTGTCGCCAGCGGCCAGCGCTCCCGAACAGGTGGTCTTCAACGACGCCTTTACCATCCTGGAACATACCATCGACATCTTCACCACGGATGTAGCCGTGAACAACCTGCGCCTGCCCATGCTCTTCAGTCAGGGGCTTCGTTATATCGCCGACGTCAAAGCGGCCATGCTGAAAAAGGGGAAAAGCCAGGCGGAGATCGACGAATTCTTCAACATCGACCATACCAATCCTTTCAGTGGACATGACCCTGTCACCATCTATGTGGTGCGTCCCGATGCCGCACTGGGCGGAGGCCCGGGAGGTCTCGACTTTGTCCCCGCCGATATGAAAGCCATGCTGGCGAAAGGGGAGAATTCGATGACGACCTTTTTAGCCAACCTCCCTCCCGGGGGCAGCAATATGGTCTAATTGTAGTATTTTCAAGGTCACAACTGTAAATATGAAAAGAACGAACAGGAGAAAGTTCCTCGGGGCGACTGCAGCATTGTGTGCAGGGACCGCCGCCGCCGCCATGCCTTTCACATCCGCACAGAACAGGCTTCCGCTGGCCCATCACGTATTTTTCTGGCTGAAGAATCCGGACTCCAAAGAGGACAGGGACAAACTGATCGAAGGGCTGAAGACCTTGCGAAAGATCGCGTCGGTGACCGAACTGCACATCGGCGTGTTAGCCAGCACGGAGAAGCGCCCGGTCGTCGACATCAGCTGGCAGGTATCGGAACTGATGTTCTTCAAGGACCTGGCCGCGCAAAGCACTTACCAGAATGATCCCATCCACCTGGAATTCGTAAAGAACTGCAGTCCTCTCTGGGAAAAAGTAGTGGTCTATGACGCGATAGAAGTATAGGAATTTTCAAGGACGCATTGATAAATAGCTTCCTGCGAGCGAATGACCTCCCCGCCTGCATCCGGCTCTACCCGGTGATTCTGCTGTGCGGCGTCCAGCCACACCGCCGCGGCATTGTCCCTTAACTGCAAAGCCACGATGGCCCTGATCTGCTGCCGGACCTCCTCGTCATGAACAGGGAAACAAACTTCTATCCGACGGTAGATGTTCCGGTTCATCCAGTCGGCCGAACCCAGCCAGATAGCTTCCTGGCCATCGTTGTGGAAGATGAAGATCCTTCCGTGTTCCAGGTACCGGTCGACGATCCGCCGTACGGTGATATTTTCACTCATACCGGGCACGCCGGGTATCAGGCAGCAGACGCTGCGGACGATCATCCGGATCCGCACGCCGGCATTGGAAGCCTCATACAGCCTGGCGATCAGCACCTGCTCTTCCAGGTTATTGATCTTTATAAAAATCTCCGCCCGCCTACCTGCCTGCGCATGGGCGATCTCCCGGTCGATGAAGGCCAGGAACTGCTGCTGCAGGTTGAACTGGGACACCAGCAGATGATCGAAGACGATCTCATCCGGCTGGCGTGGCTTTCGTCTTTTGGTGAGGAAAATAAACAATAGTTCCAGCTCGCGGGTCATGCCATGATGCGTGGTCAGCAGGATATGATCGGTGTAGAACCGGGCCGTGTTTTCATTGAAATTGCCCGTTGCGAACAATCCCGAGAACGTCACCCGGCCTTCCCTTCTTCTCTTTACCAAAGCTATTTTCGCGTGGACCTTTAAATAAGGGATGCTATTGATGATCCGGACACCCGCCGCCTTCATGGCCTTCGCCCACTTGAGATTATTGGCTTCGTCGAACCTTGCCTTCAGCTCGATGAATACCGTCACTTTCTTCCCGTTCCTGGCCGCGCTCATCAGGGAATGAATGATCCGGGAATCGCTGGCCACCCGGTACATCGTTACATAGATCTCTTCGACCTCCTCGTCGATGGCGGCTTCATTGAAATAACGGAATAAGGTGTTATAAGAATGGTAGGGCGTATGCACGATCATATCTTTCTGCCGGATCTCATCCAGCAGGGAGGGTGTGAAGACCTTCCTGTCTGCCTCGATCGTCCTGGCCCGGGGATATTCATGAGCAGGGAGGTGAATGGGGATCGACAGCAGGTCCTTTAAATTGTGATATGCCCCGCCTTCGATGATGAGGGCTTTGGAAAGGTTAAAGACCTTCACGAGGCTTCGGAGCAGCTCCGGAGGAAGGCCCGGCTGATAAAGCAGCCGGCTGGCCAGTCCGAAATTACGTTTGCTCAACTTCTTCTCGATCTTGTCCGCCAGGTCTCCTTCATATTCATCTTCCAGGTTCAGTTCCGCATCCCGGGTGACCTTGAGGGACCAGGCGCCGTTGACACGCGCCCGGGGAAAGATCCACTGAAGGTTGTCCCGGATGATATCGTCGATGAATACGACATAGGAGCTGTCTTGTCTTTGCTCATGGTAGAATCGTGGGATGCCGTCCGAAGGGATGTTGAGGATGGCTATCTCGTCCTTGCCTTCCCGCCCGATGTCCACGGCGATATACAGTTTATTGTTTTCCGGGAAGATCTCCTCGTTCTTGCCGATGTACAGGATCTCGACATAAGCTGCGATCGTGGAAAAGAAATAATGCGAGCAGGATTCCCGGATAGCCTCGGGGATCGGTTCGTTATAGACAATATGCACGCCAATATCCCGTAACCCGGGTATCAGCTGCTCCGTCAGCAGGCGGCCGAATTGCGCCTGTTGGGCCAGTACCCTTTGCCCGGCCTGCTCCAGTTCATCCTTCGAGTTCAGCGCCAGCAGGACAGGCATCCGGACACGGTAGAATTCATCCAGGTTGGAAGAATAGATCGAAAGGAATTTAAGGCGTTCCAGCAAAGGAACGGATGCGTCGGCAGCCTCCATCAATACCCTTTCATTGAAAGACAGCCAACTGGCATCCCGGTAGAAGAATTCTTTTTTTGCCATACCTTATAAATAATGCCGTACAATAACGCCTTACAAATATAAAAGCCACTAAGTTTTCTTAGTGGCTTTCCGACAATTAAATGTCAGCAGATTATTTTTTGGAGCAACCCGGTTAAGCGAAATTAACCGAAGGTTTCCATGATTTATCTGTAGATAGCATGAATACCTCCTTTTTTTTGGTGAATAATAGCCATAAAGTTATTAAAAATACTTTTAAAATCAATGTTAAGAAAATACGGGCGGCGGGTTTAATTTCAGGTCCTGCCGCTGATGCCAGTAAGGATAAACAGGCTCCTTTTCACTGACGGCATCCAGCATCTTCACCTGCTCCGGGGTCAGTTCCCAGCCGACGGCTCCCAGGTTCTCTTTCAGCTGCGTCTCGTTCCGGGCCCCTATGACGATATTATCCACGGTAGGTCTCCGCAAGAGCCAGTTCAGGGCCACCTGCGCAACGGTCTTGCCTGTATCCCTGGCTATCTCATCCAGCAGGTCCATGATATTATATAAATGAGATTCGTCCATGGCCGGTCCGTGTCCCCCTCCCTGCTGCACCCGGTTATCCTGCGGCAAGGGCTGGTTGCGACGGTATTTACCCGCCAGGCGGCCGGAGGATAACGGGCTCCATACGATCGTGCCGACATGCTGATCGATGCCCAGGGGCATCAGCTCCCATTCGAATTCCCGGTCCAGCAGCGAGTAATAGGCCTGATGAGCGATATATTTCGACCAGCCATATTTCTCCGAAGTGGACAGTGATTTCATCAGGTGCCAGCCTGAAAAATTAGAGCAGGCGATATACCGTACTTTTCCCGAACTGACCAGATCATCCAGGGCCCGCAAGGTCTCATAGACGGGTGTATTGCCATCAAAGCCATGCATGTGGTAGATATCGATCCGATCCGTCTGCAGGCGGCGGAGGCTGTCCTCGCAGGACCGTATAAGATGATAACGCGAAGAGCTGAAATCATTCGACTCATTGCTCATCCTGAAAGTAGCCTTGGTGGAGATCAGCGCGCGATCCCGCAATCCTTCCAGCGCCTTCCCCAGGATCTCTTCCGATACGCCTTTGCTGTATACGTCGGCCGTGTCGAATAAATTGACCCCGGCATCCAGGCAGAGGTTTACCATCCGCCGGGCATCTTCCAGCTGTGTCGTGCCCCAGGCCTTAAAGAAATCACCGACCCCGCCAAAGGTAGCCGTGCCAAAGCTCAGGACGGGGACATTCAGTCCCGACCCGCCCAGTTGTCTGTATTCCATGCTAAAATTATTTTACGCCGAGGAGCTCTACCTCGAAGATCAAAGTACTGTTGGGGCCTATCTGTGCGCTGACCTGTCTTTCGCCGTATCCTAAGTGCGGAGGGATGAAGAAGCGCCATTTGCTGCCCGTGCCCATCAATTGCAATCCTTCCGTCCACCCCTTGATCACTCCATTCAGGGGAAAGGTGGCCGGCTGACCGCGCTTCACCGAACTGTCGAATACCGTACCGTCGATCAGCGTACCATGATAATGACAGGTCACATTATTGGTGGCCAGGGGTTTCACACCTGTTCCTTCCGTGATGATCTCGTATTGTAACCCGCTGGGAAGGGATACCACTCCGGGCTTTTCTTTATTGGATGCCAGGAAATCCTGACCCTCTTTTAAATTAGCCGCGGCCTTCTCATTCTTCTGCTGGAATAATTTATCTGCTATGCCCATATGAATAATTTTTTCAAAAGTACGACAACCACCATTTCTCCCGGTGACTTCTTTTATAAATATCATAGCGTTTGCTGAAAGGATACAGGACGATCATCACTCCTATCCATATCAGATAGACTATGGGCAGGCTGAACCCGTAGCCTTTCAGGCCGGGGACGTCCGTTACCCAGGTCGTCAGGGATACCATATCCTGCCAGCGGTAGCCTGTCGATGCCGCCACGACGATGGCCAGTGCGTGGATAAGGAAGATATGCAGGACATAATAGAACATGGGCACCCTTCCGAATACCGCGACCTTCGATGTGAACCTGTTGAGGGTCACTTCTCCGAAAGCGAGGAACAACAGCGCCGGCCCCAGGGTCATCAGTATATACAACAGCGAAGGAGGATACTTGGTGGTATTCAGGAAAGAAAGGAGGGTGAACAGGGGTGTATCCTGCGCCGACCAGTGTGAACGATCACCGTAGATATTGATCGCCCGGATGAGAATAAAGGTGGCTATGGCGCCAAGGCCCAGCCAGATCAAAACCCTTTTCCTGCGCGCAGGATCGTATTCCCGGTGATACAGCTCGCCAGCGGAGTATCCAGCGGCCATAATGCCGATCCAGGGGAGGACGGGATAACCTACCAGGAAAGTAACATGGTCCTCCGTAAAGATGCTCCGGTCGTGCAGGAAGGACCAGAGAAAAGCACCGGGCGTATTACCCGGCACATGGATGCCGTCCAGCAGATTGTGCCCGAAGATCAGCAACAGCCCGATCGCCAGGATCGCAGGCTGCGGCAGCCGGATCAGCAAGGACAGGCTCACCATGCTTACGCCGATCGCCCAGATCACCTGTAAGATCAGCACACTATAGAATGGGTTGAAGGTCCAGCCCAGCGTTACGATCAACAGCTCCGCCAGCATCAGCCAGATCCCCCTGGTCATAAGGAAAAAGGATAATTCCTTGCGGCTCTTTCCAAAACTTTGCAGTCTTGCCGATACGCCCGCCAGGAAGGTGAAGACGGGCGCGCAAAAATGAGTGATCCAACGGGTGAAGAACACGAACGCGCTGGTGTGGGCCAGGTCCGTAGGATCATACAGGTAGGCGTCCTTGTGAAAATAATCCCGGACATGGTCCAGCGCCATGATGATCATTACAGTCCCTCGCAGCAGATCGATAGATTCGATACGTTTATTTCTCGCAGGTAGCATATAAATACTTATTCTGCAAACTTAATAAAAACAGAATAAAATACAGACGATTATGGCAAAAAATGGAATTTATTCGAAAAATCGTGGCCAGAGGTCAATTAAAATCCCCGTTTTCGGGTAGGCCGGGTTCATCGTTTTTCAGTATAGAGTCCCACTTTCAGTGGAGGATCGGATTCTTCCTCTCTCGCCTTATTCAATTGCCGCAATCCCGTTTGTATAAGGCGGAAGCAGATGACCCATTCCAGGATACCCAGCAGCAGGAACTTAAGATCGATCACCAGGGGCAGGGGCATCAGTACAAAGGGCGCATTCCAGACCATATGAATGAGCATCATGGCGATAAAGATCCGCAGGAAAGCGGGCGCCTGCAGCATCTCCCAGGAGAAAGGCTTCTTTCCTTTCACCAGCCACAGGGCCGCCGCCGAGTTGGCCGTCCACACGATATGCATGAAGGGGGCCAGCATGCCCCGGAGCATGATATTGCCGACACCCCGTTCCATCCCTCCGTCCAGGATGGCGCGGAAAGCATAGCCGGCGCTCTCAAAAGCGCCAAAGCCCGTTCCCACGGCCGCCCCGAACAACAACCCGTTCAACACCCAGCGGTATTTGGTAGCCTTGCCCATCAGCCAGGCCACGATCAGCAGTTTGGCTGTCTCTTCGATGATGCCGGCGGCCGAAGCACCGAGCAGACCGCTGAAGAATTCGAACCGGCTGAAGAAGATCAGCGCTACGATGATCGAGGCGACGCCTCCGACGAACAATAACTGCGTAATGGTGAAAATGGAAATATTCCGGGGAGCATTCATCTCCAGGAAGAAGATGAGCGTCGAAAGGGGAACGGCAAAAGACCCTACAAAGATCAATCCCGGCACCAGGTTGATATTATTGAACATACCGAAACCCGTATACAGGATGAATGCCAGGATCACCGATCCGGCCAGCAGGCGGGCGAACAGCCAGGGCCGGCCCCATCCTATCTCGATGTCCGCCAGGGCGGGCGTATGACGCGAAGTGCCGGTGATCAGCTGATCTTCCATTTCTTCCCGGGTATGCTTCTTGAACACTTCCGAAAAAATATCTGACAGTTTGAACCCTTCTAATCCTTCCAGCCCGATGAGATTGGTGAAATTTCCTCTTGCCGGTCCGCCGCCGGGAGCATTACCGGCCACCTGTTGCGAACGCCAAACGGAATTTCCGATGCGCATCAGATCGTGCTCCTGCAGGTACCAGGTCTTCGCTTCCTGATTGTTGATATAGATGGGAATGGTGCAATTGCCCGCATCCATCCGTAAAGTCCCGTTCTCCGCAGAGACCATTATATACCCCTGCGAAGCGCTCATCTCCTGTATGGCCAGATCGGGCTGCAGGGCCGCATGCGCGATCTTTAGGGGCCGTTGTCCCGCGATGATGCGACGGCCATTGTCCCAGCCTGTGATGCATTCCAATAATATATTCTTTGGTGAAGGGGAGAATTCCGCCATGCGATCAGATTTTACGACAATTTACAGAAATTACCCATACGAAAAGGGCTTCCGGCGCAGAAGCAACTCCCCGTTATCCGGCCATCGGGGGCCTCTCCAGGACCCTTATCCCCCCGGCGCCGGCGATGACGGCCCCGGACGCCAGGTTATAGAACAGGGAGTGTTCCAGCAGGCCCGGGATATGGTTGAGTTCCTCTTCGATCCGGGCAGGATCGGGAAAGAGGTCGAACCAGGTATCGACCAGGTAATTCCCATTTTCCGTAATGACGGCGCCATCCTTTTTATCGGCCAGCCGGACCCGGCATTCCCGGGGGTTGAACAGGTCTTTTACCCGGGCCGACACAAAAGCCAGTGCTTCCGGGATCACTTCCAGGACCAGCGGATACGCGGGACCCAGCTTTTCTGCGTACTTCCCTTCGTCGCCGACGATTATAAAACGGGTCGCCATAGACGCCAGGACCTTTTCCCGGGTGTGGATGCCGCCGCCGCTCTTCAAGGCGTTCAAGTGCCGGTCGAACTGATCGCAGCCATCAAAGTAAAGGTCGATCCCTGCCGTACTACCCGTCTCCCGAACGGGAAATCCATAGTTCTCCAGCAGGCACTTTGTAGTGTAAGAAGAGGTCAGGATGGTAACGGCGCCGGCCAGAGATTTATCGCCGTGGAGCAGGTCCACCATATGGGCCATGGTAGAGCCCGCGCCGAAACCGATGGTATGGCCCCGACGGACGAACTTCAGCGCCTCTCCGGCTGCTATTCTTTTAAGGTCGATGGGCATGATCAGGTGATTTTAGGCAGTCGTCTCCATGCTTTTCCGGGCCGGCAGATGGAACCATTCCTTTGCATAAGGCTTCAGGATCGTCTCCGATGCCGCAGGGCCCCAGGTCCCGGCATTGTAAAAGTGTAATTGTTTGGAAGGATGCTTCTTCCAGGCATCCAGGATCGGCATGACCACTTTCCAGGCGGCCTCCACCTGGTCGGCCCGCATGAATAAGGTCGCGTCCCCTTCCAGCACATCCAGCAGCAGGGCTTCATAAGCCTCGGGCAGCGATTCGGTATACGCATCCTGGTACATGAAATCCATTTCGACAGGCAGCAGCTTCATATGCAGGCCCGGGACTTTGCTTTCGAACAGCAGGCTTATTTCCAGCTCAGGCTGTATGCTAATGATAAGCCGGTTGGGCACGATATCGTCTTTGAAGATCTTATGAGGAGAATCCTTGAACTGTATCACGATCACGGAAGATTGCCGGGGCATCGACTTGCCCGTACGTAAAAAGAAGGGTACGTCTTTCCAACGATCGTTATCGATAAAGAGTTTTGCCGCTACGAAGGTATCGGTCAGGGAACCGGGCGCCACCTGTCCCTCTTCGCGGTAGCCCGGACTTGGCTCGTGGTTGATCACCCCAGCCGTATATTGACCGCGGACGACATTCTTGAACACCTCGTCCGGAGAATAGATCCGCATGTTCTTCATCACTTTCGTTTTGGCATCCCGGATCTGCTCGGCCTCATACGCATGGGGACATTCCATCCCAATGATGCATAATAGCTGCAAAAGATGATTCTGGATCATATCCCGCAAAGCGCCGCTGCTGTCATAATAGCCTCCCCGTTTACCTACCCCTACCTGCTCGGCCACGCTGATCTGGATATGATCGATATATTTCCTGTTCCACAAGGGTTCGAACACATAATTGGCGAACCGGAATGCGAGGATATTCTGGACGGTCTCCTTCCCCAGGTAATGGTCGATGCGATATACCTGCTTCTCGGCAAAGCGTTTGCCCAGGTAGCGGTTCAGCTTCCTGGCCGTCGCAAGGTCCGTTCCGAAAGGTTTTTCCACGACGATGCGGTCCAGCGACTCGCGGTTGCAGAGCTTCCCCTTGTCCAAAGCCTCCGCGATGACCTCGATGAAGCGGGGCGCCACCGCGAAATAGTACATGCGGCAGCCTCTTTGCCCGGCCTGCTTTTCAAAGGCCTCTATCTTTCCCTTCAGCTTACCGAAGGTCTCTTCTTTCATAAAATCACCCTGTATATAAAAGATCCTTCCGGCAAATTCCATCCATTTATTCGCATCCGCGGGGCCGCTCCGGCTGAACTCGTTGACGCCCGCCAGGAGGTCCTGCTTAAAAGCAGTTTCATCCTCCGAAAGGAAATCGACACAAAAAATACTGAAGGACGACGGAAGATGATGATCTATAAAGAGGTTATAAAAAGCCGGGATCAATTTACGCCGCGTAAGATCTCCTTTTGCACCGAAAATAGTGATCGCAGCGGAATGGACCTTTTTCAAATTCATAATACTGAAGTTTAAACCGATCTTGAAATATTCATGGTAGGGCAGGCCGTAGGCAAACTTAGCGATTTAATCCATACCAAGGGGCATCGGCGGGCCATGAGACATAGACGATATCGCCTGCATGGATGGACCGATCTCCGACGCTTGCCCTGATCCTGCAGCCTCCTGCTGTAACCTCCGCTTCATAATAATTGCCGAAGAACAATAGCCTGTCCACTATCCCTTTCAGCGCTTGCTCCCCCGCGATATTCTCCTGCCCTTTCCGTTTTGTTAATTTAATGTTACCGGGACGTATGAATAGGGGATTTCCATTCATCGCCACGCCCGGTAAATGTATAAATTGCTTCAGGTCTTCCGGCCGGATGAGATTGTAGCTCCCGAACAGGGCTCCCACATATTCGCTGACAGGCCGCCCATAGATCTCTTCCGGCGGGCCCTTCTGCACGATCCTCCCTTCTTTCAGGACGATGATCTCCTCCGCCCAGGACAGGGTGTCAAGGGGATCATGAGAAGCCAGCAGGCAGCTGATCTTTAATTTTTCACCGACATCGCCGATCACTTCTTTTAAAAGAGCTTTATGGATAGGGTCGAGGTTGGAAAAAGGCTCATCCAGCAATAAAAGTCCCGGCGAAGAGATCAGCAGCCTTGCCAGCCCGATCCGCTGACGTTCCCCACCCGATACCTGGTCCGTCTTCCTTTGCAATAAGTGCCGGATCCTGCACAGTTCATAGATGGCGGCCGCCTCTGCCTCCGGCAGGTTGTTGGTGATCTGCAGCAGATCCTCTACCCGGTAATTGTTACGCAGCTCGAAATGCTGGGAAAGGTAGGCGATCCCCGGATGCCCCGGTATCAGCCGTTCCAGCGGTCCTTTCACTCTTTCCCCTTTATACAATATCTCTCCCGCATCGGGCTGTACCAGCCCCCCGATGCTTTTCAGCAAGGTCGTTTTGCCAGCCCCGGATTCTCCCGCCAGGGCTATGCGCCGGAATTCCTTTTGTACCAGGCTGATCCCTTCCAATATCACCCTGTCGCCCTCCTGCTTACGGATGCCCGATACCTTAACTAGATCCATGTTTTTCGACAGGCTATTTTGATCCCTGCTCACACAAATATAATTTAAGGAAAATAATAAGGCCCTATCTTTATCGTTCAAGCATTTTTGATCAATTAAAATACCCTTAGCACATGAACGATATCGCAGAAACGATACAGGAGCCATTGGAAAATGCCGGTAATAACAGGATCAATTCCCTGGTAGCCCTCTTCGTGGCCATCAGCGCCACTTTCATGGCTATCTGTAATGTGAAGGATGGCAACATCGTCCAGGCCATGTCCCAGGCGCAGGCTCATTCCATCGATGCCTGGTCTTACTACCAGGCGAAAAGCACCAAACAAGCCACGGCCGAAGATGTCCTGGAACTGGTCAGACTCCAGAAAGCTCCGGGCAGCGATAGCCTCATCAAAAAGTATGAGATCCAGATCGCCCGTTACGAAAAGGAAAAATCGGAGATAAAGAAACAGGCGGAGGGCTTCCAGCAGGAATACGAGGATATCAACCTCTTCGACGACCAGTTCGATATGACCGAAGCCCTGCTGACGATCTCCATCGCCATGTTCGGTATCAGTTCCCTGACGCAGAAAAAATGGCTGCTTTATTTTGCTGCTTCTGTGAGCCTGCTGGGCGTTATCTTCGGATTAACGGCCTTCTTTAAGATCAGCCTTCATTCGGACCTCGTCTCCAAGATATTGGGATAGTTGCTGCCCGGCGGCCCGGCATCCTGCCTTCATCGTTTGGGCAGCCTGTTCTGCAACAGCTGCTGTAGCACCGCATCGCGTTCCGTGCGGCTGATGGGTATCTGGTGCGGCCCGATCCAGATGGTATTGCCTTCAATGCTTTCGATCCTGGCGGCAGCTACGATAAAGGATTTATGCGTGCGGATGAACCGCCCCGCCGGCAGGTATTCCTCTATGGCATGAAAGGTCAGGTAGGTAATGTATTTTTTATCGGTCGTATGCACTGCTATATAATTCTGTAAAGCCTCCACGAACAGGATCTCGTCGTAACGGATCCTCACCAGCCGGCTATCGCTTTTAATAAAGAAATGATCCTCGCCGCCAGCGGCAACAGGGCCAGCCGCAGCCTGGGAAGATTCCTTCATTTTCCGGGCCTTCATCACCGCCTTGCAGAACCTGTCCAGTGAGAACGGTTTTACCAGGTAGTCGACGGCGCTCAATTCGAAGCCTTCCACGGCATATTGGGGATAGGCCGTGGTAAAGATCGTCATCGGGGTAAAAGACAGGCTCTTCAGAAAATCCAGCCCCGTCATTTTTGGCATTTCTATATCCAGGAACAGGAGGTCCACTTTTTGTTGCAGGATCGTATCGATGGCCTTCATAGGGTTATCGAATTCCCCGGCCAATTCCAGGAAATCCACGTCCTGGATATACTCCTTCAGCCCTTTTCGGGCCATGGGTTCGTCATCGATGATCACGCAGCGCAGGTTCATCAGAGAGTCAGTTTAAGCGAAATTTTAAAGATCTCTTCCTCCTCGTCTATCTTCAGTTGATGTTTTTCCGGGTAGAGCAGATCCAGTCTTCTCTTTACGTTCTTCAGCCCGATGCCGCCCGGCAGGCCACCGGTCGCGCCCCCTTCTACTCCGCCCGCCGCAGCTGCCTTCGAATTCTCCACCACCATCAGGAAGGTCCCATTCTCCCGGCTCAGGTCCACCTGCACGAAATTTCGCCGGTGGCTATGGTGCGAGAGATGCTTGAAGGCATTTTCCACGAAGGGGATCAGCAGCAAAGGCGTGATCCGGAACCCTTTCACTTCCTGCCCGATATTCAGGGAGATCTCGTACTGCTGATCCCTGCGCAACCGCTGCAACCGGATATAATCCTGCAGGTAGGTCACCTCCTTTTCGATCTCGATGGTATCCGCATTGCAGTCATAGAGTTGGTAGCGGAGCAGGTCGGAGAATTGAAGCAGGGATTGACGGGCTTCCGCGTTCTGCTTATCAATGAGGAAATAGATCGCATTCAGCGAATTGAATAAAAGATGCGGGTTGATCTGGGATTTTAAAAAATTCAGCTCGGCCTCCGATCTTTCCATCGAGACCTCGGCCAGTCTTTTCTGCGCCCGCGCATAATCCATCAGCAACTTGAAGGCCGCCCCCGTGCTGACCAATAAAAAATGCGGGATCACGTTGTCATAGACCCTTCGTTTAAAATCGGTGAAGATGTCGAAATAGCCGGGGCGCTGCAAGAGCTTTTCTTCCAGCCACATCTTGAAAAGACTGAAAGAGAAAACGAGCAGGACGAACAGGATACCGAACAAAAGGTATCTCTTCCTATACAGTAGTTTCGGGATCAACAGGTAATTGGTAATATAGACCATCAGCGCAAGGTCCCCTACTTTCAGTAAGGTGATCCGCCAGCCTATCCGGGGCGGATAGTCCTGGTAACGGAAATAATACCAGCCCAGGAATAACAGGCCCCAGGCCACCAGGTGGTGGACCTTATACCGGCGCAGCATAGGTAATAGCCCTTTCATAGTTCAAAGTAAATATACGAAATCCGTAACGCCTTTTTTCTTACACCAACTGCGGGCCCGGCCTGATGAACTGCCATCTCCGCCATTCCCGGCAGAACGTCCTGTTTTGCCCGCGGCTCATCAAAGAAATTATTCCACGCTGCCGGCATTTTCTTCCTTTGTTATCGGATCCTTATTTTATCATTTTAAAACTTACCATTATGCGTACGAACGTAAAAAGAATGCTGACAAGGTCCTTCGCCGCCCTGACCCTTTGCCTCGCTACCGCCAGCCTCACCGCCGGCTATGGGGGAGAAAGTTTCCAGATCTTCCTGAACAACAAGCTCCTGCTCAGCCAGGCGGCGGGCCGTAATATCAGCCTGAAGAGCCTGCAGCTGAGCAGGTCCAATATGAATGACGAACTGGTGATCTATTACTATCACTGCAATACCCCCGACAGGGCGGGCAAGGGAAGGAGCGTCTCGATAAAGGACGCCAATGGAAAGATCGTGAAGGAATGGAAATTCGCCGATCCCAGCGGCTCGAATACGGCTATGAAAATACCCGTGAAAGAATTGCTGCAATTGTCGAAAGAGCACCCGAATAATGCGCTGAGCCTCTATTATATGGCCCAGGGACGTTCCGAAGGGCAGCCGCTGGCCTCGTTGTGAAC
>Ga0307517_10004341_pt1 | contig 21830 bp, 14 predicted proteins | sample 23_EM_MG_FD_194515 | JGI IMG/M metagenome (GOLD analysis project Ga0307517, IMG submission 194515) | Populus trichocarpa ectomycorrhiza microbial communities from riparian zone in the Pacific Northwest, United States - 23_EM | ecosystem: Host-associated > Plants > Roots > Unclassified | place... | reverse complement strand
CGTTGCGTCAGGACGTAAGAAACGTTGCGACGTTGCGTCAGGACGTAAGGAACGTTGCGACGCAAGTCAGGACGCACAGGACGCACGGGACGCAGAATATCCGGCGCTTGCGTCAGGACGCAACGCCAGCGGATCAGACGCAGAATCCGTTTTTGCTGATGTGGTAGCTCTCATAACAATACTCTACCAATACTGATACCAACCACTTCCACTAACATGGAAACTACAGTGTGCTCCGGACAACATGGCTATGTTGCCTCTTTTGTGAACAGAAGATCATGACATAATTGTTATTCTCACTTCCATACAAGATCAATTGGGTGAGTGAGAAGAATAGCTTCATATCCCAAGAGTGAAAGAAAACCGATAACATGAACGAGAGTCATACCGAAAAAAAATATAAGCTATTGAGGTCTTTTATAGAGAGAGAGCCAGCGGGATCAAAGAGATGGGAATAGAAACAGAAAAAGATAAATGTAGGAAATCAACCACTGTCTCGCATGTCTAACAAGACAGAAACTAATTTCATGTCATTGTCGATAGCCAGTGCTAGTCCGTTCAATCTCCAACATTCCACGTTTCCAGTATGTAAGTCAAACACAAAAGGAGCATTCCAAACACGCGATGGCACCAGTGAGGGCACGAAACACTATGTCCGGCTATAGTAGGTTTCAGCAAGGCTGCTGTTGAAGTTCGAGTTTCAACCTGCAACTGTTGAACCTCAAACTACCCGCCACATCTACTTTCCTTAATCTGCTGGTGGTATTTATCTAGCATCTCCGGAGCATTTTCGGCATGTCCTGTACCACTTTGGAAATATCATGGTATTTCTGAAATACATGTGCCCCGAAGTCCTATACCCCGAATTTTTACACTTTATCGTTTTCTCTCTAAGGCAACCTTATAAGATCAGAATACCCTAGGGAGTGCTCAGGACGCGGTTATTTGAAATAGCGGTGATTTGAAATCATGATTTGAAACCACGATTTGCAAGTATGATAAGTTACCCTTCTGCTGGATGTGACTTCAATCTTCAATTTTCCAAATCACAATTCGGGGTTCACTCTATAAGGCCTCAAGACTCACGAGCATTTGGCAACAGAACTCTCAGAGGCACAAAACCAGTATCCCGTAGCCCCGAATATTCACACATATGTGGTGGATGTCGTCTAGGGATAGCATCAAGTAGAGCGCCTTGGTGGACGCAACGGGAGATGCAATGGGGGACTCCTTGGCATTCAATTCTGTTGAACCACGCTGGGTCCTGACCTAATTTTGCCGAGGTCCACCGTTGCGTCCCGTTTGGTGCTGCGTCCTGAGAGTATGATATAACATATACTATAAAATTCTCCCAAATCATGATTTAAAAACACTACCAAGCCAATCCCTATGAGTATCACACATCATGATTCAAGATACAAAATCAAAAAAATCAAAAATAAGAGTGCCCAACACCTCCAGAATCTGATACTCCGCAGAACCCTAAACAATTTACATGGGTAGAATTCCCCGCACTACACCCAAACATCACAAGAGTAGAAACCTATTAACCGGAGTAAGTAGGGATATATAATATTCGGCTAGCTAACCTTAAATAACTACTCCATAATATCTCACTCGACCTGAGCATTGCCCTATTTCCTCACAAATATCCCATGAGAAATATTCCATAAAAATGGAAATAATACCATAGTGTCCATAGCATACCGAACAGGGCCTTAGCCAATCAAAAGATACCGCAAGGTGTGGGTAGACCACACTTGTTATATGGTTCCGGACGTCTATACCGTGCACCAAATAATTTGCTATGGGGGACGCCTTGGCATTCAGAAAGCGTAGATAAGTTTCAATTCCCCAACACCCCATTGTTATTTTTGATATAATATGTTCTGTTGCTTGGAAATTACCGTAAAAACTATAACCTTGTCAAGAATCGAACATAGATACCTAATTTTGGAATTATTTGGTGCACGGTGTAGACATCCGGAACCATATAATGCGCTCTTTCTCTCTTTTATGGCATTCTTTTCCCTGTTTTGCAGCCACATTAAACCGGTATCTTTTTACATCCGGTCCCATCTTTTATGGCATTTTATTTGTGAGACCAGTAGAGTCCTCAGGGTGAAAAGGGAAACGCGAAGGAAAGGACGATCCGCTATCGTGGGAGAACGGATTGGTGTTAGCCGAGTCCGCAGTGTTTGCAACAGAATAGACTGTCGAAGGATGGGCAAAATCGAGTAATAATAAAAAACCTAGAAACCTGTGCAGCCCAAGGCGGATCAAAAGTAGTATTATTATTTTTTAATGGGGGTAGAAAGCAGGAGGAGGAATGCTACCTGTTGCATCGGTGGGTTGAACCTGTGGACACTCTTCTGTTCTTGCACCATCACAGTGTGCCCAGCTACCCTTTTAGGGATCGTGAGAGACAAAAGCTGTCAAATATGAAAGTCAGAATTTAGGTCACCTAGCCCAGACCTAATATTTAGTAAAATTTTCTCTCATTTCCCAAACCCCTATACAATGTGAAAACGTTGCCAAGAGCTATTATTTCTGAAAAAATGGCATTTCTTTTATACTATGGTGTTCTGGCGAATAGGGCTTGAGCATTTTAAACCAAGCGCGCTCTCTGAATTTTGCGGGTCTTTGGGTTTCATCACCCTTGCTCCGGAAAATAAAATATACATATCCGACAAGGCTACTATGCTGCCCCGCCTGCTATGATACCAGCCTAGGGGAAGCCGGTGGCTCGTATTTATATTGCCAGGTTCGAATACATCACCCTAAGGATTCTCAAACTCCGGATCTCCAAAATCCTCCTTCCCAAACCCTTGACTTGCAGACTCAATACCTCCTTCAATCATCTAAGCCCCCCTCTTCAAAATGTTACGATTGCGCCGCGACTCCCACAAGGCCCCACCATCCGATGATGCCGATGGCCCATTGACATCAAAACCGGAAACGTTGCCCGGACCACCGATATCCTTTGATAGTCGAGGGCAGTTCCGGCGAAACGTGATTTCTCTCTCAAAAAGATGCTTCATAACGTCTCTTTCCCTTTCACTTCTTATTTTAAGTCTTCGAATTTTCTCACGGGGGGGAGAATTATCGCACCCTGAGCAGCGTGGGTTCAATGCAATCACAATTCTACTGGGCGCTTTCACGAGTTTGGGCCTCGGATCTATGTTAGGACATTTAGGGTCAATGCTGAGATGGCGTCTGCTTGCTAGGAAAAAGTATAAAATGCAAGATGTACGAAAGGCCAATTTCTAACCAAAGCTCTGACTAATTCCAATGGATGAGATATAGATAGAATTGCTGCTTGCTATGCAGTCTCCCAGCAGCTCAGCAACGCTCCTTTTTTCACATCTGAGGGAATGGAGGTTGTCCCTTACAACTTTCATCGTCGTGTTATATCTCCTCGCGAATATTACTGGAAGATTTAGTGTTGCCATCTTCGGGTTAACCTATAACTTGGTAGATGCGCCTGTTGGAAAGACTCCTATCCTTGCTACAAATTGGACCTCCAGTGTATTGATTGCTAAGAACGCTACGGATTTCGAGGTGGTCGAGCAGAGCCATAGTAAGGATCCTGCTCACTTCCAGAATACCTCCTTTTCACAGCAACTTTGGTTGATCCTTCATGTAGTATCATACTTAGATCTAGTCCGGGGCGGACTAGCTACCCTTGGTCGTCCAGATATTCGGTCTGATATCAGTGTGCCCCAGAACTTGACCCTAGAGACACTTCACAGCCTCCGAATCAATTCCTCATTCCCTGTAATAACTGGTGGCAATGTCAGCCTCACGTATCACATACGAGATTTCGCAGACAAGGCGAGACGCGCAAAGCAGTCAGGCCATGCTGTCTACTCCTCTGCTAGCTGTGGTATGTTCCGCCTTGATGGAGATAAGTACTGGAAAGACTATGGCAGTGATAACCAAACTTCTAAGGGTATGTTATACCAACCACATGGGCGGACACCGACGGAATGTGTTGTGAAGTTCACGCTAATCTTAGAAACAGATTGGACAGATGAGAGAAATAGGGAGACAATCGCTGAAGTATTAAGGGTACTGGACCGCGATAATGCCTGGCCCCGGCAAGGTGCCCAACGGGTTACGTGGGCAGTACCACTAGTCAAGGAGTCAAATGGATCCTCAGTGACATGTGAGGAATCGATCATCCACGTTTTAGCGATACTCTCAAGAGCTAATGTGTTATACTGTAGATGTGGTATATCACCAAACGGCCTGGGAATGCACATCAAGCCTTATTGAGACGCTGTGGGGAGACCCGCATCCAAATCCACTATTTGATTCCGCCACACTTTTTGTCTTACCAATTGTGGAGGGGGCGGAACGAAGTAGAGCACCGGAGCTGACGGGGCACTTGGACAACTATTGTGGCGACCCCTCGGTGGACTGGACCACCCCAATCGGGTACCGGTCATTCGCGGATCTTAAAAGCCGATCAAGCCCCTCCTTCGGGGTGCAAGCCCTCAATTTTTACCAAAATGGCACACGAGGCTCAGCCATCCAAAAGAACTATTACAACCTTTACATCGCCAGCCTAGTAGCACGCCTTCCCATCGCCGCAATAGCCCATGGAAATCAGGTGCTCCAGCGCAAGAAGAAGAATCCTAAATCCATCAAAACAACACTAGAGGTGAGATGGGACAGGGTTAGCATCACCGCGGGGGCAATAGTCTTAGGTCAGATACTTGTGATTACCGCTGTTCTGTATTACTGCCGGAATGTATATGTCCCGGAGGACAGTTATCTAACTACAGCGGAGCTACTAAAGACCGTGTTTGATAGGATTGATGGCGGGAGTACCATGACTGCGAAGGAATTGGGGGATGCCTTGGACAAGTCTCTGGAGGGTCCCGTTAGCTATGGCACAATCCCAGGCTTGGAGGGAGATCAGCCAAGGGTGGCTTTCGGATGTAAGGTGGATAATGACTTTCCCGGATTTCCCCTATTCCGAAAGCGGTCGGCTTCCCGGCGGTAGAGCGGGCGGTAATGGTAATTATTCAGGGGTTTTTCTCGCACCGGTCCTCTAGATGGAGTTTTTTTGGTACACATGGCAGGCTATCTTACCTTGAGAGGATGGGCAAAAAAGGAATCAGTGGTGTGGCAGATGGGTTTGAGATTTTCCTTGTGGATCATGTTTTCACGCGGTATTACTTAACTGAATATCGCGGGACCCTAAGGCACCAGTAAAGTTATTGTTTTTTAATACTTTCTTTGTGTCCGACGGGCTAGACATGCGCACTCATCTCCCGTTGAAATTATCTAATTCCTTTCTTCAATATTCTCACCTTTCAAAGCCCCCACGCCCCCACGCTGAGAATTGTTGAAACCTGTGACTGGAGCGGTTGATTCATCTATTGTTTCTCTACTGCCCTGCATTAGTTCTTGTTTTGTTTTGTTTCGCTAAAAACGTCCGACAAACTCTTGTTACAGACTAAACGAGTATGTATCGTGTGGAGGAAAAGTTTTCTAGTCGTTTCCTTCTCGCATTGTTCGCATGGGATAAAAGCTGGATCTTTTTCCTATTCTTTTACCCGTTCATCAGTCTTTTCGTCGTTCTCGTCTTTACATTCTTTGTTCCTTCTCTATAGTCAATATATCTACACTCGCTCCCTCATAACAAATCAATAAGAATGACTCCGAAATAAAGCCGAAAAGGATGTTGCGCTTTGGGCTACCGTAAAAACTCGAATAATTGAACCGTGTGCTATGAAGTCCAGAATTTCTTTCTCTGGAACGGCGGCAAAAAACACAGCAAAAGCACAGCCCCTTTCCCCCCGAGGCAGAAAAAAAAACTTCTTGACTTTACTGTGAGAGGAAATTCCAACGACATGGCACACGGTTCAATTATTCAAGTTTCTGCGGTATCATGCCGTCCCCGACAAGGACAGGTAATTCACATGGTTGAGGCTCTCAGTCTAAACTTCCGCTATTGATGTTACAGGTGTTTGGCACACACGCGGTTCGATCTGAAACCATGATTTGGCAATCTCAACATGCACTGTGATACAAAACTGCAGCAAGATGAAAATCGTAATGCCATATAAACTGAAACCTCATAATTGAGAGTTAACCTAGGGTGTTGGAATTGCCTCCCCTAGTATTTGTCCCCTCATCCATCTAAGCTGAAGGCTACAAGAGAATCAATTTATTAGATTCTCACTCCTTAATCCAAAGAGGGAGTTTTAGACGCCCTGGCGTCATCCCCAATTATTCTAGAGTAGCAGCCTCTTTGTGAGACAAGAGACTAGAAATTTACTACTTGAAGTCATTTGGGGATTCCAAGCTTCGAATGAACCAAACGAGTGATAGGGTGAGGTTTGACCAAGATCCTTTTTTTGCGCCGTCACAAAATCGCACTCGACAGATTGGGATTCTTCCAAAATGGAGCGCTCCCTCTGAACGGGGGTTATAGTTTGCTTATCGTTTTGAGAGGCTTTCGGTATAGTCTAGCGCACGACATTATAAGCTGTTTATCAAGTGTTCGCTCCAGGGGCCGGCTGGCGGGCTGGCGTCTTGCGTCTGAAAAGACTACCCTTAGGCTCGCAGCTTCCATGATTAAATATTTCGGAGTCCGAAAGATTGGCGGGCTTGAGGGGAAGCGAATCGTGAAAGACAGAAATTGAGGTACTACCGAGAGAGCTGGCTAATGAATAGTTAATTCACAGAGAGGGCGCTGCTATGAAGCACCAAGGTTTTATCTCATTTCTTAATCAGTAGTGAGCGGGGGAGTACTCAGTCCGAGTTTTTCACCAGTCCCGATTGAAACTCAGCAGCAAGCGATGGGAAAAACACACAAATAAGCACACACGGATGCGATTGAAACTAGTGATACATAAACCACCCCCCGGGCATCACCGACGAGCCCATTCCAAAGACTACTTCAATTTCCAGCCACAGGAGATTGTGCCTCTTCAATCTCGACAACCTCCTCCTCCTCCTCCGTATCGAACTCATGCGCCTCTTGAACCGCGACAACATGCATCCCTCCAATCCCAGCCAAATCCCCGGCCTCGGCCTCGATAGTTCCCAAACGCAATTTCTCCTCCATCGCCCCGAAATCCTCCATCAGGTTCTCATGAGCGACAACAATTGCGTTGGCCATCAACTGAAGGAGGTGAGCGTCCTCGCTCTCGCCGATGGTGTTCTCCGAGAAATAGTTGCACGAAGAGACGAAGGTGTTGTATCTCTCGTTTCTGGCCCACCAGAGATCAAGGTAGGTTTCGTACATGGAGGCGGTAGCGGTTGGAAAGTCCCAGGCGGGCTTTGGGGTTTCGCTAGAGGGGGCGAAGAAGTGAGAGGTCGGCGGATCGGGGGCCTGAGTGGAGGAGGAGAGGTTGTCTGACATTTTTTTTAGATAGAGTCCGCGGGACCGGTTCGCTGCAGAGAAGGAAGTTGTAAAATGGCTAGACGGGTGTGTAGTGGAGAAGGTGTGGAGGGCGATAGCGAGTTGCTGCTTTAAGTTGACCGAGATGGGGTAAGAAGGGCCCCCCTCCGGGGAAGAAACTGGCCCAAGGTCAGAGGGATCTGGGGAAGAGCCCGCAGCCCTTTAAACAGGCCTGCAATTCCCTGGCAGTCCAGGCAACCCCTCCTTCAAGGAACGCCAAATCTCATCCCAAAAACTAGAGGAAATTAATCGAGGATGAAAGTATTCATAAAGATCTTAAGACCAAGATGACAGTGAAGATTATACTTGTTCAAGAACATTCTATTTCATTCCGGAAGAACTTCCTGAAGACCCCATACATCTCAGTAGGGCTATTAGTATTCAACACATCTCGGCGCCCCTAGGGACCACAGCGGTAGTCCACCCAATGAAAGGACGTCACTAAATCTCACTCGACGGGTTCGCCTTCCACCAAGGTTCAGAGCGAAATATCTTTTATCAAGCTTAATAATATAAGAGACTGCGGTGGAGACCGTGCTGGTAGCGTGGGTAGTAGAATGCAAGCTCTCACAAAGAACTACCGCTTTACGGTCCGAAAACCCCGTCCCACCAACCCCCGAATGCACAGAGCCATTTGTTCCGGCGAAATGGCAACGAAAAGCACCCATTCTCCTCCCCTGAAGATAATAAACCCAATTGTACACCACACTCCGCCCGTCACCCCAAAAGGCTCCCCCCCGCTATCGAAAGGAGGGGGGTTTTCTATCTCGAGTATTCGGGTAGATTTTTCGCGATAATAGAAAACAGGTTTTCCCGCTGTATCTAGCTTAACCCAGCAGTAAGCGTCTTCAGCTAGAGTCGGGCAACTCACATAGTTGGGGGATCGCTGCTTTGCCATACTAATACCGTAAGAACTCGAAAAATTGGACCCGAGGCTAGGACGCTAGAGTTGCCTTTGCTTTTAAAGTCTGGCTCTTTTTTTCTTTTTATTTCGTCTCAAGCTCGGTGTGAGGGGGCCAGTTTTCGCTGTGCGCTCGCCTCCCTATCCAAGAGAGGGAATTTCGGACGTCTTACTGTAGCTTCGGGTCCAATTATTCGAGTTTTTATGGTATTGCCATTGCGAAACCGGTCCCTCCCCGCGTGGACAAAATCCAATCCCCCTTTTTTAATCTCACTTACGGCATTACGACATGCCAAGCACCGGACAGTATTCAATGGGGTCATTAGATCCCACCGACACCGCCGCCCCGCAGTTGCGGACATGCATTGCGACAGTTCGAAAAGCGCTGACGATTCTAGAATATATATTCGCTTTGTTACCGGCATTTGTCCCTACTCACCTACTTTGATACCCAAACATATCTCTCCCCCGCCCCCCTAGTTCTATCATTCTCTGTTAACTTAGATAAGAGTGATTTTTCTCAGGTCACCCGAGCTTCCTCTCTAGCCAACGCGCTGTTTTCTTCCGCTAGCATTCTCCCCCGCCCGTCAAAATGGGAAACTTAGTCATCAAAAGACAAACCGCCCTCACCAGGATAGCCCAAGTTGCGGCTCTCCAGATGCCTGCACCAAGATTGATTAGTCAAACAAAACCAATTCCCCTGCATTTTTTCTAGGATTTATTATTATTATGGTTAGACTTAATAAATTAGGAGGTCGCGTGGGGTTGTGAGGTAACACCACTATCATAGAATATCCCAGAACTAGAACCCACGGAGCTAGAGCGAAATTCTCAACAAAGGCCTATCCGCACGTAAGAGCTATGCAGGAGCCACAGGGTGGGTGGCCATCTCGGGTTGTTGCGTGATAAATTTTAACTCCCGGCGGTGCCTTGCAGCAGGAACGGACCGCAACTAATCACAACCCTGGGCTTTCAGTCTCCAAGCCTTTCAAAGGGGACTAAATTTTATGCATCCTGTAGCATCCCGAGAGCACAACTTTCCAAAGCACAATCCCGTATTATACCCCTCCCCTTTCCAACCTGAAGAGGCAGAAAAAAATGGGAAACCTCCTTAGATGTTCCGTTCCCTCCCTCGCTTTTTCTCCTCGCCGCTGCACCGTCTTCAGCCTCATACTAGTCTAGTAGGATCAACGTTCCCGGTCCCGAGAGAAACAGCAAGAATTTTATGCTGCTCACCGTGCCCACGGCGGATAAACTCTCGCCGCGGCTCGGAGACAAAACAAATCCGATGCGAAAATCAACCGCAGATCCCACCCCAGGTTATTCCCAGAACTAGCGTGACCCAAAGGCAAAAAATTAAAAACCTATCATCGATTCATCCCATCCGGCCATGAGCCAAGCAAACCACCGTAAATTTAAAATAGCCAAAGGGCATCAATAGTCACCACTCCCTGCCCATGCTACACAAAACCGCCTTGTCCAAGTGCTGCCTGCACCCCATTCCGTGGCAGTACTACTACTACTACTCGTATCCTACCCTACACGGACTCAAGTGCATCCCCGCGCCCCCGCTGGTCCCAAGGTCACGTCATGGGCTTTTTTTTTCCATCTATTTCTTCTAATGACTTTCCTTGCCTCGGCATCCATTCATCCGGTGTCTCATGCCAACTCCCGTTCACTTCACAAGCTGAGATCGATAGTGCAGTACCATTGCGGTTGCAGAATGGGTTATATTAAATTTTTCGAGCTGAATCGATGTGCCCGTGAGCAGACGGTAGTGAAGTGCGGGGTAACATTGCCTCGCAGGGTGCTATGCTATACTATAGTAGCGGGAGTTGGAGAAATGCGGAGGTGGTTGCTTAAAGCGTCCTCACGATAAAAGAGCGGCAGTATCGTATTGGGCGGGGGTGGCCAAGACCGGCCCGGCCCGATACTCAGTATTCTTTCTCAAACACTCAGGCAGGAGCAAGCTGGAATCTCCCCTTGGGCAGGTGGGGTATCAGTGTCTGGTGGGACGAGCCGAGGCCCCAGCTCTGATTCTGAAAAAAATAATTAATTGATTCTCACCGGGGATCGGAGAAATTCTGTGGACAAAAAAATTGGTAGGAATCCTGACCAAAAGGCCGATGCCGCAATTTGTAGTTCTATTCTTAAATTATGGTTCATTGTTCTTGTTCACTATTTCTTACCTTTGGGCATTTTTTATTTTTATTTTTTTATCTTTATTTTTACCGAAATACACTTTTTCTCCTTCTGTCGAGTAATTGTACCTGAATTACTGCACTTGTGGTTCTTGTTTGCAAAAAGATCTGCTGTTGGGGTTTAGCTTTGTCTTACCCGATGCCCTCACTCGCGTCAGGCGAAACAGCCAACCAGGAAGGTTAATCCTGTTTTAGAGTGCTGCTACCGGCAGTATCCGTTGGTGATCGGTTGTCGATTATGCTGAGTCATGCTGTCGCTAAAAGCCCCAAAGTCATCAGCCGCCGGAAATGGTTAGCTACTGACTAATATAGTCTTAGTCTACCTTTGTTGCGAATTTTTTTACTGTCTCTACTGTAGAGGGCAGTGCTTCTCCTATGATAGCAAGAAGTCACAGGATATTTCAAAAGTCGCAGTGCCTGAAAGTACCAAAGGAGATGTTTTTGCACAGGACAGGAGTTATTTTGCCGGCTAACTAAAGTACCCTTATCCTGTGCGAAAACATCCCCCTTGATGATTGCCCCCCAGGGCCCATGCCAGTACGAGTACCGGCACTGCCGAGACTGGACAAGGAGCCGGAGTCGCAGGGATTATGTCAGCGGGGGATCGGCCAGCCGCTAAATCGCTCCGGCTTTGAGGGGGCGCCCGAATCCTAACCTGAAAGCTACGATAGCATCTGCTGATCGATCTTACTGTGCCCGGTAGCGAATTTCATCATCTCACCCAGGGGGCTCGCGCTGTGTCAAAGATTTCGATTGCCAAGACATTCACGCGAAAAAGGATATACGGTAGAAATCTTGTTATATTGCATAGTAGAGGATAGGGTAGTTGGAGAGGTGAGAGATCCATAAAAAAATTAAGGCAGAAAGAGAAACTAGTGAAAGAAGACAGAAAATAAATGAATATAAAGTCTCTCTAGATAAAAAGGATTTTGTTGGGAAAGATCCTTCACATAAGCGAATTGAACCCTAATCCCCTCTTCTTGAGTCCAGAGTCTTCCTGTTGGTGAATCGCCGTACTGTAGTATGTGCTCCAGTCGCTGCAAACGTCGTTCAGAGTAGAATTGTCCACGCCGGTAATATCGTTCTTGCGCTCGAGGAATTGAAGGGCGAAGCCTGCGCTTACGTGCCATGCCTGTTTTTTTTTAAACCAGAACAATTAACTCTGCTGTAGATTACTTCGGCGATAAGAGGGGAGGTGGGGGGCAACTTACGATGTGGCAATGGAGAAGCCAGATACCCGGGTTATCAGCCTCAAAAGCAATAACCATATAACCCCGAGCAGGCAACATCGCGACATCACGACGTGGGGGGTTGGACCACCGCGCGCCGAGCGCAGCTTCAGTAGCGTTAAAGGTGCCATTACCCTGGTACAAGATGTGGAAATCGTGGCCGTGAAGGTGGATCGGATGCGCGAAGCGAACGGCAATCTCCTCGATGACAAAGTAGTACCATTTATGGTCGGGCAATTCGATAATGTTGTACTCGGGCGGGTAGGTTCCGGTGGACTCGAGAAGTTGAAGGGTAGGGTGATTCCAGTCGACGTGGGTAGACACGTTGCCAAAGGTCCATCTGATGACCGGGGAAACGTTGACGCCCCAGAAGAGGTTCTGCGCGGTCGAGAGGTCGACTTGAGGAACCGCCTTGGGCACCACGGGCACGAGGCTGGAGATGGGCTCGTCGGCGCAGTTCTGCGGGATCGTTACGCCGGTGGTGGTTGGGTCGCCGCTGGTCGGACCCCCCGCGTACCGGACTATACCCTTGATATTGGTGGGGTTGTCGACTCCTGTGCTGCAGGGAGTCTGAACGGTTGCGCGGAGCCAGTAGTTTTTCAAATTTGCGGTAGAGTTGGTCTTTGCCTCGATAATGACATCATATCGCTGCCCGTCCCCGATCAAGATAGAGTCGACGGTGTAAGGGGTAATGGGGACGAAGTCTGCGGAGATAACCTTGAACTGATGATCGTCGAGCGAGAGACGGAATCCGGATTCGACACCGGTGTTAATAAACCTCATACGGTACTTCTTCCCGGGGATGAAGGTAGCGTTCCACCGGGATCCACCAGATCCGAACACGTTCTGTCCATGAATCAATCCATTCTGCGCCTGCGGGAGGCCGACCGTTTCCGCATAATGCCAGGTGGAGAATGCGGTTTTGTGATACCACTCTGTGACCATTACGGCGCCTAAATCTGTGTCGTAGTTTGCGCTAGCTGGTCCATTGATGATGATGGGGCCTAAAAGACCTTCGGCGTACTGGACAGCGTAGTGAGAGTGATACCATGATGTTCCGTACTGCGTCGCGCGCCAGGTATAGGTTAGAGTTTCCCCGGGGGCAAGGGGGCATTGTGTGACTCCGTTCACGCCATCGTGTTGGAAGGTATTCAACTGTCTGATTCCGTGCCAGTGAATAGACGTTCTGCGAACTGTTAGCTACTATAAAGCCCGTCACGCGAGAACTTTAGATTTAACTCACCCATTGTTAGCCAAACCATTGGTAACGTGAATCTTGACAATATCACCCCAGTCTAAAAGTGGACATTCGTTAGCATGATATTCTTGCCAGCCCGTATCAAAGTTCCTTACTTGCGGTGATCGGAGGTCCCGGATAAGAGCCGTTGAAAGTCAACATTGTTCGGGCGAAGCCGTCAGGTGCCAAAGTTACATTTTGAAGAGTCAGCCAGTACTGTGGTCAATGTTAGCGCAATCCCCAAGCAGCAGCCATCGAGGGCTCAAAGGAGCTATCTACCTCACGAGTGACTCCAGTATTGGGCCAGGTAGTGGAATAATCCGTGTTTATGTTGGTAGTGGCATCCCAACAATCTCTAGAAGTAGCAGAATGCGTACACCCGGGGGACTGCCTCCTGGCAATCTCAGAAGGAAGAGCTTGTGCCCCGAAGGCGAGCAATGCCGCGAGGCAAAGGGATCGAAGCATTTTATATAAGATTCCGGATGTTCAGTGCAGGAGAGGCGGACGGAGCTGCGGGTCGTTGCTCTGGAAGCTGCTGGAGTTCAAACTTCAAGGGAATTGGGTCGTCTTATATAGATTTCACTTTTCCTATCCAGCCATTGGCCCCCGGCGACGGTGATACATGTATTCTTAGTGAAAGGGACGGGTACGAGAGTAATCGAGTATGGCGACAGCACTTTGAGCCAATACCTCCAGCCCACTGGATATCTCACTTGAGCTCGGCTGTGGTGTTCTGGTGAGACATGAATCACCCAATGAGACGATAGGTTCTATGGGCCAGAGTCGATTATTGCCTCGACTGGACCCCCGCCTTGTAACGTGTGAGGTCCTGGTTTTGAGAGCTGAGAATCACACCTCTCCCAGTCACCCGCAGGCTAAACAGGTACAAATACTTGCCACACCCCAATACCGAATACAGATCACCAGCCCTTCTATCGTACATGCCTTGGCGCGCAAGGGGGGCTGAAGGTTTAGTAGAGCCTTATACTGTACTGTGCTTCAAACAAAGTCGATGTACCGATTCCATTACAATTGTAGAAGGTCCGTCCGAGCAAGTGATAGGGACCACCGTATCACAGTATTGCAAACTGCGCCCTCCAGCGCCCTGAGAATTCCCCACCGGATTACAGTCCATAGAAACACGCCCCAACTCCAGATCGGTAAAAATCCCAAGAACACTTTCACATGCGATCGGTGCCCCTGGGGCCTAAGTTAAACGCAGAGGAGAAAGATGTGTCGAGCTCATACCGTAGAACCCTTACAAAAGAAGTCTAGAGTGGCGCGCTACCGGAATTGTATTGCCCCCACACCTCTTCCTCAAGAAATGCATGTCCGAAAAGCTTATTGTATGTGACGGGTCCACTCATGAGTACTCGCGATGTGGTGACGTTTGTAAAACGGACTGCTATTGCATACGGCCAAAAGTTAGCCAGAGCCTCAGAATTTTTTTTTTTTTTTTCCAGTGGAGGGGGGGTGGTATGTAATGTCGGTCCGTTTTACAAACGTCACGACATTGCGAGTAATGCAGAGCAGAGGGGGGGTCCGGCGCGGCTTTGCCGAGACTGAGTACGCAGGGTACAATACACTTCGTAGCTAGGGGGATAGGCCCCCCAGCCCCGGAAAATAATGATAATCAGGATAATAATCCAGTATTACTGTAGTGTGCTGTACTATCCCCATTGGTGTCAAGAAGCCATGTTCGCTAGTGCATTCTAGGCAATATCACATTCCCCAGTTAGGCAACTCAGTTGCTTCTACGGGAAGATGGACTCCCAGGAGACCTGAAAAGCTATGGAAGATAGAGTAATTACTGACTCGAGATGAATACTCAGGTCTCCGGAAAAAATAAACACCAGCCTGCGATGCAGAAAGTAAAATTCTCACAATACACTCATATGACTTAGCCGCTAATTCATGACCAAGCTTGACCTCTTGGCCTTTCCCGGTGAAACCTTTATGTCTCCAATAACTTATCCAACTTCCATCTTGTGGAGTAAGCGAGCCCTCTCAAATTGGCAGGATACTAGAATTAGAGAAACAAGATTCCTCCTTTTACTGGCATGCTACCCACATAGGTGCACGATAAGCGATATGCCTTGCGCCCCACCATATCCCCTGATGGGACAAATTTTCTCCTACGGGCCATATACAGTACGATCCCCAGTTTTCCACTGCTCACGCGATAGCTTTGACGAGAGTCCAAGTCCTAGCGATACTGCATCCAAGAACTAAACTGGGGTAAACACTTTCAATCGCCAGATTATTTGCCTTATGCAAGGTCCCAGACCGGAACTGCGTACTTTACACAGCCAGCCTAAATTGCCCTGGGACTTCATGTAGCATCCTGCTTCACATTTCGTCCAATTTTGGATTAACTTAATCCCAACAGCCTCTATCCCCGAGACACATTGTAGTGCAGATGCTGGACAGAAGTGTGCATGAGTTAAAAATGGCCCTACACTGCCGGAGTGACGCAGACCTAGCCAATAAATTAATGTTCCATTTCCCCTACCATCCCTTCCCCTCTACTCGGGAGCCAAGCCAATCAAAACAAGTACCGGCATTCTCCCTCTGGTCGCTGACTCCAGACTTGCGTCTGAAACAATACATAAACCTCTCGCGAGCGCGACGCACAAATAACCGTGCGTCGTGATATGATCCCACGAACAAGGATATTATTTTCGAGGTCTAGCGCTACCTGCCTTCCTGCCTGTATTAATATACCGGCATACCGGGCCCCAACACTTAGCTAGAAGCTGTAAATGTATGTCAAGTCATATCGAACAGTTTTAACGACTCCACACAGAGTATATACATACCAGCGGGGGGGATTGAAATCATGTCTAGCACGAAATTCAATACTAATCCCATGAATTTGTCGCATAAGACTACGGTCGGGTTAGCGATTTCATCTGTCATATCCAACTTAGAGTTGGCGCTTGTTGTATAACACGGCAACCGGAGTCCTAGTTCCGATGGTGCCAGACCAACGAAATGCCGTACAGTGATCTTACTATTTTCCCGGGCGGAGGGCTTTCACCGGTCCTAGAGACCTCTCCAGGGCGGTAGGCCGCTTACATCCCCTTAGCCTATCAAAAATATCCCACCAGATACCGTACTATGCAATACCAGAGAAAAACAACAACTCTGGAGAGAGTGGTGCTTTTGCGGGAGCAAAGTTATTTCATAACTCCGAATTCTTTGAAGTGTTTTTCGGAAATGCTATTTCTATCTCACGCCTCCCCCAACCGTTCGCTACCCTAATTCAACCAATACCGGTAACTCGAATCCTTGTTCCACCTTGTGTATAACCTCATCTCGGGTAACGGGATGCGAAGAAAAAAAGCGGTGTCTCCTGGGTACGATACTTGGCCAGTTCTTATTATACCAACTGCCAATGCCATGACCAGAAGCCAGGACATAATAGAGAAGTCGATACCAAGGGCCGCTAAAAATCGCCTTTCTCGAGTTCATGGCCCCATTGATTAACTCTGATCTTCAGCCACTCATTCTTAGTGATAACGCGCTAATGTCACAATAACAATCCCAGATACTTCGGTACATGTACTCGTCTTTTCATAGTATACTTCCAGGAAGTTTTTTTTTTACTCGTTCCCTCTTGGTTCCGTCAAATCCAGTAACTTAGAGTGTATCGTGAGGTGGAGTGGCACATTCCGGCCACCCATAAGCAAAATCGCCAATTTCGTGCGAAAGACGTTGAATTTAGCTTTGATCGCTCGTCAACTTAAGGTTTGTTGGCGTCTTCACATTTCCCTGGGTTTGGCGATAGGCATATTGATTATATTCTATACATTCGTTAAAAAAAAAACTAGCTCATAATGCGCTCATCTTGGGATCGTTAGCGATTATGTGAAGGTCACTGCTGAATTCGTGTGATTTCTGTCGTGACGAATTATGCGTGTCAGTATCATATGAGCGGTCGCGGCTGCTGTGCGGCGGTTCAGTTCTACGTGGATCCGGGCTTGGGGGTGTTGGTGTGGCCAAGATTTTCGTTGCATAGGGCTAGGCTATTTTTAAGATTACCCTTTGATTTCCCGTGACATCAAGCATGATGTGTGGCATCGCTAGAGGGTAGCCATACAGCCTCTTCCTTATTAGACTACCGTGCCGTCAAAAACCCCTGTGTATATACTATCCCTGTCTGCAACAATACTCACACGGATGCTTAACATTCTTCACTTGCCTCATATAAATCGAGAATTCGGTTCCCAGCGGGCTCAGGTTATATCTACCTATCCTATCCACAGAGGACTAAGCTACTCAGTGATGTCTACGAGATTTTACGATCCTATTATCACGCCCGGCTGATGCTAAGGTGATACACCCTGTTCCCCAGCACCAGCAATGCAATTTCAGGCAGAACCTGGGGTACTTAGGCAATCTCACCTCTCTCCGTACCTTGCATCTCCCTCACCATCTACTCATAGCCATCCTGGCTATCTTTTGACACATCCAAGTTCTGTGCCCCCACCCCGCCAGGCGCTGTATCACACAACTCTTAGGCGGAATTCCCCAATCAACAATCTCGTACAGAGCCCCCGGGGATACACGTTCCAATTCGGCCTGCATATCGAGAGGAAGCGAAATGGCAAGGTTGAAAGAGGGATATCCCCAAAGGGCTTCCAGACGTTCAGTTTGGTGGCTTGAGAGAAACGGTTCGGTAGTGGATCCCCTGATCCGGTAATGGGAAGGCGGCATCTCGTATCTGGGAATGGGAGAAGGCTGATGTAAGTGCAGGGGTTCGACAAATTAACTCGAGTCCCAGGTAAAAAGGCGCAGGGTTCCGTCCCCTCACCATTATTTTAAGGTACCGAAAAACATCACACCGCACCATATTATACTAATACAGACCAATTTTGAGCCCGAATGGCACTGTGCTTGTACTGTACATAACCGAAGCCATCATCCGAACCCTGGATCAGCGGTACCACCTTTCCGCGAAGAGGTTGCAACACTTGACATGTGCTATCGTGCATGCTCACCCTGTTCTGCGTGGGTGCCAAGTGCTAAAATAAAAGTAACGGCTACTGCAATAGTAAAAATAATTAGTCCCCACCTGGACCCGGTCCCTGTAGAGTGCGTAGCCCTAAAATTTTCCATCTTAGGTTCGTAGGTGTGCTATGCTGTCCTGCATCTCCCAAAATTTGATGGAGGACTGTAAGGCAAATAATACTAACCGGGTTGTACTTTAGTAATCTGTGCTAAAAAAAGATTCAGGTACAACTAATAAATAGCCCCCACCATGTTCTCCGTCGGAAGGCAGTGGTACAAGGAGCGTTTACATACCGTAGTTCATAAAGGCCTTGTCCAACCCGAGCATTCAGAGCCTAAAACCCGTAACAAGTTCATAGTAATCGACTGTACCGCAAGAATCCGCGAAATCCGTATTCTGAGGGGGATTAGTGTTTTCCTGGCACAGTATAAGATCGGCCCTCGGGGCTCGTTAGATTCCATTAATCGGTAATCGTAATTCCGTTAACCTGCTAGACTAAACCTAACCGGGGCTAACGGAGATAGTGGATTTAGTGGGTCTTTACCGATGGAACCAACCATCTTAACGCCCATCGAGACAAGATTGCTGTATTCTTAGCTGGAGGGCGGAAGTACGAACATAGGGGGACGGGAACGGCTAGGCCTCCGGTATTGGTAGAGAGTAGAGTGGAAGGAATCAGTTCAATGGGGTAATTTTTTTCCCTCTTTATTAAAACACTCGCAAAATCATAGACTGGGAGAACAGCCCGCAACAGCAATCTCGATTATAATCACGTAAATACTCCATTAACCCTTCGTTATTGTCACCCTCTGCCTGTCCAAGAATCCAAAACGAACCAGTTACCCCAAAAGAACAAAGTTGGCCATCAACTCAAACATGGAAAACCTCCATCCCGCTTTACCCGCCCAGTCCATGACATCAAAGGGAAGGTATATCCGGAGAACCTTCTCCGGAAATCACTATCACTCTGGAGTTGATGAAATAGTCCACAGCACTCGCGAAACTTCCGCAATCAACTCGATGGCATGAACTACCCACAGTAACTACCCGAGGGGATTTAGCCAATCACTTGTTCTTTTATTTTTTTCCTTTCACATACGATGGCAATAGCTATTCGAGCAACTCTCGTCGACCCCAGACTTTTTGGTGCGTAGAAATGTGGCGATATAGCCTGTGGTAATTCGGAAATTGGTTCTAAACTCATTATAGATGGGGGGCTATCCACTAAGTTATCAGACTTTGGGAGAGATATCTTGGCCATTCCTATGCCCAGTGTTGAGAAATTCTCCTTATTCCATAACCGGGGGGGATAGCATCAGGCCAGAGCCTGCCCGATTTTGGTATCAGCGATTTGTGTGCCTGTTCGATATATATTCATCCTAGTATTGTTGAAAGTTGGTCGTTCACTGTTATTTCCCAGCAGATAGATTTCATAAGAGATGAACAAGCCCTAACCCCACACTCTGGAGAGATAAGGGATACTCGGGTATTCCGCTTCGAGCATATCCTAGCTATAGAAGGACGAGGTAGCGGGAGCGCCTAATTGATGTATATTTTGGAACTCAATAAAGGACACGACAAGGCAATTGGTTGCTAAGCTTGTTTATCACTCCAACAGATTGCCCGATCTCCGAGACCTAACCATCTATTCAGCCCCAATTTGTTCCGATACAGGTATAATAGGAATCAATTTTATCCGGGATTCTGATAATTACACGAATAACAAAAAAAGAGATTTTATGCAGAGGGTAAATTTCTCAGAATACCCCGGCAGAAGGTGGGGCGAGCTTAGGGAGCAGTGATGACGTGGGGGAAGAAGGAAAAAGAGAAGAAAAGCGAAAAGAGCGGTCAAGTGTATATTACCATAGAATCCGAGGTAATTGGACCGTGCTAGTCAATAATTTTCTTCCGTGTGGAAAAGGGACGAAAACCCCGGCGGAGGATGAGCTGCCCATCCCCTCCGGGGATAACCCATTAAACCCTGCCAGATATAGTTCGAGTTGCCCCCCCCTCCTCCTTGTAATGTCTACTATTGTTTGTTTATTTTGATATTCTACAGTACGGGTAATGAGCACCCATCCAACGGGTGAAATCGTTTCGGGAGGTACAGCAAGTAGGAAGTCAGCTACGTGCTCCGGACTCTAAAGTGTTCAGAAGAAGATCTCTGTCTAGGGAAGTTTATCCTATGATAGGACCACATGTTTTTATCCTCTCCTAGATCCCTACACTTTTGGTGCAAAGGGAAATATTTTGGTGCCAAAATTTAATGACCAATAAGGAATGCCTGCAAGAGATGGTTGCGCATTATAGGATCTAAGGGAGACCAGAAGGAGGCGGTTTTTTTCTAGATCATAATATTATGTTTTTTTCTTGATAATCGTGCGAGTTCCGGAGGTGCGCCCCCCCCCCGGACTCTCAGTCATTGAATATCACTCGGTGCATACTTTCTCCCGGGGATGTGTCTAATTTTACTTTTTCCCAGGAGCAGAGCCGCTTGGCTAAGGCAAAGTCTCTCCCGGTAGGATGGAACATATAAAATATCTAAAGGAAAAAAAGGGCACAAAGGAACAAGCAGGAGAGATGGGAAACCAAAGGCAACTTAGTGAGTACTAGAACACTTTACCATAGTTGACCATGCTTAAACTCAACTGTGTACGGCACCATCTGTCTGTTAGATATTAGGTTAGCAGTAGGTACGGGTAGCTATCCTCATATGTGTTGGGGTTGAGTAGTAGGGTTGGTGGGACCGGTTGTTGGCTCTTGGCGGTCATGGATCTCTATATATACAAGTATCATACCTTCGGTCATAGATAGGAACATGCTTCCTCCCCCCTATTTTCCTCACTTTTTGAAATTAGGCCACGTAACCTCCTTGTGATCCGTCACATTCTGGTTTTCAACGAGTTAGCATCCTTGATTCCTTATCGCCCCCTCTCGCGATAGCTTCAAGTCTTTAACTCCAAGTATTCCGTTGGGCTCTGCTTGGTTTTAATTCTTTCCTCTCGAATACGTTCGGTTGGAACTTCGAGGTTCCTCATCTTTTCCCTCTGCTTTCTTCTTCCTTCGGTCGGCTTGCCCTCTGCTTCTTCCTTCCTTTCGGGGTTAACGCACCTGCTTCTTCCTCCTTTGGTTGAGGTCGGCGGAATCCTCCCTTCGGTTCGGTCGAAAGGTCGGTGGTTTTCTTCCCATCGGTCGGTTAGTCGTCACGGTCGGTTAGTCGTCACGGTCGGTCTTCTGTCGGTCAAGTTGATCGTAATGGTTAAGCGAGGCTCCTCCCCCTTTTCTGCCGCCACGGTCGCGAGATCGAGTCTGGCTCTTGGTCGGACGGTCGAGAAAACTTTGGCCCTCGAGGCTGAGGTTTCCCGCCTCCGCCATCACATTTCCGTCCTCTCCCGCCGGCTACATTTGTCTGGCCTGGAGAGTGAGTCCCTCCGCCGCGAGCTCGATGCTCTTCGTTCGGTCGCTCCCCTCTCTCGTGAGGGTGACGGTGCTGAAGCCTCCTCTCCTCTTGGTGAGGAGGTGGCTGATGAAGTGGCGGTGGTTGCCCCGGTGGCAGAGCCTGCTGCGCCTACGGTGGCGTCCCTCGGGGCGCATGTGGAGGCGTTGACGGTGACTACTGTGGCTTCCGCTGTCATGGCGCAGGAGCCTGAGCCCGATGTGGCTGAGCCAGTGTTACCGGTTGTAACATGTGTACATGTTCTGGTAACGGTACACAGGAGCGGGCAGTGCAGGATCTCCTATGTTTAGTTGATTTATATTTGGTTTATTTGATTTGATTTCAGCTCCGCCACTGCCTCTGAGTCAGATAGGCTATGCTATCGTATTGCT
>Ga0307517_10004340_pt1 | contig 21831 bp, 11 predicted proteins | sample 23_EM_MG_FD_194515 | JGI IMG/M metagenome (GOLD analysis project Ga0307517, IMG submission 194515) | Populus trichocarpa ectomycorrhiza microbial communities from riparian zone in the Pacific Northwest, United States - 23_EM | ecosystem: Host-associated > Plants > Roots > Unclassified | place... | reverse complement strand
TGCAGAGGTAGATGATTTTCTCTTACTTCTGACTTGAATGTTGGAATTTGACACTTGGTAAAAAGGATTATTAGGATTTGAAGACGGAACAGAATATAAATGAGATTTGTTGACTGAACTTTTTTTTAGTCTTGTTGATTTGGAGCATCAAACTATCTTGTTTGTGTTTTCTTTACCTATTGTCTTTCTGACCGGAGGACTAAATGTTACCCATCTGCTCTGCACTTCTTGCATAGTTTTGTATCACTTTGCTTCATTTCCCTTTTTTGTTCAGAATTCTTTTAATGATGCAAACTGTGGCTTCTCACAAAGCTGCAAACCGAATGAGCACATCTGCTGTGGCTGCTTGTATGGCTCCCTTACTTCTTCGTCCCCTTCTGGCTGGTGACTGTGAAATTGAATCCAATTTTAATGTGGGTGGTGATGGTTCCATCCAGCTTCTGAAAGCAGCTGCTGCAGCTAATCATGCACAAGCCATTGTTATAACATTATTGGAAGAGTATGAAAAAATATTCAGTGTAAGCTGCAAGTCTCTGTTGTTGTTTTAACTCGAGTACGGTATGGCTTTGTGTAATACAGACACTGGATGTTTAAATTAGGAATCTCTTCTTCCTGATCAGGTTTGGAGCTGCATATTAACTAGGTTCAAAACACTTTCTGTTTACTCTGGAGTCTAAAACGAGTATGAAGTGACCAACAATTATTTGATGCACAACACAAGTTAAAGGATTGTTTCATTCACTAATGATATTCCATAAAGACCATTTAACTGCTTTGCAGTTCTGGTTATGCATGCCTTGGTATCCTTATCATCCCTACCATCAGTTTTACCAGAAACTATCCCAGAATTTCACTCTGTTTCACTTGAGGAATAAGAAGTACAAGAATAGCGTAAAGCTTCAAATGATAAGGGAACTTTATAGCACAACAGAACAGAAAATGATAGGTCATAGAGGCTGTTGTTAAATATTATTTTATGGTATAGTAAATTCAAAGCTGAATGTCTTGGCCATGCTTTCTCCATTTTATATTGTTTACTTCTTCTGGCACCAGGTTTTATTTTAATGCTTTCTTGAATTTGCTTTGTGTCTGCAGGAAGGTTCCATGTCCCCAGGACTGTACTCTGACTCAGATGAATGTGGAAGTGAGGATGAGGAGGTAACTGATGATGATGAGTCTTATGTAGATGATGCAACGGAAGAATCTGATGTATATACAGATGAAGATCATGACAATGCATCAAGTGGAACCAGCACTCAGAGTGGTGAATCTGGCGAAGATGATCCGTCTGACTATGAGGTACATCCATTGGACTTTAACCTGCATTTTTATACAAAATGATGATCTTGTTTAAACCTAGCAATTATTAAACTTACTGCAAAACTATGGATATAGATATTCTGTAATTTTAACTCTGGACTTCTTTTCAATGGCATTACAGGCCAAAGTCTAATATTTTGTTCTCCACCCATGCATCATTATAATTTGAAATGCTTCTTGTGTTGTCATCTGCTATGCCTCTGGCCCATTATTGACTTAGTTTCTTTTTATTTTTGGTCTTTCAATTGAAATTTAAGAGCAAAAATTATTCTGTGTGCCTTAAAGATGCAGGGCAGTAATGATTGTAGTTCTGGTTCCAAGTCCCCTGAACCTGAAGCAGACAATGATTTGAAAGTTGAACAAAAGCTGTCATCATGTCCAGTTCAAACCTCATCGCATCAACATGATAATGTAGAAAAGAGGGAGGATATTCCAGATCAAAGTAACAACAGTTTGACAATGCAGTCAAATAAGTCAGATGACCTGTCTGTAGATGTTTCTACCGAAACAAGTTTGAAGAATAAGACTGCTGATCACAAGGCATCCCCAGATGCTAAAAAACCTTCAACTATATCAAATGAACCTGTGCGTGGAAAGCGTCCAACTGTTTGGGGACGTACCTCTGTGAGTGCATGTTTTATAGATCTATGATTTGGCTTGCCATTTCCTTCAGTCATGCTCCCCCAAAAGTTTTTGTGACTAAATGATTTCGCTTGCCAAAGGGCATCTGACATCACACAGTCGATCATTATCTTATCTCAAAGAGGGCATATTTGTGCAATATAAGCATCACTAATTATATTTTTTTATCCCCTTTGGCATGAATTCAGGCCAAGAAGAACCTTTCCATGGAATCCATTGATTACCCTATTGAGGATGAGTAAGTATATATCTGTTCTGTATGGATCATGGTTCTGTTTACACAAGCATTCTTTTAGCCTTTTTGCATCTTTGTTTCATCAAACGTACGCACAACATTCTTGGCATTACCACTGTAGGTGGGTATTTTTCCACTTGTTATACTCTTTGCTTGTGGCTATAGGCATAAGGGATAAATGTGGAATGTGTTAAGACACAACCTTTTGTCGGTTTAAACAATGCAGTAGGTGCTAGCTACCCATGTATTTAGCGTGTCTTTCCATGGTAGAAAATATCCATTGCAAAAGCAAGACTCTGTACAACCAGCTGTCACTTTCTGTATGTCTGAACTAAAAAGCACAATTACCATTTTATCTTAACTGGATCAAATAGATATCACCAAATTCTGAGGAAATAACTCTAATATATGAAGTTTAGTTCTAGAAAAATATCCGTTACAAAAGCAAGGTTTTTTTATTGCCAGTGGTCACTTTCTGTATGTCTGAATTAAAGAGGACAATTACCGTAGTATGTTAGTTGGATCAAATAGATATCTACAAATTATGAGGAAGTGAACTCTAATTGATACACTGATGAAATATTTTATCTAGTAATTAGGAGAACTTTGGGTTTGAAATTGAAGGTTCCATCTAGCACTAGAAAAATTGAAACCCCGTTTATTACCCCCATTTATCTGGAAGATTGGTTTGGAGTTAGGAATTCTTAGTGTCAGGAGGTTGTTGTCTATTCTTGTCAATCAGTTCCTATGCTGACTTTAATTTTGGTGCACAGTGAAGATTTGAATGTCATGCTTCACAACTCTCTAACTTAAATCCAGCTCTTCCTTCTCATTTTCTGTACTTTAATGGTAAAAGATTTATAGCACGAATATTCTTACATAAATACACTCACAAAACAAATGGCGAAACTGTAGTGTCACCGTAATTTTGTACTTTGAAGTTTATCTTCTGTCAATTCATTTAGTCAATGCTTGGTGTGCACTTTCCTGCTATTAATGCTTTGTTTCTTACTCATTGACAAATATTCAGGTTAGTGACATCTTTGTGATGTCTAGCTCCCATGATTTTTATTATGCTGAAGATAGCTTTATCCATAGAATGATCAATTCATCTTATTTATGGATTAAATGCTGCTGCAACTTTCATAACATGGCATGTTATGTTTCGTTTCTTGCTTTTGGAATTCACATCAAATCTTTGTGTGTCATGGACTGTTTTTTATCATCTCTAGCCATGCTGATCAGCTGACTTTTTTACTGTTTAGTGTTGAAATCCAGAAGCTGGAGGCAAGTAAAATTGAGTTGCAAAATAGAATTTCTGAAGAGGTGGGACTTAAAATAACGCCTCTTGATGTCAGTACATGGAGTTTCATGAGTTCTTTTTTCACTTCAATAATTTTCTGTATTTTCCTTCGTAGATCAAAGGTAATGCCATTCTGCAAGCCAAGTTGAAAAAACGAAAGAAGGCTTTGCACGATCATCGTCAAGCCCTCCAGCAAGATGTATGTTCCATTTCCTTTCTGTTGTTACTTTTCCCTCTGTTCCTCCCCTTTCCAGATGATTCTTCCAAGGATGTTTACATGACCTGGGCAAGCAGAGATTCATGTTAAGAGTTTGAGAGTTTAGTACAGTGGTTGTTATATTCCTTTTATACTGATAAAAGTGATGAAAAATATGCTTTTATTTCACTAACACATTCAATGTCAGAAATAGTGTCACTGATTTTGTTAAATATTTTGCTTGTGTGTGAAGCATGCTGGTGATTGTTTTTCTCTTTAATTTTAACACATACCTGAGTTCTTTTCAAGATAGTTTTACATGAAGGTGCTGGGAAGTTTTCTTTGTTTGGCGGTGTAGGGGGAAGCCCTTTCTGAAACCTTTACTTTAGGGATGCTACGACTATGCCTTTCCCCGCTTACAAATACTAGATTGATTGGTTGTTTCCTAGGGTTTTTGAACTGTGGGCATTCACTGTATTTACAGGTGGCAAGACTACAGGAACAGCTGCAAAAGGAGAGAGATAAGAGAAAAGTTCTAGAAGCAGATCTTAACACTTCTAGAGGACCCTTGCAAGTTCCAGTTACAATTGATGAAAATGTTAGTTCACCTTTTCATTAACTTGTATAATTGGTCTTGATTGTAGCATTGAGTTAATTTTATTATTGTGCTACAGATAAAGGCAGGTCTTGAGGAAATAACTCAAGCAGATGCAAATGTTGCCAATTTGAAGTGGAAGGTCAATGATCTAGGTGCACAGCTTAATCAACAGCATGAGCAACACTCTGGTTCTATGCATGGTTTGATCAATCAGCCCATGAATGCTTCGTTGCATGAAGCCAAATGGTAATTTGTTTTTTTTGGTTTTCATACCCCATGTCTGACTAGTGTTTAGACATTTGTGTACAAAGCCTCTTTGGTGCTTCAAACAGATGAAGTATATGAGAAGCCCTCATTTAAAAGAAAAACCTTCCCCTTTCTTTCTTTCTTTTTTGGGGGAGGACTGGACAATCAGAAAATGATGCTTGTACGTGATAAAAAGAAACTGAATGGATGTGGTGTGTCATGGTGCTGTGGTTAATATTGTCTTTGTTGCAGGAATGATGAACGGAAGGATGCTGAAGCTACTGGTACTTCTCAATTTAGACGTCCTGCAAGCAAGGTATGCACTTGCAGCACGTGGCTCGATCTATCTTATTATGTTACTTTAGCCTATTAATTCTTTCGCGTACAAGTAAAATTTTGCTTGCCCAAACATCTTTTATACTTCTTTCAATCCAGTCTCGTGTATGAACGGTAGAGGTCAATTTGTCTCTCCAAGTAGGAATAGACAAACAGGATTATAAAATTACTGAGTTTACCTTTAAAACCCTAATGAACCGACATGTGCCATTATATTAGTGCCTCTTTTATTATTATTATTTTCATGTTTTCCTCGGTGTTTCTTCGCTTAATTTTTTGAAACTATAATAACAAATTTCTTCAGCTGTTAGAGAATCCTGATTAAGTTGTCAAGGCAGCTGAAAGAGGGTTTATATATATATATATATATTGAGATCGTGTTAATAATTGTGAAAAAATATATAAAGGCAGCTTCTCCATGCCTAATCCTCTTTGATTGCATGGATTAAGTCAACTATGGGAGGTCTCTTATGGCAGGATACGTGTACGGATGGGACTGAAACCCAGCAGCTGGATTCAGCACATAGTGGCAACTCCAGACCCGTTTCTTCAACCAATTTCAAGAGGTCCAGTACAAGGAGTGAGGTAGGCTGTTGAAATTTCTAGTTGTGCTGGGGAAATAGGGTACTCTATGCCAAATCAAATTATTGCTTTGGTTGGGTAGGATGGGTAATATGGTTAGGAAGGATGGACTTTCGAATCTTGTGGAATAAAAAGCTCTTTGTTTTCTGTTGAACCTATGAAAGTGAGTGCATATTTCACGTGGCCAAGCTGGCTTTAAGCATGTTATTTCATAAGAGTAAATATTATATGAGATGTATTCATGCTACTTGCCACGACTGTGTGCCCAATAGGGAGTGAATTCCACCACTTCTGCATTGACAAGATTGACTACCCGACTCAACTTTCTGAAGGAACGCCGTAGCCAGATTGCAAATGAAATCCAGAATATGGACAAGGGCCGGGGTCCAGATCAAAACCTGGAGAAGAGCCAGGGTTCAGAAATACCTTCTTTTCAAAAACTAGAAAAAGATAAAGAATTGGGAAAAGAGGGGAAACCGCTTCAGAATTCCAAAAAATCTACAGCATCAGATGTCCAGTCACTCCAGGACCTAGATGGTGGACGATATTCGGAAGGTGTTCCTCCGCAGAGTTTGCAAAGCGAGAAGTCCTACAATGCCGGCAAAGGCCAACCTCTAGTGCCTCCAAGGATTAATTCAAGATGATGTATGGATTATCATTCTGTGCCCATGGGACATAGCTTATGCCCTCAGCAATTTGTTTGAGACAGATATCAGTAATTAGAGAGCAGAGCTGCAAGGTTGATCTATGCCCTCTCAACGAGATGCCTAAAATTCCTGACAGCACCACAAGTCCATGATGTACACGTTAACAATCTCCTTTATGTAAGATGACTTGATGTAGTTGCTGAATCTTGCTGGTTCAGAGATGATTCAGGATTCATAAAATCCTTTGTATTGTCAAATGCAATTTTTCATGTAGTTAGAGTCGCTTGGCCTGGGGCTGTCCTAGTGTCCTCTCTTTTTTTATTTTTGCCCTATCACCGTCCAAGTTCTGCACTTATTTTAACAGAGCCCTAACATTTTACAGCAGTCTCTTTCATACACCTCACGCTTTTGAAAGTTGATTTATTATGTAATATCGTGGTTTGACATCTGTAAATCTTGCATGGTCGGTTGAGCGTAGAAAATAGGAAAGGATATTAAAACGTTGATGCTAATTACCTTGACTAGATGATGACTAGTTATAGTATCATCGTCACTGTCAGGCAGGATTCAAAATTAATTTTCAATATAAAAGAAAGTTTCGGCATTGTAGAAGTTTTTTTTTATTATCATAAAACTAGTTAATTATTAAATGAAAAGACAATGAATAATAAACTGATAAATTATATATACAAAAAAAGTTGTGAAAGGATTAAAACTCTAGAGAAAAAAAATCTCTAGTCAAAATCATTATTTTTTATTTATGTATTATTATTTCTTTTGACAAAACATGTTTTTTTTTTTTTTTTTTTTTTTTTTTATCATCAACATGATTTTTGTACCTCAAAACCAAAATTTCTCAAATACATTCTAGTAACTTCAATAACACCATTTTCATTTCCAATTTCAAAACATATAATCGGTCTAAAAATAAAATAAAAATCAAACCCATTAAAAAAGATTTATGAACCCTGATTAAAGCTTGATATGTCTAGTTTCCAGATCAACTTGAATCACAGAAAAATACCACTTGTAGCTCTATATATGTCTCAAACATTACGTGAAGGTCTAGTCTGACATATTTGACAAGATTCATCTAATAACTCTAACCCTATAAAATAAAATCTTAGTGAACTCCATTTGATCTGAAATTTTACTACAATATAGTTCCACGTGTTTAGTATTTCCTTGTAAAATATTAATTTGATCCTATATACGGTTTGAGAGATATGCTTAATCTCGCCAAATTGGTCAGCAAATATTTTAAGGCTAAATTTGAACCTGACTTAGTTCGTTGCAATATATTTGTCTCATTATATTGCCTCCTAAAAATATCAAATCTATCAAATATATTATTGCTACTAACCTTATCTTTCATCAGCATCTCAACTTTTACGCTATATTCCTCGCCTCAGAGAGCATAAACAACATTTGTACCCTAATTTTATCTTGGATTGCTGATTTTAACCCTCTCATAAACCTTGAAACTTGTTGATTCCCTATCTCTTAAAGCCTATTTCTTTCTACAAGCCTTTGAAATTCAATGATATAATAATGACATATTTATTACTTTATAAACAATCATGGTATTACTGAAACAAATATTGCTCATAGTCAGGAGGAAGAAATCTCTCATCCAACAACTGCCTCATGTACATCCATGATGTAATAGGTTGTCTTCCTTCTCTTAATCATGTATATGTCTGATGTTTCCACTAGGAAAAAGATTCACCTTCAGGTTATATATGATGAGTTTCACCATTTTCTCTTCCAACAATCTGAGTTCTCCTTAACCCTATCACATTTAGCAACCTAATTAAGGAATTATTATATTTCCATATCTCCATAGAATGTCAGGCTCTTTATCTTGATGTGAAAATCATATATTTATTATAGTAGTCTATCTCGGAATGATAAGGCCATACAAGCTCCGTCAAACTTGTCTCCACCAACACCCTTCACATAGATAACCGGTTGTTTAGGTAGATCTTCAGGATTAGGTTTAGGATTTGCCTACCTCGAGGCAAGTCTCCAAACAAGTTCATCTTGTCTTCATGATTCATGTTTGCATCACCTATTAGTCGTGCTAGATCTTCTATAGTTTACTCCTAACAACCAAACATCTATCCCAAATGTTGTAGCCCTAAAGTTAGAGAAATTTAGATAAAATTCTAGTATTTAATTAAAAGTTTAAATAATAATCTTTTTCTCAAAATAAACTAGACATTCCTATTTATATTAGTCCAAAAATCCTTTATGGAAAAGGATTCCTAATTAAAACCAAAACCCTTTACATGAAATTATTTATAATTAAAACTTACCTAATTAATAAAATTCATCTAGCATTAGGATTTCTAAATACTAATTAGAAATACATAATTAAAATCCAAAATTAACTAGGAAAAAAATTAAAATAGAAATTTCAATCTTTATATCATATGCTTCCGGGTTTCTTCGTGGACTTTTCTTCAGGCTTGGTCTTGTCTATACGGTTTATAAATATGGTTGTAACATGCTCCACGTTATTCTCTACTGAGATGAACTCATTGACATAAAGACCAATCTTTATGTGGTTGGAATGTGGCAGGTCAAAATCTTCTCTCTCCTTTCCCTTTTCAAACGACTTATTCTTCTCTCAATATTTGAGACAGAAACGCTAGGAAAATAAAGTATTAGAGATAAATAAAATTATACAAACCTATAAGGACAAAATATAGAATAAAAAAACTTTAGGGACAAGATTGGACTTTTGCGAAAACTTCAATGACTAAATTGAACCTTTCTCATTATTCAAGGACTGAAACGTGAGAAAAATAGGGATTTAAACCAAAACATGACCACACTAAACTAGAGGGACAAAAAACATAAAATGTTAAAATTTAAGGACTAGATTGAACTTTTTTGAAAACTACAAGACTAGATTGGAAATGAAGTTTTTGGATCAAAACGTGAGCACCTAAAACTATATGGATAAAAAAAAAAGGAACAAATTGAACTTTTGTAAGAATATAAAGGATTAAATTAAACTTTTCTCAACATTTAGGGACTAAAAGGTTAGGAAAATAATGTTTTGGAATCAAAATGTAAACATTTCAAAATATAAAGATGAAAAATGTAATATTTGAAAAATCTAGAAATGAAATTGAATTTTTTGACAACTTCACAAACCAAATTACATTTTTTAAAGATTTTATTGTTAAAAACAGTGTAATCTATTATAAACTAAAACTATGTCTTGTTCACATTATCATCTGCTATGATAAAAATAACATATGTTTTAGTTTACATCTTAATTACTTATTTTGATAAGAAACTAATTAACGAGGGGAGACAATCTGAATACTCCAACCCTTCGTTTACAAATTAAACCAGTGCAGTAGGGAAGGATTTCATGCATGGCCTTGAATTCTTGGTAATTAAAAATTCTTTCCAAGTGGTAACATAAAGAATAATTGGAATCGTTCTTTTTCAAATGCTCCATAAATTAAAATAGGGAATTGAAGCACCCCATCTCAGAAATAACAGTGGAGGTGTGCCTTTTTTTGACATTAGCATTCAAATGGATGGAGGGAACCATCTTTAGGAGTTTTTTCTTTTACTTTAACAATAAAAAAAATTTGTGAAAATAATAAAGTTCATAAAATATTTAGAAAAGTAGCACAATTTAAAAAGTCGCAGATGATATTTGTGACTCGTGAGTATCACCAATAACTCTCTTAAATTGTGAAATTATCTGATACAAATTATAATAAAAAGAAAAGAGAGAAGAGAGAGAGAACTCGGATGCATATCAAAACTCTGATAACGACACCACCGGCACTAATGTGATCCAAGCAACACCAAGAGATCCATTAGAGGTTCCAATTGGTCTAGTGATAAAACTTAGAGCTAAAAGGTTCAAATAAGCTTTCAATGGACTTCTTCAATGCATATGGACTAAGATAGACTTCAAGAGGATATTAAATAATAAAGCACAAGCCTTAGTTTATTTATTTCATGTTCAAGAAGGACTTGAAGGTGGACATTCAGAAATTACAAAAAGATTGGAATAAGAAGATTCAAATTTATCAATTTTAACCTTTAGCTATTATTTTAGTTATACCTAGAGTTGTAGAAGGCATTTTAATACTATTTTAATTGCATTAGAAAGTAGACATTCATATTTTTTTAATAATATATAGCAAGCCTTCTAATTAATTAATATGAGAGAGAACCATACGTTTGAAGTTGAGTTTTGATTCTAACAACACATTAAGAAAACGACATTAATCTATTTAAATTAGTTGGACTATTATTTTATTTATCTTTTAGTTATTATTAGGCCTTTTAGATATATTATGGCCTTTATTTGTATTACGTTTCATTCGATTATTATTATTTATTAGGTTTATCCATATTTATTAAGGATATTCTATTAGACTTATGTGACTCGTGAGTATTAAGGATTATTAATTGGACTATTGTTTTATTTATCTTTTTAGTATAAATATTCTCTTATAAAGACTTTTGGAGAAAAGAATATTTTTAATAAAAAAAAATCAATATTTTTGCTATATTTTGTGTGGTTGAGTGATTCTCATTCTAAGATCTTGATTGAACTTGCAAACTCTTTGAATGATTGATCAATTTCATTATGATTTTAAACTACTTGTTCATGTCTCTTTTAGGCGTAGGTTAGAGAGATCATTGTGTATAACTTTAACTCTCCAAGGCAAGTTCTTATTGGGTCAAGTTGCAAATCATTCAAATATAATTTTAGCGTATCTTGAGAGGTGTCCATATTAGGTACCACAAAAAAATCTCAACAAGATAAATTCAACGACACCAAGAAAGGTCACAAACTATTAATGGAGTGGGTCACACGAGTTATCCAAAGGTGGTGGGGCTCACTTTTCTTTAGAGAGATCATGTGACCCAATCCGGTCACCTCTAATGACCTTTTTTGTGTTGTTATATTTATCTCATCAAGATCTTTCTGATGATACCGATGATGTCACAATTGGAGTTTCGGTAGGTCTTTTTCTTTCTTTTCTTTCTTTCTTTGTTTTTTTTTTCTTTCACCTTCTAGTAATTTGTGAAGAGAGATGAGAGAGAGAAAAAAAGTAAGAAGAAAGAAACAGATCTCTGAGGCGCTCCGAAACTCTGATGATGACACCATATGTACCATAAAAAAATATCTTGACGAGAGAAATCCAACAGCACCAGAAAAGGTCACCAACGCTGACCAAAGTGGGCCACATGATCCATCCAAAGGCAAATGAGCTTCGCCACCTTTAGACGGCTCCTATGGCCCACTCTATTCATCCTTAGTGACCTTTCTTAGTTTCATTGGATTTGTTTTATCGAAATCTTTCTGCCAGTATCAATGGTGTTGTCATCGAAGTTTTGGTGTGCCTTTGAGGTCTTTTTCTTTCTTTCTTTCTTTCTTTCTTTCTCTTTCCTTTCTCTTTGTTGTAAATTCTGCCAGGCCATTTTATAATTTGAGAGTTGCTAATAACACTTACGACTCACGAGTCGCAGATATCATCCGCAACTCTATAAACTGTACTATTTTCCTAAAAAATTTATATGCTAAGTTATTTTCAATTTTTAAAAAAGTGTTAAGAGTAAAAAAAATCTCAGTGTCTGCATGATATTTTAGTTTTAGGTTCCACCTGCTCACCACAAGTTCTATTTAGTGCTAGGTTGGTACCAGCATTATGCCGCGAGTTTGCATTATTTTACCTGTAAAAAATTTAGGCGTTGCAAGGAATTTTTTTTTAAGAAATCTAATAACTCGGGTTATATTCCGGACCAACTAAATAAGTTGGATATATTTGAATCATATAGTAAAAAAGAGAAGCAATGATAGCAAATGGGAAAACATATATATATAAACTAATAAATGAGGACCAAAATTGGAAGAAAAAAAAAACAATGCATTATCAACTTGAATTGAAGGGTAAAATTAAAAATAATAATTTTTTTATAAAAGAGTTAAGGAAAAAAAATTAGAATAAGGATCAAATTAAAAACACCAACACATGATGAAAAAAACCTGGACATGTAGAATTTTTCAACGCATTTTTTTAGATAAAAAAATCATAAATGCAAATAAAAAAAACTTATACACACATTCAATTAAATAAATCATGAACCATTGTGTAAATAAATGACAAAGAATAATTAACGATAAAAAAAAAAGATAACTGGAAAAATTAAGATACCAATGTAAATCAAGATATTTAATATCTCAACATGGATTATTTACCATGATGTGTTTAATGAATTTGTTTATGAAAATCAATTTGTAATAAATATTTACACACATAAAATTCATGAATAAAATAAAAGAAAAAAATATTATTCAAGGTTACACAAATTAAAAAGATGGTAAAAAATAAATATTTAATCTATATAAAAAAATTAAAGATGAATCATACTAACTTCAGAAAAAATTAAACATGTCCAATATAATTAAAAAAATTATAGCTATTCAACAAAGGATAAAAAAACCCAAAAAATAATAGAGAAAAGGTATTAATTAAAACATAAATTTAAAAATTACTTAACAAAAACACACACAAAAAGCCATTAATATAAAAACAAATTGAAAAAAAAATAAAAGAAATGAGGCTAGGTACTATTGGGCCTGGCCCAATAAAGAAAAGGCCCTTGTGTGCAGGCCTTTTATTTTTTAAAAAGTTCAGTAGGGTGGATGATGTGTTGTCCAGTCCAACTAGTTGCAACCAAAAACATACGACCCGTTGTTTGTTAATCCCAGAATCCGACCACTGGTTTGGCAGGAAAAAATGAGATTTTGTTTTACCCAAAAAAATATTTTCAACCCATTTTTTACCCAAAACACCTGTTGTTACTCATTTTTGAACCCCACGTGCTGAAGATGGTGTGTACCCCTTTTGAACCAAGTGCAAGAGTGTAGCTCATGTTTGATGGAAAATTGACAAAAGCGGAGAAATAAATATTTTTTTCGAACCCTGTTTGAGCTGTTTTCTACTCTTTTTTATCCTCTCCTTCGTTGCCAAAAGCGTCCGGTTTCTTAGGCTGATAAGGAGTCTTCATATAAATCCCTCAGAATTTTCATTTTTTAAAAAAATTGATTCTGCTACTGTCGTAAATTTTTGTTCCAACTTGGGCTTTGATTCTGACTTGGTTCCGTATGATATCTGACCATCCTAACTATATTCTATCATTCATGACATGTTGAAAAATTGACATACACCTTTATTGGGTCCTAGGGATCACTGTTCTTAGAACAGACTCTCGGTCAGATTTGGATGCTCGGCAGTGTCAGATCAAGAAAACCTTTTTGACCAACCAGATTCCTGCCAGATTCTGTTATCTAAAATGATTTTATCTCACCTCGAATCCTTCATCAAAGTTGAAGTCCAAGACACGTAGATGAATTTGGGCTTTTGAATTGCTTGATTTCAATATCAGAAGCTCAAGATATTCCTGTTTGAAATCTAGCGTGAAAACATAGAATCCTGCTGCGAGAAGGTTTCCAGCTGAGTTTGGTTGCAATTCTGTTATTCAAAATGAATTTATCTCATTTTTTATCCTTCATGAAATTTGTAGCTCTACAAGTATAGATGAATTTGGGACATTTGAATCGCTTGATTTCAATATCAAAAGCTCATAATATTCCTGTTTGAATATCTAACGTGAAAGCAGAGAATTCTGCCGTGAGAAGGATCATGACCCGAGTTTTGCACTAAAGACTCTATTTCTGTCACAAATTTTGTTGATTTGTTCTTAGGTCATATTCTCAGTCATATCGGGATGCTCGGCATTGTCAGTTTCGGAATTAGATTAGGAGACTTTTTTTGACCAACCAGATTACTGCCAGATTCTGTTCTCTAAAACGATTTTATCTCACTTCGAATCCTTCATCAAAGTTGTAATCCTGGACATGTAGATGAATTTGAGCTTTTGAATAGCTTGATTTCAATATCAGAAGCTCAAGATATTCCCATTTGAATATCTAATGTGAAAACAGAGAATCTTGTCGCGATAAGGGTTTAGCCCAAGTTCGCGGGCCTGATTCGAAGGATTGTTTTTTTGACCAAGAACTGAATTGAAAAGTGCTAAAATGAGGGATTTAATTGAAGAAGGATATTGGAAGCTAGAGAGGGGGCCTGGATCATCATAAATGACGGGATTTCTACCACAACGAATAAGGAAAATAAGACTTTGCAGCATCCACCCTTACCCATCTAATTTCTTTCCTTTTTTCTTTGCAAATTTCCTGCTGGTTTCCATGTTTCTCTTGCTGGATTGGAGAGCTGCAGACCACGCTTTTATTGCCTCATTTCAAAGGGAGCATCTAGTGCCTCATGATCCCAGCTATGGAAGGAAAGAAAGGAGTTGTACCATCCTTTGATCAATGGAAACTAATTGCTGAAATCAAAATAGGAATCAGGATATTTCAGTTTCTTTTTTTGCATTTTTTTACTGCAGATCAGCAGGGCTTTGCATCCTAAAATTAGTGCATTGAATCTTTCCTACTAAAGAGTTGTGAGTAGGCTATATATGTTTTTTTAGATGTTTTGAAGGTAAAAAAAAGAAACACACAATAGAAACCCCTTTATCATATGTAATCATTTGACATAAAAATCGACCATTTTTGTGGTCTAAATCTTCCCCAATGATAGTTTTCTCTCTATAAACCAGAATCCGACAACCCACCCTTTCTTCTCCACCAAAATAGGATTAAAAATTAAGGAAAATAAAATTTTATACCAAAATTTCATTTTAAAAAATTATAGGTATTGATCACCTAATAACTTTAAAAGATGGGGATGCAAATGAACTTTCAAAGAAAATTCTAAAGAACCACTTATGTTACACGTGTGTGTCACTTCAATCCCTTATTTTTCAATTAAATCCTCACAACCAAAAAAACATGCAATTAAGCTCTAATTTGGGCTCAAAATAGCTCAATTATGCAAAATATAAGATCGATGACCAAATTAAACTTTTAAAAAAAATTGCATCATTGCAGTCCATAATGAAATGTGAGAGAGTGAATCGTAATAATATCTTATAGTAAAAGAGTCACATTATAGTTTATATGTTCTTATAATTTATAGCAAAACACAAAAGACCAAAACCTCATATTATATCTTATTTTATTGGCAAGAGCAGTATTAGTGACAAAAACATTTTAATTACATTTTTTTAAAAGTATATTTGGTAGTATATTGCAAGATGTTTTTATAAAAATATTCTTTAATTTTAAATATATCAAAATAATATTTTTAAGATTTTTTTAACTAGAACACATCAAAATTATTTAAAAAACCAATTTAATATTTTTTTAAGTGAAAAATAATTTGAAAAAAAACTTTAAAAAATGAGTTGAATCGCAAAAACAAACAGACCTTAAAAGTACCGACAGTTTATGGTATTTCTATTCTATTTCAATGTTCAAAGTCAAGACAAAAGAAAAACAGATCCAACATTAACCAATAACATTTTGTATGTTTGGTATTGTGGTAGCTTTTGTGGTTGTGGTTTTAAAAAAATAGATTTTAAAAAATCATTTTTGTTGTGGTTGATTGGATTAAAATATGTGTTTGGTTAAAAATACGGTTAAAATTATTGTTATATAAAAAACAATTAAAAAGTGTTTTGTTGAAAGTGTTGCTAATAATAAAATGATTAAAAAAAACATAGTAATTTTATAGTTTTGAATTATATTATTGTATACTAGATTATTAACATGTCATTAATACAACAATGCGCTATTAAAATTCTATTTTTATTGTTCCATTTATTATTTTTTGTTAAAGATTTTGCTAAAGTATAGTAAATTATTTATTAAGAGCTCATTCTGGCATGTATATATTGTGAATGGCTCTCTTTTTCTTTTTTTCTTTTTTGTTGGCAAAGATAAATTGAAAGAAAGGTAAAGGTTAAGATTATTTTGGTCTCACTGTATTTTCAATGGTTCTTCCTCTGTTGCTTGCACAAATAAAATAATAACTGAAATGAGACTTCAGAAACACAAGTTAAACCTTTGGTGTAACTTACTATTTAATCCACAACTTTTTATAATTAATCAAACACTATATTTTTATTTTTTGAAATAAAAAGCAAATACAAACTCACTTCCCAGCAAGCTCTTAATCTCTACCTTACCTAACCAACCAATCTAAGATGATGTTTAATATTGCTGTTCAATTATATTTTTAAAAAAATTTAAATTTATATTAGTTTAGATCGTTTTGATATATTAATGTCAAAAATAAATTTTAAAATATAAAATATTATTATTTTAATATATTAAAAAAAACATTCAAGAATAAAATTATTACCCGATTCATCATAATGTGAAATGAAAATTAATAATAATAATAAATAGCACATCAGATAAAATTTGTTCCTATGATACTAGTAATTATACCATCAACCCAATTATACTATGCTTTTCGTCATCATCATCGTCAATTAGAAATCTTTGAGCAACTCCCTAACCTGCTCAAGAGTCACAAACAAAACCACAGTAAAAGGACCCTGTCTTGAAATTGTAGGTATAAAGCCCTTGTAAAGGGCCATGATACCTTCAGCTTTCACTGTCTTCATTGCACAATCAATTGCTCCACTGTAAGGCGCAACTTTCCCTGGCTCCACTTTCATATTCATGACCCTGGTTTTAATCACATCTATCGGGTTCGACGCCACCGCCGCCACAAAACCCGCTGCAAAACTCGCCGTCACATGAGTCCCTAACCCATCCTTCATCATTCCATTCTCCAAAATCATTTCCTTAATCTGATCATACGATGCCAATTGCGATGCTGTAACAATCATCGCGCGGTTCACCGTAAGAGATGACCCTCGCCACAGGCTAGCAACACCTTCCTGCTTCGACATTCTCGTAATAGCGTCAATCACACTGTTATAGTTCCGCCGTTGGGACGAAGGTAGACGTCCGTCTGCTTGCATTCTAACCATTGCCACATCAGCTGGATTACCAACAGCAGCTCCGATCCCTCCGGCGATTAAACCGGCTGTTATTTTGCTCAGCAACGGCATGTTTCCTGTCTCCGGATTGGTCCATTTTTGCTTCAGAATATCATAGAGTCCCATGCGCGTCGTGGAGTAGAGAGTCTGGCGGAGGACCGTGGCGGAGACGCCGGAGAAGAGAGCGGCGGCACCTTCGGACTGGAAGATGCGGACGCCGGCAGAAATTGGCCCCACACGCGGTAGTGGTGGTGGAGGGATGTGGACGGAATTATGAGGGATTGCGGCGGAGTTGAAGGCATAAGCTGGGCGGAGACTGTGAACTTGTTGTGGGTTTGGTAAATTTTCGCCTTGGAGTTGCATACGGACCTTGATGAGATCCAAAGGGTGAGTGGAGCACCCAGCAACAATTGAAGCGATACCTCCTTCAACAAAACCCTTGACACCCATGATTATCAGCAAATTAAGTACCGTTTGGTTGGGTTAAAAAGAATAAAAGAATATTTCGTGTACGCAAGATTGGGTTTTTGTTGTTCTTTTATGTTACCAGTTGGGTTTCAAGTCACTGGAGACGTGGGCTAGAAGCATGGAAGAAGAATGAGGGACGCTAGGTCTTTGAGACATGCTAGGAGAAAGAGGGCAAACAAGAAGAGATAAATATATATATTTATGGTTTAGGGAGCGGAGAGGTAAGGAGTCTTCAGAGGGTGGTGGAGGAGGAGGAGGGAATAGGAAATAGGAGAAAATAGAATAGGACAGTTGTCAAGAAATTCGATGCTTGGAACGGGGCGTGTGGAAGCTGTCCTGTAAGTATAAAATACGCGGGTTGATGGGGTCCATCTTGGTGCCTTTTAGGTTTATGAGGGGGAGGGGGGCCAACTGCCAAGCCTCAACTGCCCTTTCCTGCCATGACCTGACCTCTCTTTTTTTTTTTTAATACAATTTTCTAATTTGGTTGCTGCCTTGCTGGCTTTCCGTGGCTTGACTTTGACTCTAGGTTTGATTTCTATGATTAACAGCAAGCCCTGTTTTTCTTTATTTCTTCTTCCAATCTTCTACGAACTAGCCAGCCAGCCAGAACAACCTTTACTGTCTTCCTTCTTTATTTGTTTATTTCCTCTTCTTTATTTCCATGTCCTTGATTTTTTTATTTAGGATAGAGTGGTAGTTTTTTTAAAAGTAATTTTTGTCTAGAAATGTATTAAAATAATATTTTTTTATTTTTTAAAAATTATTTCTCACATCAACTCATCAAAATAATCTAAAATTATCAAAAAATTAAATTTAAATCTAAAAAAAATTAAAATTTCATAGAACATGATATTTCCAAACAGTGCCTGAGACCATCTGGAGGATTCATAGTTTCCCTTTATATATCAAAATCCTATAGAGGGCTGCATGATTGTGGCTAGCCAACCCCTTACCACTTGCTAAGTTCATTTTGCATGGATGACACTTCGCAGCCATCAATATGTTTGTTATCAAGACCTTTTCCAAACTACCAAAGTGAATAAAAATATTTTTCAAATTAATATAGTTAAAAGATAATTTGTAACACAATTTAATTAATTGCGCAACTCACATGCCTTTTTTCTAGCTCATTTCTTTATTTAATCCCTCAATTTTTGCTATTCAATTTATTTTAGTTTTATTATTATAATCATTTCATATATATTTTTTGCGCAAAAAAATTAACTATAGTTAATATAACTAAAATTAACTAAATATAAGACTTGAGAGACTAAATGAGAGAAGAAAAAAAAAATATGGGTCGACACAATAATTAAAGCAGCAGAGAGAAAACATAGAAGAAAATGATAGAAAGAAAAAATGAGACATCAGAAATACACTATAACTCTAACGACACATCTAATACCATTACAAAAATCTTGACGGGACAAATCCATAGACACTAAGGAATGCCATCTATGGAGCTTTAGAGTCACACGTGTCACCTAAAAGTGATAGAATGCTCACCTACTAGCACGTGTAACACACGCGAGTGATCGTTCTGATAACGTGTTAAATATAATGAACAAATAACAACATATATATTCAGAATAAATTTTAAAAGAGAATTTCATACCTTTTCTTATAGAAATTATTTTTAAATCATTAGAACACGAGACAAATAGTTTATTTATAGGAGAAGAAAATGCAAATATTAAAAGAACTCAAGTGTCATGGAAATCTAAGAGACTAAACCTAATAGTCATGGAAGTCCAAGAGACTCTACTATGCATTCATTATATATAATTACAAATTTTACAAAAGGAAGCATTTAAAAAAATAAATAAAAAATGAAAATAGTGGCCTTTTTTTTTCCGGAAAGCCAACATTAAAATATATAACAATCAATAAATTTTCATAAAAAAGGGTAATTTTTCCCTTTTCCATCGTATATTTTCAATATTTCTGCAGGATCAATAACGTAAAATTTGTGTATTATAAAGTATGATCGCTTTAGGGCCAATGGCTTGAACTCTTACAAGTTAGTAAATTGATTAGATTTAGGAGGTATTTGGGAATGCAATAATGATTTTTTTAAAAAATATTTTTTATTTTAAAATGCATCAAAATAAAAAAAATATTTTAAAAAAATATTTTTGACATCAGTACATCAAAATGATCTGAAAACACCGAAAAATATTAATTTAAAGTAAAGAAAAAAAATAAAATATAAATATAAATTTTTTTAAAAATAATTTTGAAATGTAAAAACAAACAAAATTTTGAAAGAGACCTACACAGAGGTACAATTTTAACCTTACTAATGACTGATTACTGCATTCCTATAATATGATTGGTTCATATGATATTTTTTTTCCCTTAATCATAATAAAATCTCGTGAGTTTAACAATTATTCATCACTGCATAGTTTCATGGAGTCATGATATATTTGATCTTTTACCAATGACCTCTAATAAGTTCATCAGTAATGATTAGGGAAGGAGCCCTTGGAACTCCTAATATCGCATTGAAGATAACATTCTTCAGCGAGTATGAAGCTTCTTTTTTTTGTTTTTTTTTTTATTATTAGCGCGGGGTGTTCAGGCTAGCTTGCGCGCACCACGACTATTCCTCACGGCCCATTGAATACCCTGCAAGCCTAATGAGCAAGTAAAACACCACGGGAGTGACAGACATACGTAGAGAGAATCGAACTCAGGACGGCAGAAGAAAACAAGCCTCCACATACCGCTGGAGCACGACCCTCAAGCGTGAGTATGAAGGCTTTTATTATTATTATTAATGAGTTTTATAAGTTATTCATCAACTTTACCGGTCGTTGCTAAAAGTTAAGAGGTAAATTCAAATTAAAATTAATATTTGATCTGCCTGAAGCTATTCACAATTTTGTTATTTCATTATATGTTTTATAAAAAAAAGTTGATAATTTAAATCATATAAAAATAATAATTTTCTAGTATAATCCTTTTCTTTCTTATTAATATATTTTTATAAACCAAATATATAATTTTTTTTAACAATACTCTTAATTTAATAAAAATCAATGACGATTTATTCGTAAAGGATCTGAAGTAATGATCAAAGACATTTCTTTAATTAAAATCTCTATATCCTATTAATGCAATTTTTTTTATCAGAATATTTATTTTTTGAAGCAAAAAATATTAGAATCATAAAATAAAAATTTAATGAAAAACAATTAATTATTTTATTATTATGTCACAAATATATTTAAAAAATATAAGAATCAAACAATATTTTTGAGTTTGTTATTTATGTAATCATGCAATAACAAAAAAAAAATTATGTAGAAAAGAGAAAAATAAAATTTTAGAAAAAATGAAGAAAAACACACACACAACTCAGCTCTAACAGTTGGAGCCGTTACGCAAAGTTTCCTGGTCTTAGTGAAATCAGCACGCGTCCTTAACCTGGTCGAATTCTCCGCTGGCAGAATTGGAGCAGGTGTTCAAACCTGTTCTGGGGACGGCCCCAAGCCCGTTAAAGGTGGTTGATCAGGCCTCCCGCGAAAGATATCAACGTGTGCCGAGAGACGAAGACCCTGGGCGGAGTGGGCTTTAGCTATTCCAACACTCCGTCAACCAACCTAGTCAGTTGGGTAATCCGATCTCACTTTTCATATATATATATATATATATATATATATATATATATATATATCATAAAGTCCTAAAGGTGCATTTCCGTTAATTTCTCGGCTCCGTGCCCATGTAGTTTGTGCTTGGTTTCCAGTTAATCAGTTCCCGTTAGTTTAACACAAAAGAAGAAAGATGAAGAAAAAAAGAGCCCGTGTTCTGGCTTGTAGAAGGTTTGCATCTTAGCTAGGTTAGTTTATAGATCGGAAAACTTTGGTTTCATTCTTAGTACTTACTAGGTATATGTACCGCGCGATGCCGCGGATCAATTATTTTTTGTATTTCAAAAAAAGCTAAGATCTAAAAATATTATGTTTTTTTGCAAAGTTATACGTAAGAGTCTTAGATTTGGTTGCAACGCCTGATCTAATAGTAATATTTATAATATTAATAATAACATTAAACTTGGGTTAACCCCTAGCATAAAAGTGTCTGGACTGCAATACCAGACCCAATAGCATTGGATGTGGGTCTGACTGTAAGGTCGTGTCATAAAAGTGTGATAATTAAATAGATTAGTTAAAAAGAAAAAAACAAAGAAAAAAAACCAACAGGAAGAAAAAAACTAATGAATAAAAAGAAAAAAATATATGAATTAATTGGGTTAACCCGTCATACCTTGAATTCGCATCG
>Ga0307517_10004339_pt1 | contig 21835 bp, 13 predicted proteins | sample 23_EM_MG_FD_194515 | JGI IMG/M metagenome (GOLD analysis project Ga0307517, IMG submission 194515) | Populus trichocarpa ectomycorrhiza microbial communities from riparian zone in the Pacific Northwest, United States - 23_EM | ecosystem: Host-associated > Plants > Roots > Unclassified | place... | reverse complement strand
TCTAGGTAAACCCGTCATTTTTTTTCTATTTAGTTATTAAACTTTCATGACGCAAATCTCAGGTTTTACGGGATAACCTGGTTTAAAAGGTTGACCCAATTAATTCAATGTTTTTTTTTTCTTTTTTTTCATTAGTTTTTTCCTTCCTGTTGATTTTTTTTTGTTTTTTTAATTAATCTATTTAATTATCACACTTTTATGACACGACCTTATAGCCAGACCCACATCCAGTATTCGTGGGTCTGGTGTTACAGCCAGACTCACTTAAACTTGAGTCATGTAAGTTTAATTTTATTATTAATATTATAAATATTACGCTTAGGTCAGGCGTTGCAGCCAAACCCAAGATTATTGGGTATAATTTTGCAGAAAAACCCAAGATTTTTATTTTTTTATTTTTTTTAATATGTTTTATGCAAAAAAAAATGACCCGCGGCATCGCGCGGGTATCAAAGCTAGTTATTATTAATTCTCGTAGAAAATCATCTAGAATCTGTATATGAAGAGTTGAAGATGGCTTTGGTGTTCAATGAGCGACCAAACACTGCCATAACTTTAATTAACCATAAACATGACTTCGATTAAATTAAATCTATTGTTTTATAATTGAAATTAGCTAATATAAGCACATAACTAGTAAGAATTCTTATTTATATATTAAATCCGGTCCAGCCTATTTTTATTCTAGATCGAATTAAAAAAAATTAACTTATAGTTGTTCGAATGAGCTTTCATTTATTTTGTTAAAAAAATATACTAATTTTGATTTAAAAAAAAATTAATTTGAATTAATATACTCGATTTATGACCTTGTACGGGGCGGATATTATTAAAAAAACTATGCTTTTCATGGTAAGAAGTTGACCAGGGAAGTTAACTCTTCCTCCAAACAATTTATTACATAGATCCAGCCCCAACCTATCACATTCTTTGTTTATTACACCTGTCCTCTTGGATTTGCTAACTAATTAGTTTTAATTAATATTTAGTAGTGTAATAAGTTTGTTTTTAAAGAATTTTTTATTTAAAATATATTAAAATAAAAAAAATTATTTTTTTAAAATTTATTTTTAGATTAGCACATCAAAACAATAAAAAATATAAAAATAATAATTTTAATCGCATGACCAAACTACTCTTAGAAGTTCAAGGTTTTTTTTTATAAAAAATAGCATATATTAAAAAAAATCACAAAGTAGTATAGTTGAAAAAAATTGTAAAGTAGTAAACTGAAAATAATTAAAAAAAATAAATTTTAATTAATTGTTCTATTTGGAGGAGCACAATCTACAAAAATTTTATTAGTTATACTCTTGATAGAGCAACTTAGTTATGCTACTCGTAAATGCCGAGTTAATTGGTTGTGTTGCAATTTTTTTCTCTCTTTCTCCTTCTCCCTCGCTAGACCAGCCATTTCCCCCTTTTCTCTACCGCTAGTTTTTGTCGCTTCATAGCCTTCTTCCACCGCAATATCATCGCCCCCTCCTTCTTCACCCACCGTCACCGTCACCGTCACCGTCATCATTCCCATCAGCTCCACCTTCAACAATTAAAAATTAGCACTTTTTATCATTTTTAATATTGTGAAATTTATTTTGTTTTAATGATTTGTTGGGTTTCATTTTGTTGTTATGTTAGGTTTAGTTAAATTTAGATCAATCTCAATCAGGTATAAATTGCATTATTGAACTGATAAATTACATCAATTGTGTACAAATGATAATTAATGAATTAGGTATTTGGTGATTATATTGGGGTTTATTTTGTTACGTTAGGGTTTAATTGAATTTAGATAAATCAAGCATAAATTATATCAATTAGGTATGAATTGCATTAATTGAGTGCATAAATTATATAGAAATTAGATGAACTAGACTACTAGTAATTGATGAGAAATGTCGAATTTTCGGGAGAATTGGGGTTAATTGATGATTTGTTTTTTTTTTTAAATAAAATGCAAGGTAGTATAACTGGAAAAAAAATTACAAAGTAGTGCATAGAAATTAAAAAAATAAAACAGTATATTATACTTTTATTAATTGGACAACTAAGAGTAAAACAATCAACAAAAACTTTATTATTAAAATTCATAGGTTGTGTGAATAGGATAGGAGGAGAACTGCCGACCACTCTAAAATTTCCCCTCACTAGACTAGAAATTTTCCCTCTCCTTCACGCAGGTTTCCCTTGCCTCCTTCCACCACAAAAACGACACCCTCTTCTCCTTAGCCCACCGTCACCATTTCCGTCACCACCCCTTTAATGATTTTAATTTTTAAGTGACCACCCTATCTCATTCTTAATTTTGTGAGATTTGTTATGTTTTAGGGATTTGTTAGGTTAGGATTTAATTGAATTAGATCTTTTAGGTATAAACTAGATTTTTTTATGCCTCCAGGCATGTCAATTTTTTTCTAGCATAAAAAAAGATATTCAAACAGTGAAAACCTAAGTGAATCTGAATTAACTTGACTATATAGGGATCCGAGATAACCCCAGAAGAAAAAAATAAAAAAGAAAAAGAAGAAAAAAGTTTAAGGTCTAATAGCCTAATATCAAAAGATAAAATAAAAAAAAAATAAGGTTAAATCGGGCTAATTTTTGAAACCAACAACTTTAGTAATGAAACTGAGATGATCTTATAGAATACCAAAACAAATCTTGAACAAATTTCTTAACCATTAAAAAAATAAAAAGAAAACAAATAATAATAAAAACAATGAGGACCAAACCTGGTGTAAAACTAATGAGAGAAAATAATAAGAGAATTAATCGAAAAATAAAGATAAAAAAGAGCAATTAAAAGAATGAGAACCATGATTGAAATAAAAAAAATGAAATAAAATTTCAAGGGACAAAATTAAAAAAGAAAAAAAATTATGAAAATGATCAAAAAAGAGCAATTAAGAAAATGAGGAAAAAATCTAGAAAAAAAAAAGAAAAAAAATAAAATATTGAGGGACAAAATTGAAAGAAAAAAAAAACAAACCAAGAAAATGATAAAAAAAAAAAAACAACAATCAAGAGAATGAATACCATATTTGATACATAAACAAAACAAAATCAAATGGAAAGGGATTAAACTAAAAAAAATCTAGAAAGGAATTTAAAAGAAAGAAAGACCAATCAAAAGAAAGAGAATCATAATTGAATGTTTTTTCTCCATTATTTTTTTTATCAAAATAATATCATTTTTACTTTTTAGCTGAATAAAAAATCAAGTGATTAGCTATAGGAAAATCATGTCAACACCCACTGATTTTTTTTTACCATTTGTTTTTATCAAAATAATATCATTTTTACTTCTTGCATAATAAAAAAAAAATTCTGATTGACCCTGGTAATTCCCATCATTCAACCTAACACGTGACCCGAGATATGACGGGGGTCAACTCCCGGGCCGAGTTTTAAAAGCATGATAAAAAAAATAAATATCAAATATGATATGAAAATTCAATGAAATTAAACAATGGGGGATGAAATTTCCAAAAAAAATCAATCAAGAAAAGAACTCAAAATAAAAGAAATTGCAATCACAAAAATGAGGATCAAATTCAACAAAAAAAATTAAAATAAAATTATTAGGGATGAAATTGAAAAATAAAATCCAATTAGAAAAAAGATTAAAAGCAAAATAAATAGGAATTAAAAGAATGAGAATCAAATTTGATAAAAAAAACATAAAAAATCAAATATCAAGAGATGAAATTGAAAAACAACTAAATTAAATTTAATACAATTAAAAGATTGAAAATCACTTTGTAATTTTGCAAAGCCAACACACCTTTTGAGATGGAGGAGAGAGCAAAAAGAGGGGAGGAGAAAAACTTTGTATTTTCTTTGTATTATATCTAGTTATTATTTATTTATTTGTCTATTTATTTTGGTGAGAATGCATGCTAGGAATTTTTTAGGGTTATATATTTTCTCTTCAATAGAACCTTCTTCTTATCCAGGAATCTCTCGTTATCAGCTAGGATTTCTAGATTAGGACTCCTTGTCCATTTTTACATTCCTAAATCTTCGTCCCATGTGCAACACCTAGCTATCTACTTTGCAAAATTCTAGGTGTGGTAGGAAAAGCTTTCACAAGTACGTTTCCAGAGCAATCTGTGTTAGGAACTTGGGAGGTCTAAACCGTGTATGAAAGTAAGTTACTGGCAATAAACAAAAAGCGGAGGAACACTAGGAAAAGAGCAAGACTCAGCAGGAATAAGTGGATAGGGGATTTTCATTGCTATAATATATATGAATACAAATATGGACTCTGAGGATACAAAATGCGGCAGCCATACACGTGAAATCGTGTTAGCTGACAATGATAGCAGTACAAGTGAATGGAAGAGAATGTACATGAATTGGCAGTGGCAATTCTTGCTGAGATTGGATAGGATCTCAATCAAGGGTCTCAAAATCCAACCAATGAGCACCGTCACTCTTTAAATCAGCTACAACAAATTCCATGTTATAGATTGGAAATTTAGGAACTTTTATGCATCTGAGGACTAAACGTTAATCCCCAGGATCTCTACTCCTCCAGCTACTCTGAGTGCGATCGAAAAAACCTGAACTATAGTCTTGGTTACCAAATGCCAACCTCTGAAACATTCTGATTTGTGCAGAGTGTTGTCTTGAATCAAATATTTCACTTTGGCCAGGTTTCATTCCGTTAGATAGATCCGATGACTCATCTAACAAGTCCAAGGCTCTCACCACCTAATATGGAAAAAACAAACAACAATACTATTAGCCAGGCTTGTCCAATAAGGTAATGAATAAGGAAAATATTCCCCACACAAACACATGACAACCTGACTCATTCGTGGCCTTTTTGCAGCTGAATGACGCACACAAGCTGCAGCTGCCTCAATCATCCGAAACATTTCACTTGGAACATAGTTCTTCTCCAGCTCTGGATCAACCAATGCTTCAAAGTCTTCATTTTCAAGCGCAGTTGTGAGCAATGGTCGAGCCTGACAATTTGAAATGTTCAATTAAAGTGTACCATGTCGTTAATGTTACAAATGGCAATATATATGCCAAGACCCTGCCAAGCTGCGACCAAGCACCAATGAACACATCCTGCGGACTTAAAAGTAGTCAATATTTTGCACAGTTCTAACACTGGTGGATTTGGGGTTGCCAGAAATTCTGAGCCCAAAGAAGCTTGCTCGCATTTAGAAAGTTTAATTTTTTAAAACAAGAGAATATGAAAAACTTTGAAGCCAGATTAGTAAAAGCTCACATTAATACTGTGAAAATAGGTGCACAAAATTGCAAACATGACTGTACATAAAGTTCGATCTTGAGCCATTGTTTAAATTGTGAGCTTGTAAAATGCTTAACTAGTTAAAAGATAAAATTTGACATTCCTAGAGAATTCAAATAGGGAAATTAGTTCTCAGGGTAATAATTGGACGTCTCCAACATTTTATCAACCAAATAAACCATAAATATATCTGTACCTCTTGAATGTATAGCATCAACTAGAAAATGGGTTGGAATGGTTATTGAACTTACCCATTCAACGAGGCTTTCATCACCTATTGGCTGAGAAGCATCCACAGGCTTACGGCTTGTAATTAGCTCCAAAAGCACAACCCCAAATGAATAAACATCAGATTTTTCAGTCAACTTTCCACTTGTTGCATACTCTGGAGCCATGTACCTGGAAAATCAATGTTCAAAATAGAAATAAAAGAATGTTAGGGCACACATTACCAGGACATCAACATTAAGAATTACATCTGCACTGTGCTATGAACAAAATATGTGAGCACAAAAATGCCATCTAAACTCCATCAGCTATGAAAAGAATACGATTTTCCTTGTGTGCTATGTGTGCTCTAAAAAAAATCATACAGTTAAAAGATAATAATACCAGTAAACATTAAAGTAAAGTCAGCTTCCTTTCACACAACACGGTAGATTTAGCTTTCTTTTCAACCTTTGTAAATTGCTTTTCACGACACAAGCTTTACCCGTATGAATAAGCATCACAATAAATGATAAAAGAAATAAGTAGTTAGGGCACCTACCCAAAGGTTCCCATCACACGTGTGGATACATGTGTATTTGAATCCAGTTCCAGAGCTATCTTAGCAAGCCCAAAATCTGAAACCTAATATAATAAAATGTGCTTAATAAAGAGATTGGAATTTGAAGAATTTATCATAGAAACAGAAGAAAACAGAAACATGTTCCAAGTGCACAGAGATGGAACATAATAGACAGCTTCCAAGTCTAATAATGCCAAAGAAAATTGTTTACTTGATAAAGGAATAAAATATTCCACCAGTATTCTGATGGAAAAAGTAATTGGCCATAGGGGCAGTTTCCCCAGAGCAAAACCTGGTTCTTAGTGTTATTAGGATTTTCAGAAACAGACATACCTGAGCTTCAAAATTGTCATCAAGAAGGATGTTAGATGACTTGATATCCCTGTGAATAATTCGTGGATGGCCTGATACACATCACACAAAAAAATGAGACCAAAAAGTCTGTCAATGTTGCAAACTTACAAATAGAAACAGATGTGAGACAGTAAGGAGAACATAGTGCAGGAGCTTTTATGCAAGTACCAAGTGATATGTAACTGGTGTGATGAGGACAGGACGTCATATAATATTTGCAGGATGAAGAATGCATGTTGCCTACATGTTAATTCTGCTAACAACCAAGAACCACTTCAACTGTTCTTGTTCCTATTCAAATTACTCAAGAAGGTTTTCAACATATTATCCAACTGTTCTAGAATGCGTCTTGGATTTACACTTGATCAAGTAACGATGAAGAAATTATAATTGGCACTTGTATGCCAAAATTAAAAATAGAAGGACAAAGCTTCTAGTCCTAGGACTCAAATCATTTATGTCCTCTGTTGTCAATGCAATTTGGTAAACGTAAATTGTCAAGTCCAAGAAAAACAGGAAAATTACAATCCTCATGCAGATAAGCTATGCCACGAGCTGCACCAACAGCAACCTTGACCCTTGTTGCCCAATCCATATGCGGCCTGCCTTCACCTGCAAAGGTCTATAAGAATTTAGGAAATACTATTTGCAGTGGAGCTTCAAGCATGAAGCATGAAAACCCCAAAATAATTAAAATGAAAATACTTTTACTAAAATTAATTGAATAGGATAAGAGGGAAAAATTAGCAAATAGCAAAAGATTGGTAAGAATCCGAGCCAGCACAAAAACATCTAAAACCCAGTAAGCGTAATAGCCTGTTGCAACCAACACAGCCACAAGTCACATAACCATTTTTGTAAAACCTATTCACAAATATTATACTTAGCTGCCGGCATCATAATTCAGCAAGTGATTTAGCCAACATAAATTTTCAGGAAAAAAATGTTTTCAAGGCATACGACATTTTTAAAAGATCTGCGGTGAAAATTCCAATACGATTGGATAATTTTACGCCAAGCAAATATCTCATGATAATTTGAAAGAAAATGTAACATGTCAGATGCATCAAGATAAATCATTCATGGAGGAAACTAGCATAAATTAATATTTCATATTCTAAACTATGAGCTTACCGTGCAAATGGTAATAAAGAGTATCGTTGGGAAGGTAGTCATAGACAAGCAGTCTTTGATGCTCGGATATACAGTAACCCACCAGTGAAACCAAATGTCGATGATGCACTCGACTAATAATCTCAACCTCTGCTCTGAATTCACGCTCCCCTTGAGAACCACCAATCTTTAATTGTTTCACAGCTACTTCTCTTCCATCAACCAGGACACCTTTGTATACACAACCAAATCCACCTTCGCCTAGACGATTCTGTGCTGAAAACCCATTTGTGGCTTGGACAAGTTCTTCATATGTGAACCATGACCTTGAATTATTTATCACACCTGACTCTGATGGTGAATAGATGAAATCACTGCCAGAAGGACTGCCAACCAAGGGAGCTGGAGGATAAGGTTTTAGAAATAGTGAATCTGTAAAGCAAGACTTTCATTAATTCCCATCACATATCAGCAAGCATTTAAATATTCTTTCTGGACAACCTAATAGCATAACCTCAGTATGTCTTTCAAATAAAAGAAAACATCATTACTTCAAAACTTTGAAGCCAATAAACTTAAAAAGAATATTTGGCATAGCTGCTCATTTGAAAACAGATGAGAAAAGGAGATAAATGTCACATTATGCTTTAATCCATAAACTAAGGTCAATAGGATAGGGAAACCAGAAAATGAACTAGATCATTGTTCTGGATCAAGTAAAGGCGCCAAAAAATGACAAGCCAAGTACTAGAAAAATAAATAATTAAGAAGAAACCAAGACCAAGACAACTAAAGTAACTATGATTCAGATATGATATTGTCTAAAAGGGTGATTGGAAGACAAGTAATTGCACTAATTCAAAAGGGCTTAGATACAATCCAGCCTCCAGGACTTGTTTTACAGCCCCAAAACAATTTGTTAAATTGTTAGATGTCAACAGCGTGAATCAATGCATTAGAGATGCTCTATAAATCATTAATTGAACATCCAATATCATTTCATATCTCTAAACAGGGAAAGCTATCAGATCGGTCTTTGAGAATGTCTTGCGGGGGGATTGTGTTAACAGACAAGTATCATCTTTTTACACTGATTGGAACATATCCCCTCACAAGGCTTATCACTCCAACAAAAAAGATTTTACTTCACTGAAGATCCAGATTTTGCATCAAGTAGCCATGTTCCATATCCTCATTCGCCAATTACAAACTCTAAGGGCGTTTAAACAGCACCATAACGGCTTCAGCAACGAAAATTTCAGAGAATCAATCAAAACTAGCTGCATGACCGATTACAATAGAGCAATGTTCAATAAATTACCTGAATTTTGTGAGGAGGCAAATGGAGAAGGCATAGTGTAACCAATATTTTCTCCTTTTCTTCTCTTTCGCTTTTGTGCAAACCACACAGCCATCACTAGAAGACTGAGTGCTACAAACCCAACCACAATGCCTATTGCAACTGCACCTCCAGTGTTTGAACCCCCTGGACCGCTGGATGAGGTATTCGCAGAGACATTGGTGTCATTAGTTGCTCTAGCAGTTGGTTTCTGTGTTGGGATAGAGGGAATGGGTGAGGTAGGACTTCCTGTTGCTGATGAATTAACTGGAGGAGCAGGAGGAGATATTGACGGAGGTGTTGATGAGGTTGATGGAACTGATGGAGGTGGTGAAGGCAATGTGGGTATTGGAGGAGGAGGAGAATTTGTTTTTGGAGGAGGACTATCAGATTGAGAACTAGGTGCTGGAGTAGTGACTGTAGGAGGTGCAGGGGGAGTTTCAGGGGACTTTGCTGTTGGCGGAGGAGGCGAATTTGTAGAAGGGGGTATCGGGACATTTGCAGGAGGAGGTGGAGAAGGTGAAACAGCTTGACGGGGAGGTGGGGGTGTTGGAGAGGCTTGTGGAGGAGGGGAGGTGCTTACTGGTGGTGGAGGGGATTCATTCGGAGGGGGCGGTGAAGTAGTAGAAGCAGGGGGAGGCGCAGCAGGTGGTGAAGGAGGTGTTAATGCTGGAGGGGCTTGTGGTGGGGATGCCGGGGGTGATGGTGGTGGGGCAGATGGTGGTGGGGCAGATGGTGGAGGCGTTGAGGGAATTATTGGTGATGGTGGTGGTGATAGTGGTTGAGCTGGTGGGGAAGCAGCAGGTGGGGTTGGTGGTGGGGTTGCAGGGTTAGATGGTGTTGAAGTCACTGGAGGGTCAGTGGTCTGATCAGGCTGAGATGTCGAAGGAGGTGGTGAATTGGTTGTAGAATCTGGTGGTGATGGTGGTGAAATAGAGATTGGTATTAAAGAGGGGGAAGAATCTGGTGAAGGTGTTAAGGAAGCCATGTTTGTATCTAACAAGAACAAGATGTCTAAATTTCTTACGAAGCCATTTCCAATTTTAGGAAAGTCGGTAACTAAAACCTAAATCTTAAATTGCTTATTACACAAACATCAACACTACATCATTTGTCAGATACAATACTCCAACTATACAAAAGACTCGAGCTTTGTCAACTCCTCCACTACCAAATGCCAAAATTCTTCAACATATGATAAGAATGTACAAAACCAACTTCAAAAATTCATGCAAAAGTAATTCACTTTATCTTGTTCACAGGGAAGACCCAGATCCTCTAAATCCCAGACAAAGCTCAAACAACCTAAATTTACAAAAACCCAGTTCTCAAAGCTCCACAACGAGCAAAACCCAGATTACAAACCCCTCAAAACTTGAACGAAAATTAGATCAACTAAGCCAGTTGACTCCAAAACTATCTCTTCTTTTTTTCAACATTAATGCGCAAATGCACCATTCCCAGATCACCAAAAAGACAGCAAAGAAGACACAGAAGAAAAAAGCTCTTGCATGTCTTTCAAAATGATGATTTTTTGGCACTTTGGTTCCTTACAAGTTGCAAACTTTGCATTCTAATGGTGTTCTTTCAAGAAAGTATCTCTCTTTTTCTTGCAAATGGAGGTGTATGTGCCCACAAAATATGCAAAGAACGTGGGGGCAACTACAGAAAGCCAACCTTTAGTCTTTACTCACATGTAGCAGGAAGGAATGGAGGATGGATCGATAGAATATAGTGTGTGTGTCAGAGAGAGAGGGGGGAATTTTTGCTTTTGGTAATTCAACTACACTGATTATTATTTTTTATGTTTTAAAAGTTTTTTTAATAAAAATTATTATTTTTTTAATTTTTAATTAATATTTTTAATATATTGATATTAAAAATAAATTCTAAAAAATAAATAAAATATTATGTTAATAAATTTTTAAATGACAACATATCTAAAAACGAATTTTCTATACTGAATTAAGGTTATTTTCCTATCAGGTTTTAGATTTAGATTGAATATTCACATCCAAGCTAATTTATCATAAGAAAATTTATTATTAAAAAAATAAATAATTAAGGTCTTTAAACCAAGAGTGGAATATCCTTAATTAAATATATAGTTAGACTGGATATATTTACGTCCCTTAAACCATGTTTAACTTGCACGATCTCTTTCGTTACTTCCATAATTTTTATCAAAGAAATTCGACTGTTGAATTTCTTTTACGCATCAAATTCTGAACTTGTTACCACCAAGTAATTTTGCAAGAAATTAATCCTAATTTGAGCAGTACAGAAGACAGATTTATTTAAATTATTAGCAAATTGTTAATTACTGTAATTAATGTGATTAGCAATAATTGATCCACGAGTGCAATAATTGTTACTGTATATGTGATGACAGTTGGCTCTGAAAGATTAAAAAAATACAGGCTGAAGGTAACGTTCAGAACAGAGATAATGGCTGGAAAGAATAATGGAGTATTTAAAAAAAAAAAAAAAAAAAAAACAAGCCAGCCCTCAACACCATATGATACCAGTAATCACATACTACCATGCAGAACTCGATCGGCAGAAGCTGGCTGCCAAGTTGTAGCTGCTAGTTTTTCTTCTGGTGTTGTTAATGGCGGGATCCTCTGCAAGTTGGTTGAGCTAACGATGAAAGCTTGGTCTCTTGCCTTATATTTTATTTCTTGCTTGAAGTTTTGAGCCAGGATATACAGGTCAGGTGTGCCGGAGTGTGCTGCCCTACCCAGGCAGAAGAAAATTGCAAATATATATTTTGCAGCAGTCGTAAAAAGAAGTTGAAAATATATAAACATATATATAACTAGTTGGTTTGAAAAGAATTTATATATATAATTCTTATACATCACGTATAATATATACTTTCACTGTTGTAAATTATTTGAATAATTATTTTATAAAAACGACACTCAATGGTAAGTAAGATTGCTTATATGCCTCTGCATTTTTAAATTTTATTTGTTTGAATAGATAGAACAGAAGGTGGGGAGGTTTGGATTTTGCATCTCCTAGAAAATTAATATTTATTTTAAGATAGCAGTAAATTTATTCTAAGACGAAATTGAAAATTTTTTTTATCATCAATGCACTAATTTAAGTCTAGGTCTATATATATAACATGTTTAGTCGTAATTTGAAAAGAATTTAGTCTATATATACATGAAATGAAAGCTAATTTAAATTATTGGATTGAGATGGTTTTTTGACATGGTATCAGAACCTTGATGATCAAGCAGTCACGATTTCGAATCTCATCATTTCTATTTATTTGATAAAAATTAAGTGGGTCTGTGCAAGTTTCAAGCTTAAAATGCTTTCATTTGAGGAAGTGCGTTAGAGAATAATATGAATTATATCTTGAAACCTCAACTAGCAATTTAAGTTATTGGATTAAGATGGTTCTTTGACATTATAAAAGTCGGATAACTATTAAAAAGTAAATTATAATAAATCATAAAATTTAATATTCAATAAACTAAGTGTTAAAAAAATAAAATTAAAAAAATATATAATTTTTTTTAAGAAAAACAGTATTTAACAAGAACAAAACAATAAGAATGGAAATGAAATGTTTCAGCTGGAATTTGAAGGAAATTTTCAGAATAGATCAAAATTCTAAGAAGAATAAAAATTTATTCCAATTTATTTAATTTCTTGAATTGAAATGAGATATATATCAGCCATTCCAAAGGCAACGGTACAAAATTATCAACCTTTATTCCCATGCATGTTCTTGCGACCTCACCCACAGCTTTCTTCGGTCAGTATTCAGTATTCTAATATCATTTTCATGCATATATACTTTTACCAATATTCTTTTAGACACACCTCCTTGAAGGATTATAATCACCACTCTTTGTCCAAACAAAAATTATGGTTAGTGATAAAAGCTTGGGGCCAAGAAGTTTGCTCCTTCTGTGGTCTCAGGTTCGAGCCCTGTGGTTGCTCATATGATGGCCACTGGAGGCTTACATGGTCGTTAACTTCAGAGGCCGTGGGATAAGTCAAGGTGCGCGCAAGCTAACCCGGACATCCACGTTAAACTATATAAAAAAAAAATTGTGAAGTTGAATAAGGCGTCTTGTTATGTGGGAAATTATTATTGCTAGGGCTGAATCTAGATGGTGTTTATTACATCGATAAAGATTATTTTTTAAAATATTTTTTTAGTTAAAAATATATATTTTTTATTTTTAAAATCTATTTTTGACAAATTTGATGCCAAAACATTTTGCAATTCTTTGTTCGAGTGGATAAAAAATATATATCAGACAAGCAATGAAAGATAACAAATTTGATTGCAAAACTTGAAAGAATTTCGCCATTACCTAGTTCCTAAGCAAGGATCCCACCCTTTCCCTGACCTGCACTTGAAGGACATAATCACTTTATATGAATAGAATTTTGACAAGCTTTTAAGAGATTAATTAATATATAGACCAAATAACACAACAATGGGATTTTTTTAAAATGTCAATTTCAATTTGGATTTTGAAAATGTAACTTAATTGGTTTCTGAAAAAAGGGTCAGCAAACTTTGCATTTCGTTTTATTACCAAAGAATTTCACTAACCTAAAAGGATAGATAATGCCTTACAAATAATAATAAAAATAAAAATAAAGAAATATTAACTATAATACAATATTTATAAAACAACATTATCTTCCTTAGAAACCAGATTATAAAAAAAAACTAAAAAGATTCACCAAGACACATATTACTTTGGATTGAATCAATATAAAGATAATTTTTCCCTTGCCAAAAAAATGACTAAGCATGTAATTAGAGGTAGAAATATCTTTTTCATGTGATATATTTGGCATTACATATTTGATTGGGGGCAAAATGGTACATACACTTCCTTTTGCTACAATATAAATATTATTTTGCCCTTAAAAGCACAAAAAAATAATCTTTAACGAAGGGCTCTTTTATAATTTAAGATAAAAAAAGGAATAGTAAAAGTATTACCATAATGGTGGGAGGGGAAAAAATATACATGTATAAAGAGGCTTATTCATCCTTTTCTTTTATTAAAACAATTAAATGGTAGAATTACCCTTGGAATTCAAAAAATCAAAGGCTAATTGATGAGGTGTTTAGATCTTTTTAGACTGGTTTTTTTTTGTTATTATTGGATTTTAACACGGGTGTCTCGGTAATTTTAAGTTTAAAAATATTATTAAAAAAAATTGCTGATGCGTGCGTTAATGGCCTTTGTCAAAACCATGACACCAAGCAATCTACAATTTGTTTTTACTATTATAAAGGAGAAAACTATTCAATATTATATGAAAATATCGAAAACCATGTTACATAGACTTGTATAATTTACTAAAGAAAACATTATATGAAAATACCAATAAAAATAATTGGTGCAATAAATCCTAAGATTAATTTCTAAATATTCAGATAAAAAATATAAATTTTAAAATAAAAAAATGGGCCTAACATCACAATTTCTTAATTCATTTTTTTTGTCTAAATAATTTTTTAATTCATTTAAAAAATAAAAAATAAAAAATAAAAAATAAATAAATGGACCTAACATCACAATCTCTTAATTCATTCTTTTGGCTAAATAATTGTTTAATTCATTTTACTTGACAAAATAATTAGTCATCTCCATGGACCCAAAAGTCCAACCCAACTTTCTTCTAAAGCCCAAACAATGATAATCAAATTCGACCAGCCCATTTCGATTCATCTTCTTAAAATCAGCCCAATAACAAGCCCAATACCAAGACCAAGCCCATTCTTCTTCTTCAACTTCCAATATTTTTCTGCAGAGACATTCACACAGTTACAATTTTACAGTTTTTAACTGATTTTGTCTTCAAGAATACAGGCATGGCGGGATTGCTGGCATGGGCAGCAGATGTCGTAGGAGCCCATGGAAACAACCATGAATTAGAAGAAGACAGAATCCCAATTGTGTTCACCGATGACCAACAAAAGTATGTTCAAGAATTAGATTCAAAGGCTTCATCTTTGAGCCGTACGATCCAAGATCTACGGCTTAGATTGCCTCCACCTGATATCTCTCAACGTCTACCTCACCTTCTTGCTCATTCTATTGCATCCAATGCTGCTCTTGCTCTCCAGTTGAATGCTCATTCTGCTACCAAAGAGCAGGTAAAAATGCAGTCTTTGAGGTAATCTGGGGTTTATTTGTATCTGGGCTGGGCTGTTGTTTTTTTTGGTTTTATTTATGGGGTTGTTGTTGAATTGTGTGGTCTTCTTTTTGTGTTTCTGGTTTATGGCATCTGGGTCTTTTGTGTTTTTGGATATTGGTGAAGCGATGGGTTTTGTTAGTGTTTTGTCTTGCTTTTATGCTCTTGGTTCGCTTTTTACCTGTTATTCTCATTTGGGATATTAAAATTGGTTTAGTTTTTATGGATGGTTCTTCTTTTGATAAATATAGAAAAAATTGCAATGCGTAGGGGATAAGTATATTATCTTATGTATTGCTGTCGATCTCTTCAAGTGGAGATTTCATTGTGGTTAATTTTATACCCTTAAGATTTGCCATTTGGAAGTTTTGAAGCACAGATTACTATAGATAATTTGGACATGCAAAGTTCTACTACTGGGTGAATCAAATGCTCAAGTTGTGTTCTAAATTTCTTGCAATAGAAAGCCATATACTCAGCTGACTCTTGGCATTTTATGAGTCTATCTAGGCAAAGCTCGATTAGAAGTATCTCTCTAAAGATGTGAATAGAGTTTAGTTCTTTTGTTTTAAAAAAAGTGCTATTAGGAGTTGTTAGTGACAAGACATTCCATTCTGATAATATATGTGGCATGCAACCTTCACATCAGTAGAGGACAACATGTGAAATGGGATGATCATTGAATTCGTTTCCTTTCCAAGTGAGAAACTATTGAAATAAAAACTGAAATTCAGTTACTATGGATTTCGGTAATTTTTTTTTTATAATTTCCTTTTCCTTTGTTCCTGGTACACTGGAGGACCAAGCTCTGGAGGAACCTGGGTTGACAGCATAGAGAAAGCTTTTCTTTTCCACAAGCCATAAGTTGACCCTATTAGAGGAAATTTTGATGTCCATTGCATGATGCAATTATAAAAGTCTCAGAGCATTCATTCATGCAATGAAGGACATTAGTAGAATATTTTTCAAACTTTCCTTCTATGTGCTCTAATCTAGTGGGGCCATAACTGGTAATGCCTTTTTATTGCACAACATTATTTTCCAAATGGTTAAATGTAAAAATACTTGGTTAACTTAAGCATTATCATTTGCTGAATATCTGTAAACTCAGAGAGGCTGGCTACTTCTGTCAATTCTATTTTTTCCCTCTATAATTTCTACTTGACAAGACCAATCTAATAATGTAAATGAATCAGCACATTTTCAAAAAGAAATTTTCTTTCTTAGTGTAATGTTAATTTGTGATGGTGAGCCAGTGACATGTATTGCTGGGAACCTGGATGAGTTCTGGTCCAAAGGCTGATTTAATTTCTATATAATAACATTAAATGATTATTCCCTTCTGACCTTCAAGTATTTTGGATCTATTTTTATTACAGGCCCAATTGAGAGAGGTGACCCTTCAGGAAGAAAATGCCGAGTATGAAAAGGCTATATTAAATTGTGAGAACAACATACATGAGAGAATACAGGAAGCAGATTTACTTCTTAGGAAGTTACAGGTCAGACTTGCCTGCCATGTCTATATGCTTCTCTGATGAGTGATGTGCAATTTTTCTATGATCGCTTCAGTCATTAGTCATAACCATACATCTCCTGGTGTCCTGGCATTCTTTATTTTTTCTGCTTCAATAAATAGACTTCATTCGCCTTTCACTTCCTTTATTTTTTTTTCTTCTGTAATTTAATGTTTGTTTTTATGTAATGAAATGTTAGGAAATGGATGAGACTGAACAAGCTTTGATGGAGGAGCTAGAAAATGCAGAAACTGCAATGGATGCTGGACAACACGGAAACTCTGGTGAATCAGTTAATGCATCTGAAACAGCAGTTGAAGCTGGATCAGATGCAGAAGCTGCAAAGTCTGATATATTAGAGAAGTTGGATAACAAGAAAAAAGAATTGGTAGATTTGCATTTGTCTACTTCTTACAAGCTTTCTTTCTCAACTCAGCTCCTTTTGTTATAAGGTCTTGAAAATCTTCCCTAATTCTCTTCAGAGTTCATTGGAAGAAATTGTTCAAGGTTTAGATAAAAGGTGGATGCAAGTTCAAGAGAATGCACTGAAGCAGCCTGCTCCAGGTTTCAAATATCAGAAATCTTCTTGAAGTTTGATAGTCTTTCTTCATTTTGTGTGCGTGTGTGTGAAAGAAAAAGAGAGGGAGCTGAGATCAGACTTTAGTTTACATTTCTTTCCTTGCTTTCCGGAAGGTTGTCAAAGGGACAAACTTGAGTTTGGTTTCCAAGAGATCAGCGTTTGCAAAGACTAGGCCATGGTTATCAAAAAAGTTTTTGAAATCTTAAAATTAAATAGCGTTAATGATTCAAAACACTAACAATCACAATTGGTTAAGATCTTAGTAAAATAGGTTGTTGAATCAGTAAAATCCCAATTTTACTTTATGATTTTACGATTTTGGAATTTTGGGTAAATAAGAAATTTGGGCTATTTTGGACTTCCATGAGTCAATGGTTTAGAGGCCTGAGTCACATGATTTGATATGACCTTGGTGTCATGAGAGTACCTAATCTAATTCCATTTTGATGAAACCTTATACCATAGAATGACTTGATATACCCAAGTATGTTTGTCTACCTGGAACGACATTTTTCTTTTGTTCAGTGTGGCCAAAGCCTTGTTTTGCATGAGCACGGTATTGATCCATGGACACAAGTATGATTAAATTACATATCTATGATTAACAGTAAAATTAATTGGTTACAATTGTTGTTAGAGAAATGATTAATTACTAATATTATCGCTTGAGCATAGGTATATTATTAATCTTGTTAGTTATTTTTTGAGTTCGTAAAATCTTATAATTTTACGATTTTACAATCCGATTTTCAGGACTCTATAATGATCCAAGTAAAAAAAGTGATTTTAATAACATTGGGCTAGGCTTTCCCTGGAATAGGATTGCAACATTTGGGAAAGTGTCTTGTGCTAGGCTTCAGGTAGGATTACAACCTGCAGATGGGGATTAGATTTGTTGTCTATAGTGGATGTTCCATGGTGATCTCTTGATCTGATTGCGAAATGGTGTTTCTTTCAGTAACTCTCTCACAGTGTTTTGTTGATGTTCAGTGGTTAAACATATTCCTTTTGTAATTAGTGACAAGATAACCTATGCAATTGGTATTTAGTAGAAAAATTATCACTCTTGAAGGAGTAACTTGCACAGGGGAATTTGACATGAAAGTGATTTTGCCACAGCTCAGAGAGAGAAGTTATTGGATAAACAGCTTCATAGCCTAATCGAGCAACTAGCAGCTAAACAGGTGGATTGTACAATTTATTACAAATTGGCTACTACTTATGACTTCTGTATCAATGTGGAGTAGATACCTCATGGAATAAACACCAACCTTTGAAAATGGTGTCTTGTTTGTAGGCACAAGCAGAGGGCCTGGTCAGTGAAATTCATTTGAAAGAGATGGAGCTAGAAAGGTTGAATGGATTGCGGAGGAGGCTTGAAAGTAGCAATGTAGAGGGCAATACTGCCAGGAATCGGTTTGGAAGAAGCACCTCGGACAAGGGGTCTGCTTTTGCAGACTATATTGTCGACAAGCTACCGTATTCCACTGGTGGCCGAACTGAGCACCAACAGAGACTCATGTTCCTGAGGTCGGCTTTTGTTATTTACATTTTATTCTTGCACATTGTGGTTTTCATCAAGCTTTCATTTTGAGTAGCATCAAGGAAATTCATTTTCCTCTCCATATTTGAATGTGAGATATTTCCGTTGTGTAAATCATTATTTTGTAACGGAGTGGCTAGTTCCTCTTTCGTAATGCAGTTGGTTGCCTGGACTAATTCTCTCTCTCTCTCTCTCTCTCTCTATATATATATATATATGCAAAGAAGCTGTTTGCCACTTCCCAATTTTATGATAGGGTACCGCAGACTTGCACATAAACGAAAAATTAATGATTAGTGGGAGAAAAATAGGAAAAAAAAACAAGATAAAGCAATGACATTAGAGGGAGGAAACAACATTATAGCTGTGATTCGTAGAGTTTTCGATGTTCTCAAATTGAGATTGACCCAAGAAATGTAAAATTTAGTTGGATGAGAACTTCATGAATATAACATAATCCAATTCCAAAACATTCATCATTATCTGTAAGTGGTGACATAATCAGTAAAATACAGTGGATATAGTAACATGAAAAGGAGGATTAACGGGGTCCGGACCAAGGAATAGAGATCTTGCAAAATGAGCACCACTTTTGTACTCTATTCTTTAGTTCAATACCAAACACCAGAGGTGAGGATGACTGGGCTGTTCAATTTATTTGATACATATGTTTGTCCATGGCTTCTCAAAATGCAATTATTTGAAAGCTTCGGTGCTTCTCTGATAACAGCTAGAAGTAGTGGATTTGACCCCATTGGTATGTTGATTTGACTGTTGGTATGTGTAATGTGAGGGGAACATGAAAGCTTTTCCATGTTCTTGTCTCATATGTTCTTAAAAACATCATTTACTTGTAAACGATAACCCATTACAGTACAAATTAAGATTACAAAGAATAATGAATAGTGTTGATAAAACGTGTTGAACATATAACAACATATTCATATCTTCATGAAATAGTTTTCTGTAGCTTCTCATAAAAAGATCTCCACGCTTCCTTCCTCATCATATAAAGTAAGAACTCATTCCAAGTGTCAATGGGGCCAGGCAAGCACCAGTGAACGCAGTCAGCTACAGTCACATTGCTATGAGGTGAGCGACCATAATAGTTTGGGTGCCCGTCTGGCCTCAGCAGCATTGCTTCTGTCGTTGCTAGTAGCTCAAATTTTAAACCCCCCTTCCTCCCTTCTTTCTGTGCTTTCCTTAGCTCTTCAACTTGTGTCAAGTAGAATTCCAAGTAATACCCATCAAACTTCATTTCCTCGCTTGTAAAGGGCATTGTCCTAATACAATTCCCTCCTTCATTCCACGCTCCATTTTCGAAGTGTGAAGGAGAAAATGTCCTTAAAAATGTAATGCCCTTGTAGTTCTTTAGTCTTCGAAGGGTCTCAAACGCAGTTCGAAATGCCATTCGGTAGCCATAATACTTTGTGACAGCAGTAATGTTTTCCATGTAGCAGTTATGACAACCAACAATCTGACCATTGATGTAGTATATAAGAGGACGGAAGAACCATTGTCCAGCTGAGATGATCACATAGTCGAAATTCTCAATCTGACTAGCCCATGCCTCATCAGCTTGGTCTAAGTAAAGGCTCATCAGGCTGTTGAGGGAATGACCATTGGGGTCTGCATCACGGGACTTAACCAAGAACGGAGACCAAAGAGTTGCTAGAGTAAACCCGTAATCAGCATAGAACCAGCGTTTGAAATATGTTGTGTCTGCTGTATACCTATGAGAAATATCCTCAGGATGGGTCACCTGAAAGACAAGAGCAGGAATGAGAATCAACTTTGTATCAGAAATTCTTGGTGCAATTACAATAACTTGAATCACTCAACATTGTGCATCTAATTTTGATATGTAGAGTTTAGACACTGATCGTCTGGTCAATGAAATAATTACATCCCAGCAAATTCTGGTTTAATTTTAATGGTGCGAATCATTATGATGTGAAGCTTGTAACTCGAGCCATCGAGTGTGCTTGGTGATTCAATGCACATGAAGATATGCAACGATGAGTGATTAAAGACTTACACTGGATAAGAGACATAACAATGATTGCATTTGGTTCCTTCCTACAGAGTCTCCGACGAAGGCCATCATCTTCCCTCGAACAAGTTCCAAGAACTGCTTTGCATTAAAGAAAGGTAGCTCACATTTCTCTGGTCTCCACCTCCATTTCATGAACTCCGTATCAGGTCTGCCAAATTTCATGCAATTGTGCTGGTCGATGATTAGGCTACAAGTTGCATCAGTGTAGTAAGGCCCATTAGGATAAGGAATCCATTTTCCACTAAAAATGTCACATTCCTTCACTATTCCTATGTTTCTCAAATCACTGATATCAATCTTAGGGGATGGTAGTGGTGAACGTGAAGTTGTCAACAGATATAGAGGGACGATGGTGAGGAAAACTAGACTGAGGGCTAGCAGCAGCAGCTTTTTGGGGGCGCTATGCTGGGTGTTCTTTCCATTGGAAAACTCAATGTCATTAAACTTCATGGTGAAGTAAAATAACAAACTTTGCATTTGTGCACACTATATGGGGGCTTTAGTGATGTTTTTATATTGTTTCTGGACATGATGATACATTCATATAAGATTTCATTACCTACAAGATTTTATCATAATCAAAAAAGTTAAAGTTAAATATGTAAAAATTCAAGATAAAATTATAAATATTTTCATAAATCCACTTAAATATGAGATGTATTGAAAATTATAAGGAAATCAAGTTTAAAAAAAGATATTGAAAATAAATCAAATTTTACTTTTTTTAAAAAAACAAAGGAACTAGTCAACTAATTTAGAAATAATTGGATTAAGTTATAATATATTTACTCTTCAAATTAGAATTTTCTATGAGTAATTTAATTCTTTGTTTGTGTAATACTTAAAGTTTATAAATAGACTTGTAATTAAAAGTATAATTTAATAAATATAAAGATAAATACATTGGAAAAAACACTTAATAAGATTATCTTCCTCTCAAATTTTTTTCTTGTTTTTCACTTTTGCTTATTGTTTTGCTGTCCATGGACAACTTTTTTTTTTTTTTTCTTTCAACAGATAATACACCTTTTTATTTTTGGTGAAATATCGTAATCGATCAGTAATTGATAGCAGGCTTAGGAAAT
>Ga0307517_10004338_pt1 | contig 21837 bp, 16 predicted proteins | sample 23_EM_MG_FD_194515 | JGI IMG/M metagenome (GOLD analysis project Ga0307517, IMG submission 194515) | Populus trichocarpa ectomycorrhiza microbial communities from riparian zone in the Pacific Northwest, United States - 23_EM | ecosystem: Host-associated > Plants > Roots > Unclassified | place... | reverse complement strand
GGGGGCCCGTCTAGGCAATCAGCGGGGAAAGTAAAATACCCGCCCCGCCCCACAGCCCGGCCAGGGCCCCGTGTCATACGGGGCGGGGAGGAACGGCAAAGAGTTGACCCCGGGCCGGAGTAACGGCAGGGTCACAAAGTGAAAACCCGCCCCGCCCCGCCCCGTAACGAACACTACTTATTGAACCCTCGGTAATCAACACATAACTGAAGTGTTCCATCAGGCTTCGGTACAAACAGGATGGGAGCACCTATCGGAGAGGATGACCTCCGGATCTTGCCCGACTGTTCCATCTCATTGATGTACTCCTTTAATACCTGTAGCTCCCTAACAGTGAGTGGGTATATATGGTTTCTGGGCAAGTCAGAGCCCAGGACCAAGTCAATGCGGTGGTCATACTCAGTATGCTTTGGCAAGACATTGATCTTTTCTTCGCTGAATATGTCAGCGTAATCCTGGTATTCTGGTAGCAGCTTAAGACTTATGTCTTCTCCATCTTCACCAGTTCAAAGGCGCATCCCACATACAAACATGTTGTTGGGATCCTCGGCTAAGAGTTCTTCGCAGGTAATAAACTCTATGCGACTCTTGCTTCGGAGACAGTGGGTCTTACAATAGTCTGAGCACCACTTCAGACTTCCCCTTTCCCAGTTGATATCTGTGTTGTGGTCCTTCAACCACGCCATCGGCAGATAACCGTCCAGGTGTCCTGGAGGCATATCAGCAAGCTCAAATCTCATCTTATTGGTATGGTCTCCTATTGACATATCCACCGTCTTCGTATAGTGGAGACCTGGGCCAGGGATGTGATTCCCGCTGGCATCAGAAATAGGTGTCGGAGTCTCCTGATGTATATATGGTAGCTGGGCATTGCTAACCCAAGCGCTACTTAATACTGCGCCCGTAGTGCCACTATCCAAAAATAAAAGAGCCTCCTCGCTCTGTTTCTTCCCATTGTGGCTCCATTCGAGCCTTACATTCACATGTATAGACCTAGTGTGTGGTGGAGGGCCTGAAAGCCGCAACCGCTTAGCGGGTCTCCTGTCGCTAAACATTGTTGGTTAGTATCAGGTATGTGGTGGTGTTCTCTAGGGATTACTGCCTAGTATCTCTTGCCTTCCGACACAAGAGCGGCCACAGCAGGTCGTGAGTAGTTATCAAATGGGTACAATTTTGGGGTTTCAAATAGCTTGGGGGTTTACTATCACGCCAGCATGATTTCGGATCCTTAACCCTCCTCAGGTAAACTTGCAGAATAACTTCAATTGCTATGCCAAGTCCAGCCTGACGAAATCAAACAATAACCCTTATAACTTGAAACCTAAGCCCAACACCATTTCCTTCCTTATGAAAATAAAGCAAACTTTCGCAAAATTAGATAAGAAATGAAATCAACATAAACACCAAAGAAAGAGCCGTAACCGTCTCCAAAACCTCCGATAGAAAACCAATCCACAAGGTCCTTTCTGTAGCCCATGTTGGTTTCACCTTGTAGGCTCTTTGAGGGAGGAAGATACGGTCCACATCTTCCATCTCCGTCCTTCATGCCATCTGGGCTTGGACCCAGAGTCAGTGCTTTTCTAAAACTAAAGGATAGAGGCGGGGACTTACCTAGTCCAACGCATCCGTATCCACTTCGAGTATTTGAGGAGCCGATCCGCGAATCTCTGCCTCTGCTCGTTTAACAGCAGGTGGAGGAGCCTCAATGCGTCTTGCTTTCGGGATCGAAGCCCGGTCCTGGTGTCCTGCCTCATTAACGGTCCGCTTACGATTAAGCTTGGCCGAGGCAACAACCGGAGTGGCAGCAGGACATTTGCGCCAGAAGTGGTTCGGATCTCCACAGCGTGAGCATTGGTTCAACAGTTTGCGACGATCGATCAGAGTTTGCGCTTTGTCTTTATGCACTTTTGCATGCTCTGATTCTGGCGGTCGGAAAGACCGTGGCGCTGGGTTGATGGGTTTGGGATTGCGAGGGCCTGAACCTTGTCTCTCCTTCGTCTGCTTCTTAGTGGAGGTATGCCTATCATCGCTCTTGTCACGATGAGAGGAGTCTTTTGCTCTGACAACAGTACGGTTGAAAGAAGCGACATCTTCTAACTGGTGACCTGTATTTCGCAGAAGGTTTAGGTAGTCAACATAGTCTTCGGGGTGTGGAGTCTTCATAGCCCACGCATTACGGAGATCAGTTGTCCTCCCCACGCGAGCCTTATCCTTCACATAGTCCCCACCATATTTTAACACATTTGCCCGCCGGATTAGTTCATTCACGAACAAATCAATCTTTCCTGGCTGCATGGATAACGCATTCCACTCACGAAGAGCGCGATCTCGGTCCGAGTGCCCACCAAAACTGGATACCAAACTCTTGTGAAAGCCTTCCCATGTCCTAAGAACATTATTTGGGTCAAACGGCCTCTTGTCACAGATGGCTGCATCCTCATTAATATAGACATGGATGCTATGGTACCATTTTTTGGCTCCGGCACGAAGCAGGGGAATGACGAGGCTAATCTTATCCATGTCATACTCAAGGGATTCTCTGAAATAGTTTAGCTTAATCTCGACATCTTGTATGAAACATTGGGTGTCCTTAGGGTCACCATCGAAAGGGTCTACGCCAAGACCCTTGCGCTTCTTGGGCTGGTGAGTGCATCCCTTGCTATTCTGTTGCCTCTTGCGAAGTTTCAGAAGTCGCCTTAACCGTTTATCATACTTCGCCTTCCTTGCCTCATCCCAGTAGTTCTTACGACTACCAAGGATTTTGCTCGTGTCAAAGGGTGGGGAGTCGGAGTTGTCAATATCGGAAGAGGGGTCGGAATCACCGGGGTCTCCTCCACCCACAACATTTCCACCAGTTGGTGGAATTCTACCTCCGTCTCCTCCGTTACCTTCGGTATTTCTACCTCAGGTAGCCCTAGGCCTATCATACCCACTAAACCTTGAACCTTCCTCACTATCTTCATCCATTCTATCGGAACGGGGTACCAACATAGTCGAAGATATAGGAGGTCGGTTGGTGGTATTCTGTCGGGTTTGGAATCTCCTATTGAAATCCCAACAATCGTCCAACGCCATATGCGTTGATGCCTCACAATAGGGGCAACAGATCTTTTTCAACTTAGAAGGTTGTGGCTCAGGACTTGGTGGTAGTACAATAGGTTCACCCTCGCTTCGTAGACAAGGCACCCGATGAGTCCAAGTGAGTTCACTCCCTTCTCCCTCGATCCTACAACTAGCAGAACAATAAGCCGTAGCCGACTGCGCCGCTGGCCCAGGAAATCCGCTCCATCCAGCATTACATGAGAGTTTTGCCGGAGCCGCGGGCACTGTTGCCAGAGCGAAGGCCGTTGGGTTGTGAGGTGTCGCTGGAACAGGAGTTGACACAGCGACGTCAAAGGGACGTTCGTCTTCTACTACAATCAGAGGGGTTCTTGGTTCAACTACCGGGAGGGCAGCCACCAGCACATTAGTAGTAGGGGTTCCCGCTTGAGGTGAAACGCGACCAGAACCGGCGCCGGACCTCCGTTCTTTGCTAACCTTTCGCCTCGCCCGCCCTTTTCCCAAACCACCAACAGCGGCTGGGGTTTGGCCTCTTGAACTGAGGGCTTCAGCGAGGGCGGTTTCGAACGGGGACAGACGTGGTGCGGTAAGTGCGAGCTGCTGTTGTTGCTTCCTAAACTGCTGCTGTTGGGCATCTAGCTGCATTTGCTGTCGCATGTTTTGCGATGCCAGCTCGGTTAGAAAGGATTCGTATCTTTCATCAACCATATACTTTGCCAATTCGGCAGCATAGTGAACAGGGGGTGCTTGTACCAAAGGCAGCGGGGGAGCAGCTCTCATTAGCACATCATTTTCGAGGTCAATGTCATAGTTGTTGCGTCGGGCTGGTTTGAGGGCTGCTACTCTTCCCTTGAACATCTGCACCGACATGGCTTGCTGACAGAATGCCTTCAGCTGATCCCGCATCCATTCATTCGCACTTTTGACCATTTCCTCTTGGAACATTAACTGTTTCTCTTCGACGATATTCTCAAGCTGGCCTTGGGCCTCTTGGAATCGTTTGCCCACTGCTTTCAGAAGATAGGGCTCGAATATATCGCGGACGAAGGACTGAAACGTGACGTTGTTCCTATTCAGTAGTGGCTCTCTGCCCCACAGTGTTATCTCGGGTCAGGGTAGCCAAGAGATCACACGGGTCCTCGATCACCATCCCCACTAACTCCGCTTCAATAGGGGTGGGTTCGTATTCCAACAAACCTGCCACCGGTGCCCATCCCAGTCCCATCAAGTCTGCGCGAGCATTGAACATGGAGAGGTCTTGGACCACCTGCGTAGTGGTTTGATTGGAACCGGAACGGCGCATAGCCACTGAGGTAGACATTGTTCTTTCCACCCGATGCTTCTTGTACCAGACAAGCGACTCGTATTCAAACAATGTCAACTGTAGGCGTCTGCAATCAACAATTCTCAAAAGAGAGTTAAGCGAGTGCGCTTAAGGATATACTGTAACGGCGGCACTCTGTAGCAAGACGGATCCTAAGATTGCAACCGCACCGAAGACACAAAGTAGAAGCAAGGATCACAATAAAAATAAAGGTAATTCAAAGGAGAATCAAACGGTAAAACTTAATATCGCTAAGCCTGAAAGCTTCACTCAATAAGTTCTGTCGAGGATCATTGGTTATCAGAATAGGGTGTCTCTCGCTTTAGTTAAGTAGAATAATGTAAAGCCAGAGAACACCCGTCAACCATTCTGACCTTGCGCGAGCACCCTGCTCAGCTCAGGGCTGTCCAACTTAACTGCCTAGAGTGAGCCAACACTCGGAGGCAGTCAGACCGCTCGGATATTAACTATCTCCACAAATAGGAACTGCTTCCGGTGATGTCTCTCCAACTACATCTGCATGAGCCAAAACTCTTTCCTATCGGTAGAATATCAGTGGCCAACCGACATGACCACCGTAGCGATAATATCCATTGGGACTCACTGGCCCAGCGGTGGTTTCGTCTATACAAGCTACGCAGTCTATCGGCAAATCTACTTGGCTATACTAAGCTTCTAAACCTGACTGCATGCTCCCTTGATAAGAATTCTCCTGCTGCTTGACTGCATGGGCGCTACCCACACTCAACCATGCGGGACCTTCTTAAATCGTGACAAGACTCACACCTCTAGAGTCCACTAATAACCCATGGTAATGCTACAGTTCACAGGGTAGCACGGGACTGGCTTTGGGGTGGTTGTCCTGGAAGCCTTGCAGCTTCCCCGGTCAGCCCCAAGCCCTCAACTGTTACCCATACAACTACCATGAGGTCAAAGTATGCCCGTAGGTGGTTCCCAGGTATTATCCAGGTGGCGCCCCAGGAGGCGGTCACCCTCATACCCCTTATATATCCTGCGAACACCTTCTGTTCGGTTGGACGGCCACAACTCATAAGGTGTTGTGGGAGCGTTCCTATGGATCTTACTTTACTAGAAAGCACACAACTACACAGCCATACCGTGCAGTCGCACCGTACCAACGCTGGGGCCGCAGGGGGCTGTTATGAATATCCCCTGAAAGTTACAGGAGGTTCGGGCCACTCCTGCTCCGTCAGTAGCCCGTGTCGTGCCATACGAAGCGGCTCTTTGAACATCTAAGAGCCCCACCATAGTGGGATCACTTCCTCCTAAGTCCGCAGATGACTTTGTCGGTGAAGGTAGGGTAACTGGGGTACCTCAGTAGGGTAACTGGGGTCCGATGGTAGGGTAATCATGTTTCTGAGGTAGGGTAACTTCACCCTCCCATGCCTTTATTTCCTTCGGGAGTCCGCGCGACCACATATAATGTTGCCCCGGAGACCTGTGCAACGTTTACTATGGGTCCTTAACTTTATGCGATCATACACTCCGAAGGTTACCCTGCATAGTAGGGTAACTTTGGCCTACCTAGGTTACCCTGTCTAATCCTATGTTACCAAGTCACTTTGTAGACACTTGTACCAACTCATGTCTACCGGTAGTATACTAAGTATACTGGCCTATCCTCAATATGATTACCACTTGGTATACCATACAGGCTTGAGTCTAGTCCACCGTAGCTACCTATCTGTAGGGTCGTTACAATAGGATGTGGAGAGCTGAGGAAAGAGCCTAGCGAAAGGGCAAGGGGGTGGGGGACGTCCGCCGGATATGGGAGAATACAGGGTGGGATCAGAGGGAGGAGCAAGGGCTGAGGGCCTTGGGAGGAAATAGCGTGAAAAAATGAAGACAGGAAAACGTCCGCCGGATATGCGAGAAGACGGAGGGAATCGAGCGGTGGGGGCGAAACAGAGGTGATATTGGACGGGTTCCAGGTGAGAAACGGATTCCGAGAGAGGCTAGTGACGAAGTTAAAGGAAAGAGGGTATCATAGGAGGAAAGCTGGCGGGCCGGCGTGTCTGGGGGGGGGCCGGGATGTGAGAGGTTGTGGTTGAAGAGCGTCCGCAGAACGGCAGCATGGGAACGTGGACTTTAGCCGCGAAGGGAGGAAGAGGCTCGGCGCTAGAGTGAGGGTTTCTGGGTGGGGGGGGGTCTAAAGCGTCGGGACGCAAAAGGGCCGCATCCAATGCATCCAGACACTGCCTGGAGCGTCCGGACGCATTGCAGGAGGCCCTTTCACTTCCGGACCAGAATGAACCCGGGCAGACGCACCCAGAACTCGAGTTTACGTTATAAACGCCTGGAACGTAAGGCGCACAGGGTGAGCGGGGAGAGATGGGGCGCAAGATGCTTTTTTTGCTGATGAACCTGTGTGCTCAGGACTTGGACTCGTCAGCAAGATCCACATATAAGGGAAGAGCTTGCTAGGTTTACCCAAAATGTATTGACAAAGGAACTTAGTGCTTAGGGAAAGTTCTGGGTTGAGGAGCGGCGCAATTATTAAAAAATCCAACTGCCCACAGGATTGGGGAAACGACCAGCACACTCTTGGGTAACGTCAATCACCAGAAAGTGTCACAGCACCTAGAAGTGTTTTCACATGGCAACCATGAAAACCACAGCTAAAAAATACAACCACTCAACTAATTCTTAACCAAATTGGACCAAACAACGTCATATCAATTGAGAAAGGAGAAGAGAGCTAATTTATGCCTGAAAAATCAAAAAAGAGGATTCTCCAGTAAGGGATACTAGAAAAAAGAGAGAAAGATTACTTAAAACTACAAGAAAGAAAATAGGACAAGTTAGGATACAGCAGCATGCAAGCCCATTTGCAAAGTCAATATAGGTAATCTGCTACTGGCAGAGGAAATATAGAACATTATAGTTGGCTGTAATTGAAGTCTAAAGTGTTCTGAAACCTCGGGCAAATAGGTTAACATAATTGTAGAACAATAACAAGGAGAGAAAGGCACTCAGAGGTTAAGAAAGACGGCTTAGCAGATAAGAAGTGAAATACAGGTATGGCCCAAGGTTAGTGTACTTAGAATATTACAATTGATTAGGATTTGCTATAAGTTAGTAGTAGTGGAGCTGTTGTTATTATATTTTCAATATATAATAATATAAGAAGTTCTATTACTGATTTCACAACTACAAGTTGTTTATACATTCAAAATCACTTACTCATCACTTGGGAATATGTCTTAACTATATTGAAAAAAGAAACACTTCTATAGTTGCCCTTTAAGCAATATAGTTTAATAGTTAAACTATTTACTACAACTACTTAGTAATTTCTACTATAGTACATAGTAGTGGCTAGTGTTATTATACAAGTATTAGTACAATAACGAAGATTATATTACCAGGAATAGGCTTATAGTTAATAGGTTTTCTTAATAATATTTAATATAAAATTGTTAAAGTCAGTGGAACAATATATATATGTAAAATTAAAGAGACTAGGCAAAGTGGTATACAATGTGGATATGTAGATATCTGAGGTTAACTGAACTTGTGAGAGTTGATATTTTTACTACAATATAACAAGGAAATGGCATAGTGGAACTAGGGGGGTTTCAGTACGGAGGTACTAGGTTCGCTTTTGTAATATGATGAATTTTGAATTATACTCATGGTAAATCTTTTTCTTGTAATGTAGTACCAATAAAGTGAGTACAAATGAATATTTCTTTCACTGGAATTGTATGTAAGTATTAAGTATTATCCGACTATTCTTGTTTAATTTTCATCACAGACGCAATTGCCTAAGATAGAACCTGCAAGCAAACTTCTTATATCATAACCTATTAAATATATAAAAACACCAGCTTCACTACTGCTACGAAACAAGAAATCCTTATTAATTATGATACTCTAAGTACACTGACCTTGGGCCACACCTATAGTTTACTCCTTATCCCTGAAGCTGTCTCCCTTAACTTCTGTCAGTGTTTTAATATTTTTATCATTTTGCTATGAAATGAACCTATTTCCTAGAGGTTTCAGCACACTTTAGACTTCAATCAGGGCCAACTATATTTTTCTATATTTTCTCTGCCAGTAGCAGATTACCTACATCCAGTTTGTAAATGGTCTTGCATACTCCTGTATCTTAGCTTGTCCTATCTTCTTTCTTGCTGTTTTTAAGTAAGTTTTCTCTCCCTTTCTGGTATCTCTTACTGGAGAATCTTCTCTTTTTTATTTTTCAGGCACATATTAGCTCTCCTCTCCTTTCTCAATTGATATCCCCTTGTTTGGTCCAATTTGGTTAAGAATTGGTTGAGTTGTTGTATTTTTTAGTTGTGGTTTTCATGGCTGCCATGTGTGACACTTCTAGGTGCTGTGACACTTCCCAGTGATTGACGTTATCCTGTAAATACTGCATTGTATTTCTTGGTTAACCTCTATGTTTTCAAATATGGCACTGATGGAAATGTAGTTAATACCAGGCATACATTTAAGGGAATTGAAAAGGTATTTCTTCTTCAACTTTGAAGGACCTAGACTTCACGCAATACCTCACGATCAAAGTGAGACATGCGAAGGTTTGAATTAGCCCTTTAGCGACCAAAGTTACCCGGCTTACAAGATTGCGCAATCATTTAGCGCCGATTTCTTGGGCGCACCGATGGACTAAGAGATAGCCCGTTAAAGGTCGGCACCGTCTCCTGCTAGACAACCACCCTATTCCTGGCTAAACGGGCATTTAAGCGAGGTGAAACCTGCTCTGATTGTCTCCTGCACCTATCAGCCAATCAAATAATCGTGACTTTTTCAACCACTAAAACTACGGTACTCGAGTAGCACCAGTATCAGATCTCCCTTGGGTTACACGCATCTAATTTTGGCTGATAGAGCTCGTGTTCGCCTCATTTTTCCAATTGTTTTTACTAAACCCTATTCCCTCTGCCTTCTCTATTACCGTAAATTAAAGTCCTCGCAAACCCCCACTTCTCGCTTCACCTTGTTAATATTTGATACTAATGCCGCCTCCCAGGCCTATCATCCTCCTGTCCCTACTCTCTCGCAACCCGGACTTTTGCCCTGCTCTCGTGCAGTTTTTTCCTCTTTTCCATCTCCCTCACGCGTATTGGTCGCCTCATTTATGCTCACCCCCTCGCACCCAAGGACATTGCCGTTTTTCCCCTTTTCCTTTTACCCCATCCGAATGGTGAATGTGATAGTTCGCCCCAGATTCCCCCAATGGACTAATTGTCAGCATGCTCGGAGACTGTGGTAGCGCTGCGACTACAATCGGCGGTTTGGAATGGAAAAGGAATTCTTTCTCTCTAGAGCGATCTCGTATCGAGTGTTTTTGAATCATACTTAAGATATGCCTCCTAATCCCTGAGGCTATCACGAAGAGAGCCTGACCAATACTGGTATTCGTGCGAATATGGCATAGAACCTTAATTGCTTCTATCGCAGCCGGATTCTGGCATTTATCACTGAGTCCCGCACATACCCTTGTGCCAGCCTACAGTCAGGCCGGTTTCGCAATTGGCCCACTGTATAGTGCCAATTGGCTTGGCTAGGGCTCCACCTACAAGGCTTCAAATCACGATCGCTACCGCTTTTCTTTACCCCCCAGAATTACCTCACCCTACCGCATAACACTACTCAAGAATTCAGGCATTAAAATCACGATCGTCGCCGCCTTTCTTTGTTTCTAAGAATCACATCGACCACCTCTGCCACATAATACCACTCAAGAGCCCACCCACTACGATCTTCAAAAAAGCGGGATATACAAAAATGTCTCAACACAACCACAATATCGGCCTTTCCGATACCAACAATTCCTTTAACAATATGGGGAATGACTATACCGCAGCCGACGAGAGGTCCGAAATTTTGTCTTGGCTATCTCCACTCGAGCCCCAGATACGAAACCACGACATCCAAGCCCGCAGGGTCGACGAGGTGGGAGACTGGGTGATACAGACACAGGAATATCAGAATTGGTTTAGGGGTACCCGTGGGGGTATTTTTGAGGGTACAGCCTTGTTTTGCTACGGGGGTCCTGGAGTTGGCAAAACATACATTAGGTAAGAGAGAAGATACTCGAGGGAAGGAAAGGTATTGCTAACAAGCTGTGATGTTAGCTCGCTGGTGGTAGATACGTTATGCAAGCAGGTAGTGGGGGGGAACGCTGCCGTTGCATCCTTCTACTTCGACTTTGCCGCTCAGGAGGATCAATCCCCGGTTGCAGTTCTAAGCTCGCTGTTGAAACAAGTTGTTGATGGGCTGAACGGGGTTCCGGAAAGAATAGTCAAAGCTTTTCGGGGCCAAGAGAAAGTTGTTGGCGGCCGGCGGCTGCCGTTCTCAGAAATTGTTCAGTCCTTCCAGGATATCTCGACTTCACAGCGTATATTTATATGCATTGACGCACTGGATGAGTGTCATGTTGGAGATCGGGTGATACTTCTCGATTTACTGAACCAAATTCTCGCGAACTCCCCCGCCTCGCGGCTATTTCTGACCGGGAGACCAGACACCCTGGCTGAGGTTGAGAAGCATCTTGTGAGCAGAGTAACTACAATATCCGTAACCCCCACTAAGAGTGATATCATCACCTTCCTCCGAGCGAAATTGAAAGAGGATACGATGCGGGGCGCGATGGACGAGAGTTTGGAAGAGGAAATTATACAGAATATTCCGGAAATGATTTCGGAAATGTAAGTAGGAAGGATATGCCGGTAAAAATACCCAACGGCGTGTGCTGAAGTATATTGTGTCTAGATTCCTGCTTGTCTTTTTAAGCATTGAGGCGATCTTACAAGAGACGACTATACACCGAAGGAGAGAAAGGTTGAGGGCAATACGGAATAGCCTAGACTTGGAAAGCGCTTACCAGTCAGTGCTGGAAAGAATAAAGGCCCAAGGTGGAGAGAACGCGAGACTTGGGATGGCTGTTCTGATGTGGATCTCGTATTCGAAGCGCCCTTTGCACGTGGATGAGATAAGTCACGCCGTGGCGATCCGGATCGGGTCAAATGATCTCAATAGCGATGAAATCCCTGCGATATCGACCTTGCTAGGATATTGCCAAGGCCTTGCCACGATAGAAAGCGGTACCTCGATGGTTAGACTGGTCCATTATACTCTCCATGAATATCTTTGCGCACTTCCAGACCTCTTTGACAGAGCCCACTCGACCATGGCGGAAGCCTGCTTGACGTATCTCAACTTCAGGGGGGTCAGGGATCATCCGGCCGACGGGCCCCATGACCTGCGAGGCACGCCCTTCCTTGAATACTCTTCTTTATATTGGGGAGCCCACATGCGAATGGAGCTCTCAGACCGCTCAAAAACATTTGCGCTCAAACTTCTTGATCAGTTCGATGGCCACGTATCTGCCAAAGTGCTTTGGGAGTCTATCAAGGGGAAGCTTCTCGGTTTGGAGTTTCCTTCTGGCTGCACCCCTTGTCCAAATGGGTTTTCTGCTCTGCACTGTATCTCATACTTCGGGATCGCAGATGTCGCAAATACCTTGATAAAGATGAAGAGGTGCCAGTTGAACCAAAAGGATGGCGCAGGTATGACGGCGCTCATATGGGCTGCAATATATGGGCATGAAGAGATTGTGAGGTTGCTCTTGCAAACGAAACGTATCCAACCTGATCTGCCGGACACGAATTATGGCGGAACAGCACTCTACTGGGCTGCTGGAAACGGACATGAGGGAGCGGTGAGGTTGCTTCTTGGACTGCGCCAAGTCAACCCAAGCAGCATAAGTCATGGATGGGGGAAGGTACAGCGAGTAGCAGGTCTACTATTGGGCAAGAGATACGTCAACCCTAATAGTTGTAGTAAATTCGGCGAAACACCACTTTTATGGGCTATCGGGAATGGCCATGAGGGTATAGTGAAACTGCTGGTGGGGCGAAAAGATGTCAACCCCAACATCCCAGACGCGAAGCTTGGCCGGACACCGCTCTTGTGGGCTACCCAGAATGGCCATGAGGGAATCGTTAAGCTACTGTTAGGGCGGAAGGATATCAATACCAACACTCGAGACACGAGCTACGGCCAAACACCGCTCTCGTTGGCTATCGAGAATGGCCATGAGGGAATAGTCAAGCTACTGGTGGGACGAACAGATATCAACGCCAATACTCCAGACACGAGGTATAGCCAATCACCACTCTCGCTGGCTGCCGAAAAGGGCCATGAGGGGATAGTAAAGCTATTGTTGGGGCGGAAAGAAGTCAAACCCGACACCCCAGACACTGTGTATGGCCGAACACCGCTTTCATGGGCTGCTGTGAATGGTCATAAAAGAATAGTGAAGCTACTGTTGGGGCGAGAAGATGTCAAACCTGACACCCCAGATACGAAGTATGGCCGAACACCGCTCTGGTGGGCTGCCGAGAAGGACCATGAGGGAATAGTGGAACTACTGTTGGGGCATGAAGATGTCAACTCCAGCATCCCAGACACGACACATGGCCATACACTGCTCTCGTGGGCTGCCGGGAAAGGCCATGAGGGAATAGTTAAGTTATTATTAGGGCGGAAAGATATCAACCCCAGCACCCGAGATACGGAGCATGGCCGAACACCGCTCTTATGGGCTACGGTGAAGGGTCATGAGGAAATAGTTAAGCTACTGTTGGAGAGGAAAGATGTCAACCCCAACACCCCAGATACGAAATATCGCCGAACACCGCTCTGGTGGGCTGCTGAGAAGGATCATCAGGGGATAGTGAAACTGCTGTTAGGACGTGAAGATGTCAACCTCGACACCCGAATCATGAGGCATGGCCAAACACCACTCTCGTGGGCTGCCGGAAATGGCCATGAAGGAATAGTGAAGCTATTATTAGGGCGGAAGAATGTCAACCCCTACATCCCAGACACAAAGTATGGCCGAACACCGCTCTCGTGGGCTACCGAGAAAGGCCGTGAAGGAATAGTGAAGCTATTCTTAGGACGGAAAGATGTCAACCCCAACATCCCAGACATTACGGATGGCCAAACACCGCTGTCGTTGGCTATCGATAAGGGCAATGAAAGGATAGTGAAGTTATTCTTAGAGCGAGAAGATGTCAACCCCAATATCCCCGACACGAAGCGTCGCCGAGTACCGCTCTGGCTGGCTGCCGAAAAGGGCCATGTGGGAATAATCAAGCTATTGTTGGGGCGTGAAGATGTCAACCCCTACATCACAGATACGGTGTCTAGCCATACACTGCTCACGTGGGCCGCCGAGAATGGCCATGAGGCAATAGCGAAGCTATTGCTAGGGTGGAGTGATGCCAACCCCGATAGTCCAGGCAAATCCGGTCGGGAACCGCTCTCATGGGCTGCCGGGAATGGCTGTGAGGGAATAGTGAAGCTATTGCTGGAGCGCAAAGATGCCAACCCCAACATCCCAGATACGAAGTATGGCCGAACACCGCTTTCGTGGGCTACGGTGAATGGCCATGTGGGAGTAGTGAAGCTCATGTTAGGGTGGAAAGATGTCAAACCCGATACCCAAGATACGAAGTATCGCCAAACCCCGCTCTCGCAGGCTGCGGAGAAAGGCTATGAGGGAATAGTTAAGCTATTGTTATGGCGGGATGATGTCAACCCCCATAGTCGAAGCAAATCTGGTCGGACACCACTCTCGCAGGCTGCCGGGAATGGCCATAAGGGAATAGTGAAGCTATTGCTGGAGCGCAAAGATGCCAACCCCAACGTCCCAGATACGAAGTATGGCCGAACACCGCTTTCGTGGGCTACGGTGAATGGCCATGTGGGAGTAGTGAAGCTCATGTTAGGGTGGAAAGATGTCAAACCCGATACCCAAGATACGAAGTATCGCCAAACCCCGCTCTCGCAGGCTGCGGAGAAAGGCTATGAGGGAATAGTTAAGCTATTGTTATGGCGGGATGATGTCAACCCCCATAGTCGGAGCAAATCTGGTCGGACACCACTCTCGCAGGCTGCCGGGAATGGCCATAAGGGAATAGTGAAGCTATTGCTGGGGTGGAAGCATGTCACCCCCGATAGTTCTTGTAGATCCGGCCGAACGCCACTCTCGTGGGCTGCCGGGAATGGCCATGAGCGAATAGTGCAGCTGCTGTTGGAGCAGAAAAACGTAAACCCCAATAGCTTATGTGAATCCGGCCGGACACCGCTCTCGTGGGCTGCCGGGAATGGCCATAAGGGAATAGTGAAGCTATTGCTGGGGTGGAAGCATGTCACCCCCGATAGTTCTTGTGGATCCGGCCGAACGCCACTCTCGTGGGCTGCTGGGAATGGCCATGAGCGAATAGTGCAGCTGCTGTTGGAGCAGAAAAACGTGAACCCCGACACCTCGGACACGATCCTTGGCCAAACACCGCTCTTGTGGGCTGCCAGGAATAGCCATGAGGGTGCGGTAAAACTACTAGTGACGCGGGAAGATGTCAACCCCAACACCCCCGACGCGAAGCTAGGCCAAACACCGCTCCTGTGGGCTGCGAAGAGTGGCCATGAGGGAATAGTAAAGCTACTGTTGGGGCGGGAGGGTCTCAACCCTAACACTCCAGACCAATGGGATGGCCGAAAGCCGCTCTCTTGGGCTGCCAGGAACGGCCATGAGGGAGTAGTGAAGCTACTAGTGGGGCGGGAAGATGTCAACCCTGACACTCCAGATGCATCACATGGCCGAACGCCCCTCTCTTGGGCTGCTGGGAATGGCCACGAGGGAGTAGCGAAGCTACTGCTAGCGTGCAATGATGTCAACCCTGACGCCCCGGACACGGGGTATGGCCGAACGCCGCTGTTGTGGGCCGCCAGGAATGGCCATGAGGGAATCGTCAAGTTACTGTTGGGCCGGAAAGATGTCAACCCCAATACACCAGACACGATCAATGGCCGATCGCCGCTGTCGTGGGCTGCCAAGAATGGTCATGCGGGAATCGTGAAACTACTGGTGGGCCGGATGACGTCGATCCCGATGCCTCCTGTAAATGGCGTCAAACACCCCTCACCCTAGCCGCCAAAAACCGGCATGAGCGAGTCTGATATCCCCAACGGATTCCTTAATCAAGTCCCCTGTTTTCTTCCCTCTGGTTTCTGATCCTGTCTCACGGAGGTCGTTATTTGTTGGTGCTAGTAGTGTCACATGAATATGAGTTCTCTACGAGGTAGTCTGTGGCGTGTATTTATTCTTTGCGTTCGGTTTTGCTTGTGGCGTTTTAGAGATCGAGTTAGTTAGGTTTTTTTGCACAAGTTAACCTCTCTCCCACTCATTGGCAATCTCTCTCGTTCGATGATAGAATAGATTGAATTTTTTTCGATCGAGTATATATCTTGGGATTGGTTTTTAGGCAGAGGGTGCCTTGGTCTTGTATAGTCCGATATCTGTGGTTCTTTTCTTCCTTATTCAAAATGGTTTAGAATCCATCATAAGGGATTTGAGGTGACGCTTATTGAAAAATCTTTTTCAGGTACACTAATGGTCAGCTTCTCAGAGGTGTATGGGAAGGATGGATATTTTGAGGTGTTGAAGAAAATGCGCCAGAGGTGGTGGTGGTTTTGTGACATCATGGGCGGCTGTTTGAAATGGGGTTGTGTGGTTGCCCAAGATATCTGACCCCTCTCTAGAGCGGTCTCATGCCTTTTGTAGCTGAGGCACCCAAAAGGGACGCACCTTCTCTCCGACCATAGATGCAGTTCACCGGTAAAATTATTAGTTCTATCACTCCCCTCGACCGTCGTGGCCCCTCTGGTTTTGGACTTTTCTTCATGAATAACACCCATCATACATTCTCACTCGGCCTTGGGTTCGTTCGTGTTGAAAATAGCCCCACTTGCTATGGGATATGCCTGCACTCACCACCCGCATGAATAAAGAACTCCCACGGCTCATAGCCTCCATTCGGGCAACTATTCCTTCGTGCATCTGGCTCTTTGATAGTTGTATTTCTTCCAGCGCTATACCAACAGTGTTCCCAACCGTCCCGTCCGGACGCCAGGGCCCTGCAGTCTTTTTTGGAAATGGTAACTTCCGGTAGGTACCTACCGTCCTGAGTAAGGACGGGCGTCCAGCATGAGGACGGGCGTCGCCTCTAGGTTACGTACCGTCCAGCATAATGATGGGCGTCACCTGTAGGTTACCTACCGTCCTGCATAAGGACGGGCGTCCCTTGTAGGTCAAGGAAGTGTAATGGGGTCAGGGTGCTCAGAACCAGGATCGGATATCACTGGAAGCATTGGTTGATTGATAGCGAAATTTGATACATAATAGTAGAGCCTAAGTTAAGCTTCTCTTCATTAGAATAAAAATGTTTCACATCTTGATAACACTTACCTAATGCTCATGAAATTCGGGGGTGAAACATAAACTAAGACACCTATAGGGCCCGGCCGTCCGTCCCGGGCATAGGTCAGGACGGGCTGCAACTGGGCGTCCGTCCCGTCCGAAGGTCTCAAACTTGGCGTCCGTCCCGTCCTAGGCAAAAGACGGACGGACTAGACGCTTAGGAACACTGTATACCAATCCCAAGGGCATATCCAAACTCCATGTGCTAGTCACAGGGCGATTTTCTGAGCATGCTGAGCAGCACCAAAGACTTCTAACATAGCTAGAGAACTGTTGCTTGCTGATCGTGAAAAAAACCTGTACCTCCTTTCACAAAGCAGTACTTTTTACCTAACACAGCTCCCCCCCTTGTTTCCCCTAATATAGCAAGTAGCTGAACCCATCCATCTTTCGCATCCTGCCACTTTCTGAGCTTATCGGTTTCTAGTGCTCAGTTTTCACGCCATTGAGTCGTCGGCTCGCTCATCTCGATTCGGTTCGCGTCCTTCAAGTGGCGATAAATAAGGTAGAATTTAATACTCCTCTGTGTCTGCTCGGGCACTCATGAAGCGAAGTTGATGATATTTGTGAACGAGTTACAGACTTCAGTGTTCCCAAGCGTCCAGTCCGTCCGTCTTTTGCCTAGGACGGGACGGACGCCAAATTTGCTGCCCTAGGACGAGACGGACGCCAAATCGTAGTCCGTCCTAACCCATGCCCGGGACTGACGGCCGGGCCCTACAGGTGTCTCAGTTGAACTGCTATTTTTAAATTTCCGAGCCAGGAGTCTGTACTTGAAGAAACGAAACATCTTTATTACAACGCTATTAGTGTATTTAGGTATCAGGTATCAAATTTTGTCATCAATCAACCAGGCTGTGCACTCATATCCGATCCCAGTTCTGGGCACCCGGAACCTGCCCTAGTTCCCCGCCTAATATTACCGCTCTGTCCTCCAATTCCCCAAGCATATTTTCTTCTCTTATCAAATGTATAAAGCAACAGCTAAGCGGATAGAGCAATCACACATTATGAATACCGTAGGAACCCCTGTTGTTTGCTATCTCTGAATCTACTGCCTAGAAATCTTCAAAAGGGTTAGTGCTTTCCTATGCGGGATAATATCAGCCATCAGGACGTTATTAAATCTCATTAACCGACACACGCAATTCTATTAACCTGTCAAACTAAACCTATTATAAGCTGAAAGAGATAGCGAATCGAAAGTATTTTTAAGGTATTTTTAAGAAATACCTGTAGGTGACCGTCCTCACTCAGGACGGCAGGTGAAGCGGGTACCTACAGGTGACGCCCGTCCTTACTTAGGACGGCAGGTGACGGTAGGTCCTACAGGTGATGCCCGTCCTGACTCAGGACCGCCGGGCCCTGCAGATGACGCCCGTCAATTCCAAAGACGGCAAGGCCCTACCGGAACTTAACATTTCCAGAAAGACTGCAGGGCCCGGCCGTCAACCTACAGTCCTGCAGTTAATATCGAGGATGGACGCCTTACCCGGCCGTCCATACCAACCCCGCCCGGGACGGACGGGACTATTGGACGCCAGGGCCCTGCAGTCCGGGACGGTTGGGAACACTGGAGTTACTTCATTGAACGAGTTGAAAGTACAAGTAAGCTGCAGGGACAACATCAGCGCTATTATCTATCATCTGAATCCCTTTTTCGTGAGAGTTAGAGAGCAGTGTTCCCAACCGTCCAGGGCGGTCAAATTGCAGGGCAGCGAGCCCTGCAAGGTGAGATATGTGCCTTTAGGGTAGTGTGGGGACAGCAGGAGATGATGGAAGGCGGCAGGGGACTGTTAAGGATGGCAGGGGATAGTGGGGGACGGCGGGGGATGGAGTGGATGGAGTGGATGGCCCGAATGATGTCTCATGATGCTATATTAGGTGGTTCGGAGGTGCATGATATCAACTTCGGCTAATACCGGAGGCCCAAACGCTAGGACTATGGCCCCCTACTCTAGTATAGTCTGTCCGGTCCTAACCTTCTCGGGCGTAGTCCGTCCTAGCGCCCCCAATATGAAGGACTGTGAGCCGTAGTCAGTCCCGTCTTACACCCAAGATGGACAGACTGGACCACAGGGAAAGCTACTGTTAGGGCAGAAATACGTCAGCTCCGACAGCTTAACTAAATCCGGCCGAGCGCCGCTCTCATGGGCTGCCGGAAATGGCCATGAGGGAATAGTGAAGCTATTTTCGGGCTGGGAAGATGCTCACCCCAATAGATCAAGTAAGCACGGCCTAACACCAACACCGTGCGCGCCAGGAATGGAAACGAGGGAAATAGCGGAACCGCTACTAGAGCTGGAAGATCTCAACCCCTACATCCTAGGCACGAAATATGGTCGAACGCTGCTCTGGTGGGTAGCTGAGAATGACCATGAGGGAATAGAGAAGCTATTGTTAGGGTGGAGTGATGCCAACTCCGGTAGTACAGGTAAATCCGGCCGAACGCCGTTCTCGTGGGCTTCCTGGAATGGCTAGGAGGGAATAGTGAATCTACTATTGGGGTGGGAAAATGTGAACTCCGACGCCCCCGAGATGTATGGCCAAACACTGCTCTTGTAGGCTGCCGAGATGGGCCATGGGGGAATAGTGGAGCAACTGCTAGGGTGCGAAGCTATCAGCCCCGATAGCCCAAGTAAATCCGGCCGAACACCGCTCTCGTTAGCTGCCGAGAATGGCCATGAAGAGATAGTGAAGCTACTGTTGGGGCGGGGGGACGTCAACCTCAATAGCTCCAGTAAATCCGGTCAAACACCTCTAACACTGGCCACCAAAAACGGGCACGGTAGAGTTGTAGAACTCCTCCGGGCCCAACATTCCCTTCAAGCGTCCGGTAATTAGGTCCTTGGTTGTTTTGCTAGGGTTCATCTTTCTCTGATGGAAGTCGTCATTTGTTGATAACTTAGGCAGTATCCGAGTTTTCTGCGCAGTGGTATAAGATCTTTATTTGTTTTTTACTTTTATGTTTTTCTAGCGTTTCATAGTTATACAAGTATTAGAAGTTTTTTATTTTATTTTTATTGATAAGCTAGCTTCTGTCTCACTCATCGGCAATATCTCGCTTTGTTCAATAATAGAATAACTTTTGGTTTTGGTCGAATATATATCTTGAGGTTTCTTTTTGGGGGGCGTGATAGCTCTCGCCTTCTTATTCTCACAGTGTGGGATGTAATGAATTTGAGGTAATGCGAATTAGAGATTTTGTCGTTCATATTCGCCGATTCTCGACGAACTCGGAGGTGCACAGAAAGGACTGATATTTTGAACTAGTTGAAATTACCGGTGATTAGTAGCGACCGGACCTCTATCAGTGCTCGCTGTTTATCAGAATCCGTTTTTTATGGGAGCTAGAAAGGGATTGTCGGTAATGAGGATCTACCGGAACACAAGGATATCCGAAGGGGGGTGTCCTTCCTGTTCTGATTATGTAAACAGCAGGCGTTTCTAAATCTCGCAGCCGCCTAGCAGCTCAACCTCACATTCAATTTGTATGTGAATTTAAGAATTACGAACGACTACTAAACATCCTCTAATGCCTTAAACATCCTTCCCGCTCCCCCACACATTGTTTTAGGCTTTAAAAAACAATCTCCCACTTTTTTTCTCGCTCTTTTACCGTTTCCGTTCTTTCTGCATCAAGGCCAATGGCACGTTGAGCTGCAAGCGCGGTTGAGGCACACCGTAGGCGGCTGGCGGGCTATGAGATTTGTGAACGCTAGCTGTTTACATAATCGGAACAGGGACCTTGGCAAGGTTAACTCATGCGGCTCTAGTATTGCACAAACCTGAGCCTGCCCAATCATTACCAGTGATACTGACTAAGTATTCGCCGGACTTCGCAAATGGATTCTACCTCTAGATTAGTTTCGGTCTTGGAGAAAAATATCCAACCTGTACTCTACGATACGAAATCTTTGAGTGAAAAATGTCCTTTACATGCATTGCGCCCGGCACTGGCGATTCTGGTACTCGCGGTGTCGAAGCGTTTTTAAAAAAGACTGCTATTGCATACCACCAAAATTTGGCCTTTTTGCTATAAATATCATAAATTTATCCTAGCTGCACCTAACCGGTATCCACTAGCTAAACAAAACATAAAACTAAAACACAAACAAAAACAACATAAAACAAAACAAAACAACACAAAACACAAAAAAATTACACAACATCCTGAACCCATCCCAAAATATCAAAAATTAACAACTTATCAGCTTCATCATCACCATCTGCGTCACAATCTGCCAAAAAATTAATCCACAAACCAGGCCAACAGCGATCGCCTCCATCCTTGCGCAAATGTTCCCTCAGCCAATAGTTGCTGCCTGCAAACACCTGATTGCAACCCCAGCAAGTAACTGGTAACTTCGTATGCGAGGGAAACGTCCATTTCACTGCCAGCTTCACTCTCTCTGCCACACTGAATCTATCTCATAGCAGCTTTACCCCATGCCAAAATCGTCGTTGTCTATTGGCCAGACAATCTAGATGTCGCGTGTAATGAGCAGATCTGCTAGATTCCGTATTGGTCATGGCTGAACATGATTCGCACCACAAACTATCGGGAGGTGAAAAGTATAGTTTACCACGCATACGAAATGCCGCAAGCGGGCAACCAACAGTTGCATGAACCAAATTGCAGTCCTCACATGGGTAGGTAGGTGCTGCGATATCAACAACAATCCGATAACCGTCTCGAATAATGCAGGCCGTGTTGTCAAAAGACTGGTTACCAAACGCGACATTAACAAGCCCAGCTGACCTTGTATTGGACGGAATGCCCAGACCAAGCATATCATGCTTTCGTATGCACTTTACCCAGCAACCGACCTTGTTGTTAGCAAACAAAGTTGCAATTGGGGGCCGGTCGTCAATGTATCGATGTCACAAATCGTGACTAAGCAAGGCAGATTTCACATGACTCATACTTGTGAGTCATAAGGTATGTTGGATTTCACACTATGACGTTACTTGACTCATAGTTCTCACATGACTATGCACTTGCGAGTCATTGTTATGTTATGATTGGTTGATGATTTCATGACGCACGATTGTGACGTCATATGATGTAATGACTTTTGCACATGACTCACATTATGAGTCATGAGTTTCGCGCGTGTGACTCGTTTGA
>Ga0307517_10004337_pt1 | contig 21837 bp, 15 predicted proteins | sample 23_EM_MG_FD_194515 | JGI IMG/M metagenome (GOLD analysis project Ga0307517, IMG submission 194515) | Populus trichocarpa ectomycorrhiza microbial communities from riparian zone in the Pacific Northwest, United States - 23_EM | ecosystem: Host-associated > Plants > Roots > Unclassified | place... | reverse complement strand
GGCCCTGCAGATGACGCCCGTCAATTCCAAAGACGGCGAGGCCCTACCGGAACTTGATATTAACTGCAGGACTGTAGGTTGACGGCCGGGCCCTGCAGTCTTTCTGGAAATGGTGAGGACGGACGCCAGGGCCCTGCAGTCCGGACGGGACGGTTGGGAACACTGATTACAGGTGGTTCTCGTTATTTAAATACAAAGAAAAATCGTGAATTGCTAGTGCAATACATGGGTAGGCCATGCGATCGTGGCGGAAAATGCCTGACAACCTAGATATTCGAGTTTCACTATTCCACCAATAGTTCCTATTCCTTCTCGTCATAGTCCCAAGCAAGCCAGCTTGCAGTCAGGAACATGATCGTGTACTAAAAGAAGAGAGGCTGTGGCAAGTCTCATATCATATTAGCCTTGGATCGTCCCGAGTGAATGTCGCTGGATCTTACTCAGACCTTGTCCCACAACCAGCCACATCGCCCCTCTTTCTGCGCTCCGCTCGCAGATGGTTTAATAAACTACTCCAATACTCCGAAAGATTGCCGCACCATTACTACCCCCAACCAATATCTTGAATAGATCATGGCCCACACTACAAATGCGCACTCATTCAAATTCGGCGACGGCAATGCCAACTGCGGCATTATAACCGATAGTTTCAACACTCACACCACCGTCTATAAATCCGATGAGCATGCAAAGATTATGCCTTGGCTCTCTCCACTGGAGCCAAGCAACAGGCACCACGGAGTGCGAACCAGCCGATTCGCGGGCGTTGGGGACTGGCTTTTCGAAACGAGTGAGTTTCGAGAATGGAGGGCGGGTGCAGCCGATAAGGCTGTTTTGTTTTGCTCCGGGAATCCGGGGGTGGGCAAAACCTACCTGAGGTAAGCGGCGGGATTGTTTGAAGGAGACGAATACGGCTGACGGTGATAAATACTAGTTCCCTAGTGATCGACAGCCTGTGCGATCAAGCAAGGGAGGAAAATATCACGGTTGCATGCTTGTACTGCGACTTCCTTGCTCAGCAAGAGCAGACGGTCACCAGCATGATGGGAGCTATTCTCAAGCAGCTAGTAGGCGGAGGCGACATCCCGATTTACCTACGTGAAGCGTTTCAAGAAGGGCAGAAGATTGGGGGTAGGAAGCCTGCGCTTAAAGATTTGGTGATAATGTTGAGGAGGGCTATTGCTTCGTTGGGGCAGGTTTTCATATGTATTGATGCCCTCGACGAATACCTACCGAAGCATCTGCCAGAGCTTCTTGAGTCCCTGAGAGATATTGTGCGGGAGTCATCGAAGACGAGAATATTCCTCACCGGGAGGCCCCATGTTGGAGGAACTATTCGAAAGTATTTCACCGGGGCTGTCGCGATACCCATCAGTCCTAACACCGATGATATCAGGAGTTACCTGGAGATGAAGCTAGACAGGGATAGCGAGCCAGAGGCGATGGACAACGATTTACGGGCGAATATTGTGAAGGTTATTCTGGACAAGATGTCGGATATGTGCGTAAGAGCATTTTGCCTTTCCATCCTATCGATCATGTATACTTACGAAAATTATCTACAGATTCCTCCTTGTTTCGATAAATATTGAGTCCATTCTAGAAGAAGTGACAATTCGTCGGAGAAGAAGGAAACTTGAGGAGATGTCACGAGGCAATGGGCTGAGCGACGCCTACACGGAAACTCTAGTCCGGTTGAAGGGGCAAAAAGGAAATAAAGCAGAAATCGGATTGAAAGTCCTAATGTGGGTGTTATATTCGGAACGGCCATTACGGGCGGAGGAGCTCTGTCATGCTCTGTCGGTGGAGATGGGATCATTAGATCTGGATCCGGAAAACATCCCTGTGTTACGGACACTCTTATCATCTTGCCTTGGACTTGTCACGGTTGAGGCATCTTCGTCCACTGTTCGACTGGTGCACTTTACCCTGCAGGAGCATCCCTTAAGTAGCTCGACGCTATTCCGTGGTCCCCACACAACAATTGCTGAGGTTTGCTTGACATACCTCAATTTTAGATGTATCAGAGATCTTCAGTTAGACGATTTTTGGTCAGCCCCCTCAACAATGCCCTTTCTAGAATATGCTTCTCTGTACTGGGGGAAGCGCGCAAGAATGGGGATGACGGAAAATGTCAAAATACTTGCACTCAAGCTTCTGGGCGGATTTGATGAGCATGTATCCGCTCAACTACCCTTATTGGGCCACAATGAAAATAGAGAAGATTGGGACCCAGATTTTGATAGTACGGAGGGGCCTACGGGATTCACTGCACTCCACGCAGCCTCGTTTCTCGGGATAGTAGAGATAGTTGCTATTGTACTGGAGAAAAAGGAATGGGATGCTAATGCAACTGATTGCCTTGATCGTACGGCTCTCAAATGGGCAGCTAGAAACGGACATGAGGAAGTTGTAAAGATGCTTTTGGAACGAGAGGAGATCAATCCCGACCAAGCAGACGATTGGATAAGCAGAACGCCAATCTCGTATGCGGCAGAGAAGGGGCATTCGGGGATAGTAAAGATGCTTTTAGAGCGAGAGGAGGTCAATCCCGACCGGGCAGATACTGATTATGGCGAAACGCCAATCTCGTGGGCGGCATTGAGCGGGCATGAGGGGATAGTAAAGATGCTTTTAGAACGAGAGGAGGTCAATCCCGATCGGGCAGAAACTCGATTTGGCCAGACGCCACTCTCGTTGGCAGCCGAGGGAGGGCATGAGGGGGTAGTAAAGATGCTTTTACAACGAGAGGAGGTCAATCCCGGCCAGGCAGACCGATCTGGCCAAACGCCAATTTCGCAGGCAGCAGAGAGGGGTCATGAGGGGGTAGTCAAGATGCTATTGGAACGAGAGGAGGTCAATCTCGACCGGGCAGACAGATATGGCCAAAGGCCGATCTCGTTGGCGGTGGCGAAGGGACATGGGGGCATAGTAAAGATGCTCTTAGAACGACATGAGGTCAATCCCAACCAATCAGTCACCGACATTCGCGGAACCCCACCCCCGCTGGCCGCTCGGCCCAGCAATTCTGCGGCAACGATAATTCCATTAAAACGGAAGAGGCAATGATGAATCAATAAGACACCGGCAGAATATTTCGCGGTGGTGGAAAGCCGCCGTGGAGCAGGGGCCCCTGTGAAGGGCTTAGGGTAAACGGTTTGATAGGAAAAAAGAGTGTATTCGTTGTTCGATTTAAGCACGGGGGAAAGAACACAGCTATGATACTGTAGAATAACTTTTATATACCAGTGGTTGGGGTTTTTTGCTACTTTTTTTTTTGTTGTTTATTATTATGTAATTATCCTTTTTCTCTCCCGACATGATTACCATTTTTTCTAGCCTTGCTTATGATATTCGTTCTATAATAATATTATGGGGTTGTAAAAAGGTCATTTGTCGGTTACAATGTCTAGCCCGGTATCCAAAGACCGGGGGGGTTTCATATATCCTGTTCGCGTACTTTATCCCCACACTTATTATACCGGTAGTCATTATGAGAATTAAATAATCTTCGTGCTATCAATTAGACCTACTCTGGCACTACGAGGCGGCATCGTACCAGCACATGCCACGCCTCAAACAAACCAAAAGTAACAAATGAAAAAGGTTTTGATATCTCCCCACCCACCCAACACATCGCCAATCCACCCATTAATGCGCCATATAAATACAATTTACTCCCAAATAAATATACTTACTCCCAAACCTGACATGGTTCCTGCCTCGCCTGCATATATAGAAATTGATTAACCGAACCTCTATTCTAAACCAGACAAGGAAAAAAAAGAGAGAGAGAGAAAACACCACCCAATGCAAAGAGAGAACCCAAAGTTGAAATACGAAATAATATCTACAGCCATCCCGGATCGTCATTCTCTACCTAACACCTCTCGCTCTATGTGGATCAACTTGCGGAACTATAGTCGCATTGCGAACTAGCAACCGACTGCGGAATCGTTGTTGAGACCTCCGTTACAGCCTTCTGCAGTTGTAGCTTGATGATTGTGTGCTCCGATATTAGGTCTCTAGAGCAGGAGCTGGTGGCGGGAGATAGGGTGAGGATTCTTGAGCAGGAACTCCTTGAAAGGGGGCATGGAGGAAAGGGGTTATGGTGTCACTGTATGTCAGTCTTGGAGGAGGAAGGTTGGCCTGGAATGGTGGTGGGGTAGGTGGCTTGGGACGGTAGTATCTTGGGAGTATGCAATAGGCGATTGGGAGTTGTTAAGTGCTACCTCAATGTTCCAGGCCCATCACGATTGCTGATGGTTTGTGATTATGTGTGGGCGGGGATGGGAACCTGGGCGAGTCCGTAGCAAGGTGAATGGCTTGGAATTGGTGCTGTGACGATGACAGAAGACTATTGATAACACTAGGAGGAAGGATCCCAAGAAGCAAGAGCCTATTATGGCCACGGGGTGCCCTGGTGTCAGGCAGGATTGGCCCGGGAATGATGATAACGTGAACGGGGCTTGTGACATCTTGGTATTGTAGTGGTGAAATTTCTTGATCCAGTAGGGAAAACTGGGGAAGCCAAAGACAATGACAACATGGCCGTAGCGGAACTCACTAGAGGGGGGGTCAACGAAGGGGAACCAAGGCTTCCAGTCTCATAAGACGTCGAAGAACAGGTCTCCGAAATTGCGCTCTATGGCGGCGGTGTAAATTCGCTTCTTGAAACCTAATCATCACTGCTCGTGATATCTACCGGCTGAGCCGTCGGGGGTGGTATTCCATTCTTCCATTCGTCACAGCTGGCACAAAGCTCTCGCCCTTTTTCTGAACTTTAGTCTTCCTGTAATCTCCAAAGAGGGTATCGGCGATAACATTTTCCCCCCTCTTCCCCTCGCAGCCAATCTTCTGGTAGCGAACCATCTGTGTCAGACAATTATCACCACAGGGATCAAAGAGCGGGCCATAGCCAATTTCTGGCGCGAAGGCGAATAATCAGATGAAGTGTGAGTATAGAATGTATGACCAGCATCGACGGAGGAACATTTCCTATAGGTAGAGGAGAAATTAGTTAAGGATTAATAGAAATGGAAGGAAACAGGGGAGGAAATGAACTCTTCCGCCTGGGCTGGTGACCCATTACTATGGAAAACAAGACAAAGGAAATGCTTGAATGAAAGGAAGGAAAGGAAAGGAAAGGTTAAACAGAAAGAATCGACATTAGGATTGTGGTACTGTAGATTGTCGCGACAAAGAGCAATATTTACTGGGAAAAGAGAAGGAGGAAAAGGATATCACCCGGTGAGAAGGGCGTGGGGACTCCAACGGCCTTATGTATGTTTTAATACAGTCCTCCCCCGGGCTTTCATTCAACAGGGCCAGCGACGCCATTCAAGACCATAACCTTTAGGGCACACAATACGCAGGTACCCGACGATACCCTCCCATGAGCCATAGACAGAGGTGCAGCTAGCTACATTGCCTAACATTACGGATGGCTCGCTCTGGCAGGCGCTCGCTATGGCCTAAAATATGTTACAGATTATCTTTATAGTGCAAACTTGTGATTTCGTCCCAAAGTCAAAACTACTGCCAGTGATGCGGCCGAGTTCTGAGAAAAATCACGTGATCATGAATTCCGCCAGGTGCTCGGGGGTGGGGGTGGGTGTCGCGCAGTGTTCGGGGGGGCCTTGGCCCTCCTCCTCCTATCCCCTAGTCCTTCCGGGCCGGAAAAAAACAAAACAGCAACACCAAATTACCAATCAAAATAGCTGATACCCGACCGAAGATTGCGCGATTTACCTCTCACCCGGACCCGTGAGTATACTGTGTTCAACTCTCAGTGCTATCAGTTACCACGTCGTGTCTAAGAAGTTATCTCATCGGCTGGTGAGGCAGATATTTCCCGCATGTTCCTTTTTCCTGCTGAGAATCACCGGCGAGCATTCTAGAACAATCTGAGTATTCTTTGTACCTTTCCTATTTTTCTTAGCCGTTAGTTTCCAGTTCCTTTGTAAGTCATTATCAAGCACGGAGGAGGTGCGAGTATACCTCATTTGTATACTAGTGGGAGGAATGGCAGACATGGCCGGGAATTTTCAGCGAGCAACGCGAAGTATGGTTCGGAATACTGTGCGGGCAGAGAGAGATTCTCCGGGGAAGGATCCCCACCGTTGAGCTATGTGGTGAAGTTCTGTGTATATAAATGATCAGCTCGGCCGTAGATATTCAGGACAAGCAAGCAACTATCAGAAGAATATATAGAAGTTTCCTCCTCTCATACACTTTCTTTCTCAATCCCATTCGCCTCTCTCCCGCAATCGGTACCTCATAACAACATTTTCAACTTCGGAGTCAGTGATTGAATGATAAACTATGATGCGGAGCTTACTGCAACAAATACATGGGGACAAGTTTGATCTCAGGACGATGTGACAGCAGGAGGCTCCCAATAATTCTGAAAGAAGTCACGATCTCTATACTTGGCACACAAAACGGGAAGGTCCGGAAAATGCAGGTCTCACAAGCCCATGGGATAAATACAATTTAGCCCCAAATATATTTACTCCCACACCGGACAAGGTTCCTGCCTCGCTTGCCTATATACAAAACATTATCCACACCTCTATTCTAAACCGGTGAAGAAAGAAAGGAAAAAAAGAGACAAAATACCAGCCAATGCAAAGAGAAACCAAAGTTGAGATAAGAAATAATATCTACGGCCCCCCCAGAAAGTCATTATCTACCCAACTCCTCTCACTTCTGGTGGAGCAGTTTGCGGAACTATAGCCCTATTGCCATACAGCAACGGAATGCCCATACCTTGCTTATCACACCCCCACTAGGCAAGAAGCCCACCGAAGCTCACCCGCGACTAGTACCTGACTACCGCATAACCGCAAGTCAGCCAACCCTTCACCAAGAGAGCCCATGAGAAATGTTACTTGACCCAGCACCCCTCGGCAATTAAACCCTGATATGGTAGATCAATCCACCAACAACTGCCACAGAAAGGAAGATGAAAATATTGTGGGGAGGAGATGTTGGGTGATCAAGATATTGTCGGGGGACAAAAATAACGGCGGTATCAACGGGCGAAAATCTTGGACAATGACAACGGCCTCCCCCACCAACCCCACTATCATGAAAACTAAAAGAAAAATAGAAAAATGTAAATACATAGTAGAAATTAATATTTGGTATACCATCCATCAGGCTTAATAATTGCCTCTATTCTATCCACCATTGACCCTGCCAAAGTAGTAAAAACCTTTGGGTCCAGAAGTTCTCAACAATTAGTGATTGCCTCCTCTATTTCCTTCTTGACCACATTGACATCACCCCTCATAAGATATAGCTCAGGATAGTGCTTATGAAGCTTATCTTTCACCAGAGACCAAACATTTGCAATTGGATTGAGATCGGGTGAATAGGCAGGAATTTCCATAAGAGTAATTCCCTGCCTTCTGAGCCATCTCCTAAAAGGCAAGTGAGTCTTAGCATTGTCAATGATAAAAAATACCTCTTCTTCTCCAACCTTTTCCCTGATGTCCTCCCATATCCCTAGAAAGTCATAATGATCATAGACATCAATAATTGACTTACCAGTAACTCCACCCCTAGCAGAAGAAGGATCAGGAAAAACAGGTAAAAAAATACCATGAGTTTGACCATAAAAAAAACCAGTCATCATCTGGCTAATCCCTCTCTCCCCTCTCCTAGCAGTAGGTTCAACACAATCCGTATTCCACTTCTCATTTGGGTATACAAATACCCATTTTCTCCACTTTAGGTTGGTGGCTGTAACAGGTTTATTCCTGTCTAACGAAAATACAATAGGACTGGCGATAGACCTGCTAGCTCTGGTGCTAAGGGAGGCTTCAAGGGACCGAAGGTATGAGATAATAGTTGAAGGACAAATAGAACTCAGAGATTGCCGTTCATCCAAGTGTATTCTTAGACTGATGGTGTGTCGAAGTCTGCTGTCTCCTGCTAGCCAGGAGACTGGGTTAAATACAAAACCCAAGAGCGATAGCCTTCCTGTAATCACGATCATTACCAGTAGCTGCGCACATACCGCAATCCTGTAATCCTGCAAGACCAAAGAAAGAAACATAGCTCAGCCTCCACCAGTGCTACATGACCATTCCATACCCGGAATCCTAAATATAAACTCCCAGCAAAACAAACTAAACATAGCAATACAATAGCATAGCCTATCTGACTCAGAGACAGTGGCGCAGTTGAAATCAAATCAAATAAACCAAATATAAATCAACTAAACATAGGAGATCCTGCACTGCCCGCTCCTGTGTACCGTTACCGGAGCATGTACACATGTTACATTCCCTTATTCTGAAAAATCAACAATCATTCCAAAGTTTTCACTGTCTTCAGCGCTCTCGTTGGTGTGCCATAGGAGGCTGTCGTCATCCGTGGGGAAATAGTCCGGCTCAGAGCTGCTAGAGTCATATTCCTCATCGTTATAGGGTTCCCAGAAGTCGTCTGGGCAATCGTTTGCGGTATAGGGTGTGGAGGAAACTTCCATGGGTTCCCAGGAAGCTTTAATGTAGTGGGAGGTGATCTGGGGCGTCGGTTCTGCTGGGTGGTTAGCGTCCCAGTACTCCTGTATGAGTTCTAGGGAGTGGTCGAGGTTCTCGATAGGTTCCCAAGAGTCGTGTGCTCACTCATAGCCATTCCAGTGGACCAGGAATTCGTGCCTGTTGTTCTGGCGGCGGTAGTCGAGTATCTGCTTTGCTTCCCATTCTTCTGCATTGTCAATTAGGATGGGTGCTGGCTTGTCCATTCTGCGGGACTTGCATCTATCAGCATCGTTCTCTCTGTATTCCTTAAGGGAGGAGATGTGGAAGTAGGGTTTCTGGCTGGCCATTCTAGGTGGGAGGTGTAGTTGGTAGTTGTCTGTGTCAGGTAGATGTTCTAGCACCTTGAAGGGTCCGAACCAGCGTGGCTCTAGCTTGTTGGATCGTCCAGGGGAGGAGGTATTAGGGCGGCCTCTAACCAGAACTCTGCAGCAATTCTTGAAGGGTTCTGTTACCGGTTTGCGGCGTTTGTCAGCCTGGACAGTCTGGCGGAAGGTGGCATGCTTTCTGGCCATGTCTACTTCCATTCTTGTTGCTTCATGGGCGTTTAAGATATCGTCCACAGCTGGTACCTTGCTGGCAGATCTCTGGACAGGGTTGAATATCTTCCAGGGGCGTCCATAGAGGGCATGGTATGGCGAGATGCCTAGAGATTCATGGGGGGCGCCATTCATGGCTGCTGCAATAGCGGGGAGGGCGCCGTTCCAGTTGTTTTGTCTGGGGTTAACGAAGTTCCTCATTACCTGTTTGAGGGTACGGATCCTTCGCTCAACCTGGCCATTCGTTTGGTGGTTGTATTGGGTCGCCATCCAGACCTGAATACCAAGGGACTTCATCATTTGTGACCAACACTTAGAGGTAAAGCGAGAGTCCTGGTCAAGGACAATGCTGAGAGGGAGGCCATGGACGTCAAAGATAGTGCTGTTGAGTTTCTTGAAAATCTTTTCAGAGGTAGCAGCGTCCGTGAGTGGAATGAGATGTGTGTAGGAGGTAAAGCGGTCCATTATGACCACGATAGATGTATAGCCATCGGATTTGTTAAAAGGGCCGGCGAAGTCTATGGCTAGGGATTGGTAGGCTTCGTCGGGTTCAGGGAGGGTAAGGGATCGTCCATAGGGTAGGGTGGTGGGCTCGTTGTTATTCTGGCACATATCGCATGACCGACAGTAGAGGACAAAGTCCTGGCGCATCTGTGGCCACCAGAAGAAGCAAGCCGCATTGGAGTAGCATTTGTAAGCTGAGCAATGTCCGAGGTCTTCATGGAGAGTCTTGACGATGAAATCCCGTAGGGATACCCTCTTCTCAAGAGGTCCTACCGGTATATAAATGTTTTCGTACCCACTGGTGTTCTGGGCAAGTAGAAGGCCATCGCGAATGGAATAGTGCAATTTGTTGTCGGTTTCCTTGACCGTAGTGTAGAGGGCGTCGGTCTTAAGTGCTTCTCTAACTCGCTGGGCGAGGATACCCATAATGCTGGAATGTAGGGTGCTTAGAAATTGGTTGGCATTGGTTGCCTCATCGGAGTCATAGCCTGCTTGGCTGTAAAGGGGACTAAAGGCCGGCGAGGCCATGGGCGGTGTGGCTAGAATGGTGTCATTCATACGAAAAGGCGGGAGACTTTCTGAGAGGTATGGAATATCGGGGAGCGAGGCCTGGCCTGCCTCAAGGGCTGTATTCGATGTTGAAGTCCTATCCTGCTCTTTTCTCTTTGTCTTCTTACTCTGCTTCCGGACCTTAGGGTCCTTTGGCCAGTAGCCTCGCCTTCTTTTTCATTCTTATGTATTTCACACCCATCGCCACTGCATGACATCCAGCTCATTTCTGAGTGTCGTCGTTCCATTTCACGAGAGATTGGGAGAGTTCTATTATCACCCCAAGAGTTTCCAATCGATAGTCTGCTATCGTTGCTGGCTGCGCTTGATGTAGCTGGCGAGGAAGCAGAGGCCTTACGCTTCTGGGAGCGAGTTAGAGCATTGCTGGTAATCTCGTCCATAAGGTATTCAGGGCAGCAGCGACTGATAGAGTCACTGCTAGTAAGAGTGGGAGAGGTTTGGGCTTCGCCTGAGTGGTACATGGCGTCGTCTGATTCAATGCTAAAGTGGGTAGAAGAGGCATTGCTTGCATTGATCTGTAGGGGTTGGGTGGGGTCAGGTAGCTCAAGGCTGTCATAATCGATAGTGGGGTCCTTGAGGCTTATATCTAACGGTCCTGGGGTTCCCTCATGGATTCTCGATAGGTAGTCTGCTAGGAAATTCTTCGCTCCAGGCTGGTATTCTATTTTAAAATCAAAGTGACTGATGTGCGTTAGCCATCTCTGCTGTCGTCCATTGATGTTCTTTTGTGTCATGAGTTTTGTGAGACACTCGTGGTCTGTAACCACTGTAAATTGCCTGCGTAGCAAATGGGGAGCGAATGCTTCCATAGCCTCAATGATTGCGAGTGTTTCCTGTTGGTGTGTAGGGTAGTTCCTTTGTGATGGCGTCAGCTTTCTGCTGTGGAATGCTGCAGGCCAGGCTGCATCTCTGGTTAGTCCTTGGCCTATCCAAGTGCCCGTACCTGTAGGGGATACATCGGTAAAAAGCCATATCATATCTGGCTTATTATAGTGAATGGGGCGTAGGACTTTGTGCTTATCTGCAGCTTGCTTGACCGCTTCGAAGGCTGCTTCCTGCAGATCCGTCCGTAGCCATTCAGCGTTCCCACTCAGTTCTGTGAGCGGGGCTGTGATGGTGGCGATGTGGGGCATGAACTGCGAGATATAATTAACGATCTCATTGAATCGCTGCAGTTCTTTCTGGCTCTATGGCCTTGTCCAGTCCATTATGGTCCGGATTTTCTCTGGTGCAGGATGGATGCCATCATCGTCTATCATATGGCCTAGGATATCGAGTTTTGGGGCAAAGAAAACACTTTTCTTTGGGTTGGCGTAATAGCCGGCGTTGTGCAGCTTACTGCAGGCATTCGTAACGTCCTTAACATGCTCTTCAAAGGTGTCACTGAAGACAAAAATATCGTCAATGTAGACCCATATGTTCTTGCCTAATTCGTCATGGAATAAGTCCTCCATAGTCCTTACAAAGGTTCCAGGAGCATTCATGTCTCCTTGCATCATGACGTGGCTGGTAAAGCCGCCGAAGGGTGTCTTGATAGTGTTGTACTTCACATCATCTGGATGTACTCTGGTCTGGAAGTAGGCGTCACTGAGATCTATCTTGCTGCTGAATCGTGCTCTGGCTACCACATTGAATATAGTATTCTGTTCTGGGATCTGTGTGTGATCGGCCTGTGTATTATCATTCCTGAAGCGGAGGTCTACCTGGGGTCGGATTCTGCCATCGCTTTTGGCTTCCACAAACATGCTGGCTCCTTCAGGTATACTGGTCCTATGGAGGATACCGGCGTTCATCTGCTGGTTGATCCATGCCTTGTATTTGGGCATCAAGGCTTGTGGCGCTTTGAAGGTGGGTGTCTTTACAAGCTGCGTCGGGTCTATGAGGCTTATCCTGTGCATTATCTTGCGTACTGGGGGCAGTTCCTCAGGTAACTCTTTGACAAATACCTTGGGGAACATCGCCAGGAAGTCTGGTACTTCCTGTGGCTTAGTCATGGCTGATCTAGACTCTCTAGATTTTCCGTCACAGGTAACTCTGACCTTGTACTTGGAGAAGTAAATGCTGTTCTTTTGGCAATCGATGAGCGCTCCTAGCCTTATGAGATTGTCCATACTGATGAGGATATCATAGTCTGATACTGGCGTGACTAGCATAGGCAACTTGTCAACTCTCATCTTGCGTAGCTGAATCATAACCTCAACAGAGAAGTTGCTAGTTGATGGCTATCCTTCAACTGCCATCTTCAGAGTGATGGGATTGTTCCTAGCTGTGTAGGGGATGATGTGTGTTGTAACGAATTTGTTGGATATCAGGGTACCGCCAATGGTTCCTGTATCTGCGAGGGGTCTGGTGGGCTTGCCATTGATGTTGATAGTGAATTCGAGTGCTTGGAATAGCCTATCCTTAGGCGTGCCTACTGTTTTCTTGTAGGTCCTAACAGAGCCACTGCCATCTAGCTCCTCTGTGCTGTCTGTATCGGGCTCATATTTGCCTTCGCTGCTGTCTGGGCTTTCCTCAGAGTGGCGAACATGGTTGGTCTTAACTTCTTTCTTTGGGCATTCATTTGCCATGTGTCGGCTTTTGCCACAGTAGAAACAGGCTCCTTCTGCCTTGCGGCAGTCCATCTCAGCCTTACTTTGCTTGTTGGACTTGGTATAGGTCCTCTTCTTGGCCGGGGCCTTTCCTTTGCCTGTGCTCCTGGGCGTTGGTGTGGTAGAGGGCTTGCGGTAGGTACTCTCTTTCTTTGGTGTAGGAGTTTTGTTACTAGAAGCCCGGCTTCTATCGCTGCCTTTGTAGCCGCCAGTTCTATACATGGTAGCGTCATTGCGTTCTGCTACAGCCACCATCTGGTCCCAGGTATCTTCTGGTGTGAGGTGGGGCTCAACATTGCGGCGTAGTCTAGAGTCCATTGCAACGAGAAATCGTTGCTTTTGTGCATAGTCTGAGATAGATCCTGCTGGAAGAGATCCTTTGACGTCCGCTAGCTCTCCAGCTATCTTCGTTATGCGTGCTGGCTGTCCACCTGCTGTGTGGCAGTTATTCTGCCACTTGTGATAGGTGTCATCGGTGTTTGTAGAGGCTTCGAATAGGTGCATCAGCAAAAAAAAAAGTGTTACGCCCGGACACACCCCGTGCTCCCTGTGAGTCCGGCGGCCCGGGCACATAAAACATAAACTCGCGTTCTGGGTGTTCGGCCTTTTATTGGGTGCTGGTGGACAGGGGTCCATGCCGCCCGGACACACCAGACACAACCAAGGACGCAGAAGGTACCCGACGCAGAAAGGTTCTCCGGACGCAAAACGGTTCTCTGGACGCAACCCGATAGGATACTAGAATAGTCGAAGTACTCAGGTGTAACTGGCTATCATCGGATACCTCCTAAGTCAACAACGCTACCTTCGAGGACTTTGAATGAGTTAGTGAAAACTGTAGAGAATATCCCAATTGGCCGGAAAGATCTAGCCTAGAGTTCGTTACGGGGCGGACGGGGCCCCGAAAAATGCGGGTCCCCGACCCTTTTCCCCGCCCCACCCCGCTCAACGGCCTGGGGCAGGGTGTCTTTTTTGGTATTCCCTGCCCCTGTTCCCGCTCAGGCCCCCACCCCACTCATACCCCAGACGGGTCCCCGTTAAAAATAGGTGGTAACAAACGGGGCCCGTCCAGGGAATGAGTGTGGGTGGGCCCCGGACGGAGGCGGGGCGGGGATTACGCGAAAAATACCCACCCCGGCTCCGTGTAAGGGCGGGGCCTGACGAGTGAAAACCCGCCCCGCCCCGCCCCGTAACGAACACTAATCCAGCCAGTATTACTCAGGTTTGCTTATTTGAGTCATTTAGATACTAAAATAGGAATATATTGTTGAAATTCCGTTATATTTCCTATGTGCATTTCATAACACTACCGTGTATTCTTTTACTTAGTTTGTGTTTCGGCTGCACCTCTACACCGCTTACATTACTACAGCTAAGATATATATTATGGTGTTTTATTGGTTGTTTTGGGATAATATTTGGGGATTTAACATGTGCTTTTCTATCCGGTGTTAAGGATTTTATGCATCTCTTATGCACTATTATTGGTCATGATATTTCTAATATTCTCATCACACCCTCATAGTTTCACGCACATTGTTTAGGATTACTTGGCAGGATCTCAGGGTCAAACATGTTCGCACTTATGTTTCTTACATAGTTTTCCCTATATTTCTTTCATAGATATGGGAGCACACTTTTGTATAAATATGCTTGCTACCGCCCACCTGTTTTGGAATAATTAAGAACTGGAACTCCTACCAATCCCTTCTTCACCTCCTCGCTAAGCGTGCATCGCAACCCCCCTCGTACTTGCGAAGTATTATCCACATAGAGTAGATTGTGCCGCATTCACATTTTGAACATATATTTATTAAAGCTAGTCTAGAAAACAGTAGCACTCGGTAGCTAACAATTTAAAGTACGTGCCCGGAGAACTAAAGTACAAAAGTATGGATAACCCTTAAACCAGTGGTCGGACAGTGTCCGGACAGAGTGTGTTGGATTCCGCTCAGCGAGGGGAATTGAATGGTATAGCTCTCGAAGGGTCCACATAGCTATAGAGGTCAGGAGGGTGAAAAAGGGAGATACCTCAGCGGGCAGATGTCGGCCAGAGTCGGGAAGGGTCTCATGGGAGTCCGCTCGTCGAGGGGAATCGAATGGTATAGGTCCCGAAGCGTCCCCATGGCTATAGAGGTCAGCATGAAGAAAAAGGCAGATACCGCGGTGGGTAGATGTCCGCCAGAGGCGGGAAGGGTCTCATTGGAGTCCGCCGACTGAGGGGAATCAAATGATATAGGTCTCGAAGCGTCCGCATGCCTGTAGCACCCAGTAGCCAACAATTTGAAAGTACTTGCCCGGGGAACTCAAGTACAAATGTATGCATAGCCATTCACCCACTGGTGTCACAAATCGTGACTAAGCAAGGCAGATTTCAGTATGACGTCATTTGACTCATAGTTTTCACATGACTACCCACTTGCGAGTTATTGATCGATTATGATTGGTTAATGATTTCCTGACGTCACGATCGTGACGTCATATGATGTAATGATTTCGCACATGACTACGCACTTGCAAGTCATGGGTTTCACGCATGCGACTCATTCGAGCGCATGATCGAGTTATGGGTTGAGATCGACGAAAGAGGATGTGCGCAGTTGATTCGTAAGAATCAGCTGATGGATTTCGCACCATGACCAATCATGAGTGATGGGGCTATATTAGGTAATGGTGACGTATCACCAAGGTTAGGGTTGTGGGAAGATTTCTATAAAAGGAGCTTGGTTCCGACCAAGAGATAGGATCTTCACGCAACCATCTAAGTACTTTTCTATACTTCAGATATTGCAATACGATTACGCTTTACTCTCTTTACATACACTCTTCCTCTACGAGAGCCTACGCTCACAAGAACCCGGAGACTATTGTGATAGTCGCGACGGGCCGCCCGAACATAGAACTATTGTGATAGTTCTATCAAAGCACGACAATCTACCCATCTTACTATCCGGACAGATAGTATCCCTCGACAGATCGCTCAAAGACAAGCAAGCCAGTCCCGTACTATGTGAAGAGATAGTACTTCCCTTCCTGTGGTGCAAGAAAACGAGACTCGCATATCAGGGAGACAACTGTTATTGCCTGTTGCATTACTGCTCGACAATAGGATTGTTACATTTGGTTGCGTCCTTTCCCAACACCGAACGACAACACGGATATTGATCCCATCGAGGACGAGTCACCAACACAAAGATTAGCCTCACCAATCGAACTTGACCCGCCACACGAAGGATCACTCAACCTAGGGTCAGCTCTAGAAGAAGCACTCAACACTGCAGTATCCCGAGAAAGATCTCAAAGAACAGCAAGCCCGGTTACACCGGAAGAAGAATCGCCAGAAGGAACACTTTCACCAACAACCCCAAAAGCCAGAAGAATGAGTGCTGCTCCAGGACCAGCACCAGCACCAAGCCCGCTGGTAGGGCTGACGGGTGATCAACTTGCGGAACTAGTAGCACAGATAGCTACCCGAACAGAACAACGACCGAGAGTCCAACAACCATCCCACTTTGAGGGAGAAAGAACCAAATTGAGAATATTCCTGGTCCAACTAGGAATATACTTCAAGGCCTTAGGATGGAACGAAGATCAGCATCACAAAAAAATAACATACGCCAAATCACTCGTAAGGGGAGCGGCCGGTCAATGGCTAGTTCCCTATGTCAAAGGAAGGCTCGCAGAAAATTGGGAGACGTGGGGGCAATTCGTGGAAACCCTCAAACTACACTTGGGAGACATGGACGCCAAGGAAACGGCCCGAAACAAGATCACGGGCATCACGCAAAGGGGAAGAACAATGACCGAATATGCAAACGAAATCAGGATGATAGCAGCAGAGACCGAATACGACAAAGGAACATTGACCAGACTCCTATTGGGAGGAATGTCAAAGAAACTACAAGACGCCTGGGAAGCAGGAGAGACAGACAATCTCAACACAACCCTAGACATCACCCGATGGGCAATTGCGAAGGAAAACAAGCACAGCATGATGGACCACATCAGAAAAGGAAGACCAACGGGGAAGTTCGACACAACGCCACGAAACGTCAATGGAACTTTCAGACCTACACCCATTAGCGAAAATCGAGGCGATCCAATGGAATTGGACGCTACCCGAAGAAGCCCAGGATTCAACATCTCAGCCAAGGAATACCAACGAACGATGATGGCAAATCTATGCCTCAAATGTGCCAAACCAGGACACAGAGCCGCGGCATGTCGAAGCCAAGCAAACAGGAAAGAAGGAGCAACCTGGGAACCAAAAACCGACAACAAGAAGCAAGGGAGGCCACCAGCCAAAGCACGAGAAATGGGGGTCGAAAGAGAAGCAGGAGACGAGTCGGGAAACGACGAAAGTCCCCAGTAAGCAATGGTCTGAGGGACAAGACCAAACCAAAGCCCATTGAGATGAAGAACCTATACGCAGCACTGAACAACACGGAAACATTGGACAACGAGAACGACCATATTATGGTACAGATACGACTACATGGCACGAAAAGACAAGTTACGATCAACGCGATGATCGACTCGGGCGCAACCGAGGACTTCATCGACAAAGGGTTCTGCAGCAAATACAATATCAGAACCACGCAAGGAAAGACGACGAGAGAAGTTTACCTCGCGGACGGTCAACCCAGCGCTATGGGACCAATTACCCATACAGCGAAGGTACCTATGGACATTGGTAGCCATAGGGAATTGGCTACCTTTCAAGTGGCTCAGCTACCCAACCATGAGGTCATCCTCGGGATGCCATGGTTAAAGCAACATAGTCCCCGAATTGACTGGGGCCAAGGAAAGATCACCTTCGAAAGCGAACGGTGTACGACATGGTGTTTAAAGGAATCACCAACGGTATACGCAATACCAGAAGACGAGGCGCGAGAAGAGAACTTGAAAGTCGAGTTCGGCGTGACCCAAAGCAAGAAAGATCTGAGGATCCAAGTTAGATTAATTGACCCTCAAGCAAGGATACCGACTCGAGGATCGGCAAAGGCGGCAGGACACGACCTGTACGCAATCGAAGAAAGGATTATTGCAGCCCGTGGGCAAGAAGTTGTCGCGACAGGGATTTGAATCACACCACCCAAAGGAACCTATGGACGGATAGCACCACCAAGCGGCATGGCAGTTAAACATCAGATTGCTGTCAATGCAGGTGTGATCGAATCCGACTATACAGGCGAAATCAAGGTGGTAGTAGTTAATATGAGCGACCAAGACTACCACATCCGACAAGGCGATTGAATCGCACAACTCATCGCGGAGAAAATAGTCGAAACCGACTGTTACCAAGTCCCTAAGCTGGGAAAGACCGACAGAGGTCAACAAGGGTTTGGAAGCACGAGAACTTCCAAAGCACAGATCTGCGAGATCAGCGCCAAAGCGTTCGGGCAGTTTTACCGACGACCCGACACGACCACCAGGATCCTCAAATACAACAAGGAGGAAGGACGAATAAGCCTAGAATCGGTCAACATTAGCACCGAGCTTGCCATCAAAAGCGGAAAATACCAGAAGCAAAGGAGACTAGAGGAAATGGTGCCTCAAGAATATCATGGATACTTGGACGTATTCGAAGAAGGGGAGAAAACAAAGCTACCACCTCACAGACCAGGAGTGGACCTGGACATCAAACTTGAGGAAGGACAAGGATTGCCAGTCAAGAAGATTTACGCACTCTCCCAGGACGAACTGGAAGAACTCTGGAACTACATCAAACAAAACGAAGAACGCGGATGAATACGAGAAACCTACTCCGACAGAGGATCTCCTATCATGTTCGTCAAAAAGAAGGACGGAAAACTCCGACTATGCGTCGACTACCGAGCACTTAACTACGTCACCAAGAAAGACCGATACCCCTTACCCCTGATAGGGGAAGCCTTGGACAGACTACGAACTGCCAAGTACTACACGAAGCTAGACATCAAGGATGCATATCACAATGTCAGAATCAAGGAAGGAGACCAATGGAAGACAACTTTCACCACGAAATACGGCACATACGAATACTTGGTTATGCCTTTTGGGCTAACCAATGCGCCAGCAGCATTCCAACGATGGATCAATAGGACCCTGCAGTCATATATCGACATATGCTGCATAGTATATCTGGATGATGTCCTCATATATTCGGACAGCCTGGAACAACACCAAAAAGACGTGGCGGCCATCATCCGCGCAATACGAAAGCAAGGAATGAAACTCAAGCCATCAAAATGCGAGTTTCACCAAAGAGAAACAGAATATCTAGGATTCATCATCAACAACGAAGGAGTCAAAGTCGACCCTATCAAAACGCCAGCCATATGGGACTGGAAACCACCTACCAACAAAAAGGGAATCCAAGAATTCATGGGATTCTGCAACTTCTAGCGACGATTGATCTAAGGGTTCAGCAGGACCGCCAAACCCCTATACGACCGAACCAAGAAAGACGTCAAATGGGAATGGGGGGACAAAGAACAAGCAGCATTTGACGAGTTACGACAAAAGCTATTCTCAACCCCGGTGTTGACGTACTTCAAACTAGGGAGACCACTCCTGGTTGAAACTGACCCCTCGAAATATTTCTGCTCAGGCATATTATCTCAACACGACGAGGACGGAAAGTAGAGGCTGATAGCATATCGGTCGAAAACCATGACGCCTCCTGAATGCAATTACGACGTACACGACAAAGAACTATTAGCCATAGTTCAAGCACTCAAGGAATGGAGGCGATACCTCAGAGGCAGTGGGCAGCACTTCAAGGTCCTAACCGACCACAAGAACCTAATAAGGTTTACCACAACGAAGGAACTGACCGACCGACAAATACGATAGAGCGAAGTCCTGAGAGGCTTCGACTTTAAAATCGAATTCCGACCCGGAAAAGAAGGAGGCACGCCGGATGCCTTGACCAGACGGAAGGCAGACATGCCCCAAGAAGGAGACGAAAGGCTCACGCAGAAAGAAAGAATTCTCTTGCCAAAAGAGAAATACTTCGATACCAGAATGCAAGAGATGGAAACCATAACGTTCAGAACAAACGATGAAGAAGAAATTTGCAACGAATCAGCCAAAGATAAAGAAATCTAAACGATAAAGGAAGCACTGGACAAAGGAAACAAAGAAATGAAATGGGTAGCCTTAGGATTGTGCCAGTGGAAGGACGGATACCTCTGGTACCAAGGAAAGATTTGGATTCCTAATAACGAAGGAATAAGAACCAATCTTATACGACGACACCACGATATTCTTCAGGCCGGCCACGGAGGAACAGCCAAAACGACGGAACTCATCCAAAGCAAATATTATTGGCCGAAGATGCGAGAAATAATCAAGCAATACGTCAAGAATTGCAACATCTGTCAACCGACAAAAGTCGTACGACATGCACCTTATGGGCTCATGAAGCCCAACGAGGCCGCGGATCGACCATGGAAGTCAATATCAATCGACTTCATTACAGACTTGCCACTATCGGAAGGAGCGGATGCAGTCCTAATCGTTATCGATAGGCTTACAAAAATGGGTCACTTAATACCATGCACGAAGGACCTGGACGCACGGCAGTTCCAAGAAACCTTCATAAAAGAAATATTCAGGCTGCACGGGCTACCACGAGACATTATCACGGATCGAGGGTCGATATTCACATCGGACTTATGGAAAGAAACTACGAAGAAACTAGGAATTGAAAGAAGGCTGAGCACGGCATTCCACCCCCAAACAGACGGCCAAACAGAACGGACGAATTCCACATTGGAGCAATACCTCCGCGCCTACGTCAACTATCAGCAAGATAACTGGAAGGAGCTCCTGCCGATGGCAGAATTCGCCTACAATAATGGATATCAAGAAAGCACCAAGCACACACCATTCTTTGCAAATTACGGAAAGAACCCCGAATATCAGGCCATCGGACACCTGATGCAAGGAAAGAAAACGTCACCAGAAGATATGAGTCAATTAGATGATACATTGCAAGCGGAAATGACGGAAGCTCAGATACGACACAAGGAATAGTACGATGCACAGAGAAAACCCGATCCGAACATACGAGCAGGGGATAAGGTGTGGTTACTACCAAGGAATATCAGGACCACCAGACCATGCAAGAAGCTCGATTACAAGAAAATTGGACCATTCAAAATCTTGGCGAAAATAGGAACCAGCGCTTATAAGCTGGATCTCCCGGCCTCGATGAGAATACACAACTCATTCCACATCTCTCTTCTCGAGCTCTACAACCATAACAAGCGTCCCTCACAATGATCAGAACCTCCTCCTCCTATTGTCATAGAAGGAGAACCAGAATACAAACTCGAAGAAAAAATCGACTCACGTCTACATTACAACAAGCTCCAAATCAGAGCTAAGTGGACCGGATATTCACCAGAACACGACAAAACCTGGTACCCTGCCGATAACTTCGAATAAATGCAGACGTCGCAAAGCGGAACTTCCACTCCCGCTTCCCAAACCAGCCGCACCTTGATCAAACTCGAGGAACAGGAGAACGGAGACGTGCTCATCTCCGTATCTGTAACAGGTTTATTCCTGTCTAACGAAAATACAATAGGACCGGCGATAGACCTGCTAGCGCTGGTGCTAAGGGAGGCTTCAAGGGACCGGAGGTAAGAGATAATAGTTGAAGGACAAATAGAACTCAGAGATTGCCGTTCAACCAAGTGTATTCTTAGACTGAAGGTCTGTCGAAGTCTGCTGTCTCCTGCTAGCCATGAGACTGGTTTAAATACAAAACCCGAGAGCGATAGCCATCCTGCAATCACGATCATTACCAGTAGCTGCGCACATACCGGAATCCTGTAATCCTGCAAGACCAAAGAAAGAAACAAACAAACAAACAGTACTCAGCCTTCGCCAGTGCTACATGACCATTCCATACCCGGAATCCTAAATATAAACTTCCAACAAAGCAAACTAAACATAGCAATACAATAGCATAGCCTATCTGACTCAGAGACAGTGGCGGAGCTGAAATCAAATCAAATAAACCAAATATAAATCAACTAAACATAGGAGATCCTGCACTGCCCGCTCCTGTGTACCGTTACCGGAACATGT
>Ga0307517_10004336_pt1 | contig 21841 bp, 20 predicted proteins | sample 23_EM_MG_FD_194515 | JGI IMG/M metagenome (GOLD analysis project Ga0307517, IMG submission 194515) | Populus trichocarpa ectomycorrhiza microbial communities from riparian zone in the Pacific Northwest, United States - 23_EM | ecosystem: Host-associated > Plants > Roots > Unclassified | place... | reverse complement strand
GCAAGTTGAGGCTCGCCCTCTTCGCATCCTGCAAGTTGCTCAGCAATCAACCAATCCTGTGGGCGACGATACCCCACAGCCTTCTCCCCGATCCACCAATCCTGCAGACGACGACAGTGACATGGATGTTGATGAACAGGGCGCGGACGTAACTAGCCCCTCTGAACCAACATTGAGACGCACTTCCCGCGTCAGCAAACCTGTCAATCCAGGGTTGAATGCGCCGCAGATGTCGGCCGCTCCTCCATTGCGTAAATCCAAGGGGAAACAAGAGAAAAAGACGTTGCCTATCCCGAAAACTGAGCCACTCCCATTGCGGCCCCTCGTCTTTGGTTCTAAGTATATGCATCTTCGTTTCATTGATTTAACACAAGTGGAGGTCAGTGCATTTTCATTCTTATCTTTTTGAGCATTTCATTCACGATGTCCAACCAGCGCTCATCCCACACTCTGTCGCTTTCCCGAACTCCCATAGTATGTCGTCTCTCATTTCTATCAAGGTTCCTGTGACTCATTGTCATTTGTTAGAAATCAAACGCAGAAGCCGCCTTTCAATCGTACGACCCATATGGAAGGTTGCGTGAACATTCTGTTAAATTTTATGTACGCCAACCAACCATTCCTTCTGTCATTGCCGCACTAAGAAGTTCTTGCTATCTTAGCGCAACGCTGAGCGCGACATGTTCGTGGAATGGGTTGATTCTATCAAAAAGAACTATCATGCCGGCAAGCCCAAACACGTTTCTGTCGTTGATCAATCATTTTTCAAAATGATCGAACGACAAACGTTTTCCGAGATGTCCCCCTCTCGCGTACAAATCCAACTCCAGAACAGCGTCATCATAATCCCCAGCATGAACCTGCCTGCTCATTCGTTTTCTCGTCATGGCGTCCGTGAGCTCAACAGTCTAAACACCGACGTCAGGATCGAAGGTATGCGTAATATCTCACATTCTCCTCGCTGCCTTTTTGACGTATTTAAAGATCAAACATTGCCACCCTCGAAATCAAGCAGTATTAAAACGGGATCCTTACAGCTGTTTTTTCAAAACGCAGAAGCACAAAGGACACGGAAGGTTCTCAGAGTCATTCACGCCCCATCCGACCACACGCAACAGCAGCCCTTTGCGACCGACTATTTCGCATGGCGCGAAACCCAATCACATCCCTATTGCAAAGAGGAGGAATACTCTGCCATTTATACGTTGCGATGGAATGACTACGAGAACGCCAATGCCGTACAAAAGTGGACATTGATTCCTCATGGCTTTGGCCTTTATTTCGATGTCCGCGCAGGCAGCAAATGGATCATTGTCGGTAGTCCTGCAGCTTTGCCATTTGGTCCAGATGATTTTGCGACTTCGGACATGTTTGCTCTGGAATCATGGTCGACGTCCATGATCAACGAGTTGTATATTCGTCCAGAGGCAATTTTGCTGACAGAGGGCATGCGAATGTAAGCACCGCCTTTGGTTTCTCAGCGCTTAACTCACCTCGACGCGTAGCATTTTGCCCCCCAACTCTATTTACGCCACCGTCGCCACTGAAGATTGTATTGTCACAGGCGGGTATTACCTTTCTTCCCATACCCTGATCAACTCGCTATATGGCCTTGTTCATTCCGTCATTTTGGGCTCCTCTCTGACTGCACCTGATGATGTTTTGCCTGGTCTGTACATCCGACGGTTGGTGCACTACTTTCACACCTCGTATGTTGTAAACGACCTTCTCGCCAATGGTAAGAAATACATGTTTTGTGGATTAATGCGGGCTTAACACACAAAATCTATAGATGCTGATGATGACTATCACCATCTTCTTACCTTCAAGGACATCGTCGACGAAAACGGCATTGTGGTGAAGGACGCCGTGGATGATGCCAAGGTCCTCTTCGCTCTTTTTGCGATGGCCCTTTATGGGAATGTTTTTGATAAGCGCACCTACATGCCCTTCAACGACAGTGTCGACGATCTTTCACCAGAGGAACGCGAAGAACAGAAGGAATCCGATATCAACGCCATCCCTCTACTTGAAAGGCGGCACTATTGCTATTGCAGGGGTCTTGCATTCGACCTCCTCTCCTGGTTTCTCAACAATTATGGTTTTGCAAAACCAAAGGAGGAACCCGACTACGCGTATGGCTATCTTCTCATACCATTTGCAGTTGAACTTGGTCGGTCCATGGTTGAATACAAATCGACGGCGGAGCAACGCGAAGTTCCCAGCGCTTGCACTGCAGAAGACTTCCAATCTCAAGTCGAAATGGCAATCTTGGATTACCAGGGCATGAAAGATACCTACGACGACATCGAAGAACCCAGCCCGTCCTTCGCATTTGACTTTGACGACTACACCCTTCAGGCATATCCCTCCGCGCAGAACATCTATGAACCCGTCGCCGACTATTTTAAGTTTGGTCAAACCAATGCCGACAAGAAATACTTTGCCGCGTTAGGAGGTCAGGAATAACTACAACGATTGCAATGAATGTATCAGTTTGTCGAAAATCCATTGTTGCTGTTAGAACGAAATAAAAGTCAGAGCGCGCAGCGACAGTTTATTTGCTCTTATTTCGCCATTCCTCGTGCGTTGCCTTCAGAACCACAAACAGCCACCGTCTATTTGTTCTTGTTTCATCGTTCCTTGCTCCGCCTGCCTGGGTTATATTTGACCCGCAAGCAAGATGGCCAACAATGCACACTAAGTTATGTTGGCTATTTATTTGGCCACTGTTTGATCTAGGGATTAACAATATCAGGCAAGCTGACCAGCATTGTCTGGTTGCACGGTGCCCAGAGCTACTGTAGGAGAAGACAGCAGATGTCGATTGGGCGCGGGACAATACGTAGAGAATCACACAATATGCACATAAAATTAATCGAGGTCTGGGGAGGAAGTCGCATCAATTTGCGACGAAATTTCTCCTTCGCTGTCAATTTCCATTCTGCCCAGCTTTGCGCGTGTCGCCCCGATTTCCTCTTCTGTATATCCGACTCTTCGTTTTAAGGTAATATTTTTCTTGGGCGCCGACGCCCGCGAAAAGTAATGGGCGTTGGCGCGCTGGGGACTACAGTTAATAATTTCTTGCCTTGCGAGAAGAGGATTGAACGCGCCTGGCTGTAGCTCGAATCAAAAAGAGTCACGCTTCTCAAAATGAGAGACAATTTGAATTTCTTTTCTCGAAGTGGGAGCAAGGCGAAGGACACCTGAACCTCCACGATGTCTCCTGTGCGGAAAGTGATGGGTTTTGTGGGGATGAATCTGCCCCAGTGTCAGAGGAAGACGGGTTAATCATAGGATCAATGCTGCTTGCCTGTAGTCCTCTCCATTTTCTTTAAAAGCCCGCTCATAGTAGTACACTTCATTGTCTTCGGTGTGAATGAAGGCCGTTCCTGCGCCTTTCGCCAGTAAACCGTGCGGGTCTACGTCGGCACTGAACGGGATTTCGATGACCCCCAGTGTTTCTTGCCTGCGGGGCGTGAAGTATCGGTTCGACATCTCGATGGCAAGATATTCCTCGAAACCGCCGATGGCAGTGAGGTCTTGCAGTGAATCTTTGCCGATAAAACGCCCGCACAATTCGTGAATTGCTGCGATATTTTCGGAAACCTTCTGGAAAGTTGGCGCGTTTAAGCCCGTGAGCGTCAAGCTCTGGCGAAGGTGTTTGATGTGCGGACTGGTTGCTCTGAAAGACAATTGAACATCGCGGTGACCCGGATTTATTAAAGTACACACCCAATTTTTTCAGTGAAAGGGGGGAGGTCCATCTTGCACACAATCCCTTGGAAAGACGAAACGAATTCTTCGTTAAGGTCCGGCGACGCTCCGACGGTCGCTACAATCCAAGCTGGTCCAGCGGGTGCCAGGATATACTGCGACATCCAGCCATTGGTCTATAAAACAAACTTCAGCAGAGCAGCAGTCCAGAAACAATGAAAACTTGTAACGACATCAGTGATGCGCGCTGTGTTCAGGGGCCCATATTCCTTGGCAATGCGAGACAATGCAAGGCTCTCTAGGTCTCGCCCTGGGCCGCGACTGTGAGTGTATAAAAATATATCACGCGGGCGAACTCACCAGCGTTCTCCTTATCATACGAACTGTTCATCTTTCTGCAAGCTCGTTTTCAGTGAGGCAGCGCGGAAATGGATTGGGAAGGATGCAAAATATAGGCTCTCAAGGAATTATTGTCAAGCGGGTTTCGCACCGGTCTTCCTTAGCTACTTTCCCCCAACGTCATATGTGTTCTGATTGAAGGCGCAGGGACCCATTAATTAGCCCCGCGTTTTTTCCCTCTGGGTAGCAAGAAATATAAATTGAGAATAAGCGTCGTGGGGATGCATCGCAATTATCTACTGAGATAGAAGGCTCTTGCATTTCTGTGCTTCGATAGGTCAATTGTTGTGATTCGCAGTCGCCTGCTTTGAGGTACGCCTGCATCCAGCCTCATAGTTGGTGTTTGAGCTTGCGTTGAGTACGCCTTGTCGTGGGTATTGGGCGCAGTTGAGTTGGCAGGATTTTTTGTCGATGCCCATTTCCGCGGTTTGAAAGTCTTGATCTACACGGGGTAGGAACTCACAGCCGGCGCTCTGCAGCCATTGCGCGATGGGTGGAGCGCAGTGGATCCTGAAATGATAGTCAGAGGCAACGTCAGATCCTCGGCCACGAAGTTCGAATCGCACGTTGAATGAATAAATGATGGCGCCACTATTGTTGGCGGTAGGTCAGACGATGTCCGTAGCTGAGTCGCGCTCTGAGCGTATGGCTTGCCGCGCCCTTCGATTGTTGAGGGCAGTCACCGCCAGTGCGATGTCGCCGTTGTCTGCAGTGGAACGCACCGCTGCTTCCACGCTAATCTCCGAGGCAGGGTATTAAATGATTGAACACGCAGAGGACCGGGGATTAGACTGAGCTGCGCAACTGTCATCGAGGTGGATCACCTACATGTAAGGAAATAGAACCTACTGCTCCACCATTGCTAGTTTCCCAAGCAACAAATTTAATTAAATTGAAGGCGCGACTTAGGACCGGGCCTTTGACAGAGTTGCAGAACTATTGCAGTGGAAGGTCGAACGCCGACTTCTAACGAAACGGTCGCTCTATCTAATGACATTTGTGACGTAAGTTGAGTATTTTTTTGTAAATCTATTGTCCTTTCTTGTCATTTCGTGATTGATCAAACACTTCTGACTCCTGAGGCGCTGCTTCTGCAGATGATTTTTAAAAATATTCCATGTATAAAGGTTGGGTGTATTCAATAACGCCCCAATCAATCTCTATTCACTCAACATTTGCTCCTGCTCGCCTTCAATACCTGTTAGCTGTTTCTCCGACTGTCTACTCTATGGCCCCCAGCAAGAAAAACCCTTCCCCGTCGAACGAGGTGTCCGCTGCCGAAAGTGACTCGGATTTCCCCAGCACAATTCTTCCCTCCAAGTGCGGCTTTGCTTTTTTTTTCTCTAGTCACGCTTGCTCTAAAAGTCAACAGAAAAAAATTGCGTCATCCCACGCCAGGGTCCCCGAACTTCAAGGACCTTCCAGCGGTCACAACGTCGTACGACTTATCTCTCTCATTCCTTCAACGTCACTTACCCTGAAATAGCCAACAAAAGGCTGATTTGGCGGCGGTCAGCCGTAAGCTAAGTTTTGGGTAATTACTTCTTGTGTTTCTTTAAAATCGTTCAATGTTTTTTGAAAAATAATGTATAGGAATCTTAGCGATGGGAACGGTGGCAATGTACCCAAGTTACGCTCGCCCGCCAACCTGGATGCTAAAAAGCGAATGTAGGCTTTTCTTGCTCCCCTACGTTTGCTCTTGACTGATCTAAATATTTGCAGTCGCAAACCGTCCGAAAAGGCTGCCTACATGGCTTCCGACAATGGCGATGTGAGTCCAGATGGAGAAGAGGAGACACCCAGGCCGAAAAAGCCCATCAGGTAAGCAGCGTTGTTGCCGTATACCTGTTTTTGACAATGTCCTTTTCTACAGGAAGGACCAGGCCAAAGGAAAGGAAGTGTTGTCGAGCCAGTGCGTTTCATTTCTACAAAATTCTTTGTTGTTGATTCAAGGTTTTTTTGTTTCAGCAAGAGGGAAAGTTCTAGCGAAGTGGAAGTCGTAGCGGTGAATATGTGCGTCTGTTCTTGGGCTACCGGTTCATAATCACATTCAACATTACCACGTTCAGGTCCTCCCAAGCAGAAAAGTCGAAATCATCCAGTCGCTCAAAGAGGTATGTGTTTTCTAAAGGACGTAGGATGCCATTCTCATCATGATCAGTGGCGCCCCTTCCAAGGCAACCCCACACAAGAAGGAAAAGGAAGAACAGCATTCCACAAAGTGCGCTGAAGCGAGAAAAGTGCAGTCAAATGTTTACATTTTTTTCTTTATAGGAAGGGCGGAGCGAAAGGAAAATCAGCAACGTTAATTCAGTATGTCAATGTTATTTCCTTCAGTATTCTTCTTTGTTGACTTAAGGATTTTCTCCATCAGCAGCGATTCAAGCGAAATAGAGGTCGTCGCGGTAGATGGGTGTGTCTGTTCCTTGGCTATCGCTTCGCAATCCTATTCAACGCTGCCGCATTTAGCCCCCCCCGATCAGGAAATTTGAAATCTGCAAGTCGCTCCATGAGGTATTTGATTTCTAGAGAACATAGAACACTGTTTTGACGCCGTTCTTATCACATTTAGCGATGCTCTTGCCAGCGCAACCCCGTTGAAAAAGCGGAAACAGGTAGACCGCTCTCCAAGGTGCGTTGAAATTACAAAATGCAGCTGATACACTCTAACGAATAAGCTCAGCGTTGACGATCCTTCTTCCGTTAAAAAAGAACCAAAGAAGGCCAACATTCCTGCCCCCAAGAGGCTTCGTTTGGTCCCCAAGTCCCCAGAAGCGCCTCCTTCTTCCAAAAAGTCCCCCGAAACTGCCCACCCAGTTTCTCAAGAACTGATTGATGAATTGGACGCTGCTGAAGGCATTGACCTTCCCTCTTCTGATAAAAAGGAACCCAAGGCCGCCTCCAAGAGGCTTCGTTTGGTTCCCAAGTCCCCAGAAGTGCCTCCTTCTTCTCAAAAGTCCCCCCAAGTTGCCCGCCCAGTGTCTGAAGAACCGAGCGATGGATTGGACGCTGCTGAAGAGTATGTCTCCTTTTATCATTATCCAATGCCTTCATGAAATTCTCATCGCCGCCGGGCTTAGACAGCAAGCTGATGTCACTGTTGAGGAACTTGAGGAACAGGCAAATAATGAGGTAGACGACGACCTGCTTCGAGAAGCGTATGCATCGCTCGAGCACTACCCGTGAGAGAACAAATCCTTCCGAATTTTGCAGGTTTTGACAATTTGTCTAGAGATTGCGATCTCCTCCCATTCGGGTCCGCTACAAGTGGACAGGGCGCTCCCATTGACCCCACGTTACTTAGCTTTTCTCCTTTGCTGGAGGCATTGCCTAAAGTTGCAAAACGGTGATTGATTCTTCTTTATCTACTGCCTAAACTTCAAATTCACCGCGATTGTATTGTAGAAATTTTTTCAATTCTGTCAACTTCACAGCCTGCGGGCAATTCATCAACCCGACGCGGGACCCGACAACATCTGTTGCCTTGGAAAGCGACAAGCTACTGATCTCTGGCACTAGAAAGAGTGCTGTTCTTATGACCACAGGCATAGTAACCGAATGTCGCATTGTTGAGCCAACTTCGAACGCGCAGCAAGTTCTGGTAAGAAAGATTGACTTAATCCCTCTGGCATATGAGAACAGAAGATTGCAAAACTGGTTGGGGGCCCGCTTTGGAAAATTGGATTTGTATACCCGCATCAGCCCAGACGCTGCTCTGACCTTTGCCACCCGCAAAGAAGGAGCAGGTCGCAAGGATGTTCCAGGTCAGGTGCATTGGTGTTTTGGTGAACTCCTTATTGATTATGCTTTGATACGCAGGGTCTACAAACTCTAGTCCCAAGAAAGGGGGAGCATTTTTTGTTAAAACCAAGCCGCCAGCAACTCCAAGGGCGACCCCTTCCCGGCCTACCACATATCCCTTTTTTCGCGAATTCACTGAGACAAGTATGTTTTTTTTTTTGGGCCATACGCATCCACGACCTACGCTAATGTGCTTTGTTTAGTTCCCATCTACGATGCTCGCGAAACGCGTTTCCGTTTTGACGCGCAGTCTTTCGACAATATCGACAAGTTGCCGCTCTACAATAAGGACCTCGATGCAGATGCCATCGTCTGCGTTGCGTATTCGGTGAATTCCTGGGCGTATGCCCCTGCTAAGGATTCCCCCAAGACTGACACAGCTGTCTGCTTCAACGTCATGTTCATCCTTTTCTTAGGGGCATTGCCAGAGGAGACTGCTCAATCTGATTCGGAGTAACTGATTGGACCATTTGTAATCGCTTGCTTGTCTTCAATACATCGTTTTTCTGTGCGCGCGTAAATCTTAAGACTTGAGCTGGGCTTACTAATTAATAAACATTGTCATTGCAAGGCAGTCTCGACAGGAAAAAAACCCTGCAAAGTTTCAGCGCCGCTAGTGCATCCGCATGGGTGTCCATTGAGCAAGTTAGCACTAAGCGTCCACACAATTTCTTCTAAACTAGGACAATCAGGTGTCGTCATCTTGAAACCGAGATCGGTGAATCCTGGAGGTCCATCGGATGGCGCAACTGTAGGTAAGATTGGAGGAATTGATATGCGACCATTCCAATTAGTGCAGCTACAAAAACGTCGACGGAGTGTTTGCGCATGCTTTGGCAAATACAGGGCCAAATAGACAGCTGCACGACGGACACTGCTTGTGTTTGTTTGCCAGCTCACGTTGCCATTCTCGTTCCTGCGCTCATCGACCTCGCTTCAAAGTCGCCCAAGCCCCAATTCAATCCCATCGAGAAGTGAACGTACCCTCGTTTGTTCTTCACCACAATGTCAGACGGAATTACGCAATTTCCACCCGCGTGTTTGTCTACTTATTTATTCCATTGCTGTTGAGAATCTGATATTGTTTAATAGCCAATGATAGCGAAAGATCTAAAGAAGACACGGGTAGTGCCATGGATTTAACAGACTTACAGCCCCAAGAACAACGGTCTGGTGGGGTCAGCGTGGATGCAAATTCCGCGATGGCAAAAAATGTCAAATGTTTCCGCCTTAATTCGTTGGCCCTGGTAAGGTACCCCTGGGACAGCGGCGCTGTCATGGCTCCGGATTTGTCCAAGGTCTTTGACCAAAATCATTTTGCGTTTGTGAGTTGAGCTTAAAACATTGTCTTAACTCGAACTCACTTGTTTTTTTTTTAAGCGTTTCGCTGTTGCGTTGAACAAATTTGATATGAAATTGGCGATAACTTCTCCAACGCAGGCTTATCTTCGCACTGCAATGCGAGATATCACCTGCGACCGGTATTTGGACAAGACGGCTGCCCAAGTTGTGTCTGCAGAATCCAGAGATCTTAAATCCGTGGGTCACGCGTCCGCTGTCTGCAGCTTGCTTACCGCGTATCGCCTCCTCGATGTAATTTACGCCTTGGAGAACCCAGATGGGCCATTTATCGGGCCTAATCACGAACGTCTGGAGGTGGATTTTACGTCGTTCAAGGTTTGAGCCCTTTTTTCTGTCTCCTATTAGGGCGTTCATATTTTGATATGCGTAGGTCCCCAAGCAAGTGGCTGATTGGACATCCATCGCTGAGAAGTTCCAGAAAAGTGTTAATGCCAGAGAGGTCGTCAGCGTCTCATCGGACAGGTTAAGTTCGTTTTCATCTCGACAACTGCAGGCGCTGTATCGCCTCCACACCACGATGAATGGCAATAAGCCCCTGTTTAACTTACAATTGGCGGCCACTCACATTGCCTTCATGTTGGATCATGACTCAGATGGAAAGGTAGGAGAAGTCAGTCCCCACGTGTTGTTGTCGTTTAACAAAGGCCCAGGACGTCCCAGATCTTCCGGCTTCTTTGGAAGATCTTCAGGGTTTGGTCGCCAAGTTCGTCTCAACGGCGCTTTCATTCCGAGCGATGATTTACGTCACTTCTAGGTTCCCCGTCGACTCGGCTGCATTGCAAATTCAATTTAAGGCCTTATTGGCGACTCTTGGGGAAGACCAACGATACGACCATCTGCGTCTCCCACTGCAGGTCTCCTCCCTTCTTAGTCCAATTTTCCTTCTGCAAGAATCCCCGCTTCACAAGTCTCAAATATATTGCCAACGCTACAGGTTGATGTTGGTAAGTGAGCGTCTTCTGCGTGGTTTTCACTCTGCTCACCCTAGATTGTCAGTATTCAAAAGCCCTTGGGAACGTGCGTCCTGAATCGGTCATTCGCCTTGAAACCGCAATCTGGAAAGCCGTTTTTAATATCGCATGTGGCTCAATCGATGTCTATGCTGCTGCCCAGGAGATCGCTGATGTCATCCCCAGCATTTTGGACAGTGTTGAGGACAACGATAAGTCGTGGTTCCACTTTGGTTGGCCTAACATTCCCTTCCCTTCTTTGTTTGTGACTTATTCCCTCCAGCCAAGGCCAATCACCCCCAACAAGTACACCTCTCATCGTTTCGTGTTGTTCCGTCGTCTGTTCCTGAACAATGGCCAATGTTCGCTCAATTAGTTCCGCCGCCACCCTCCCCTACGCCAACTCATGACGATCCTCCGGCTGGAGATCAACAAACAAATGATTCCTTACTTTCCCTCCATGAATCGCAGGCAGCGCTGGCTGCAGGGAATGGGAAAGTACAAGTTCCTCCCACCTCCCGATCCTCCGCAGGCCGATCGAATGCCCTTCGCAGCGCTGGCGGGGACCCACCGGTCGACAATGATTCAACTGCCAGCACTAAACGAACTCGCGGCCAAATGAAGCGAAATTATCAGGACCTTGACCCCGAGTCATCGGAGGAAGACCGACAAGCGCCGGGCCTCCCCAATGCCAAGAAGCCCAAACACCCCAAGTCCCGAGCTACTCCTCGACGTACAAAAACACCGCGCGACTTGGCCTTGCAGCGCCCCCCATTGCCGGTTATGATTGGGTCGCAATATATGAAAGTCGACGTCATTGATTTGACAAAAATTGAGGTAAACCGTCACACTCATCCAACAGTCTTACGTACTCACGTCTGAATAGACTGAAGAAACCTCAACGTTTAGCAGCACAAAGTCTCAGATTGTAAGCCGTCTAGCTGTTTCTTGCCGGTTCTGGATTCTGAAATCGTTATACATATTTCAGCCCAATGGACAGAGAAAGCTAACATTCTCGTTTATCCCGTTCGGCGCTTATGAACAATTGCCGATTTCCCAATTCAACTTTTTGGTAAGCAGTCGTTCCTTTGAAAGTTAGGGCGCCTTAAAAACATGTGTCTTTTTCTAGGATGAAAAGGAACACACCGCATTTGTTGACTTGCAGCGCCGTGTGTCTCGAAACTTCGTCAAGGGAAAACCCAGGCATTTCAGCAACACCCAAAACTCGTACTTCTGCGTGATCCCTCAGCAGAAATTTTGCACAATGCGCACGCCCCTTGTACACGCCTTTCTTCAAACACGCTCTATCGTCATCCCCGACATGAAGGTCGGCTATGTGCCTTTTAATCAGCAAGGTTTTCGCCTGCTCGATAGCCTGGATACTATCGTGCAGATAGAAGGTAAGTCCTCATACCTGCGCGTCAGCATTTTTCCGCCTCATAGCTTTTTTAGATCAAACCCTGCCACAAATAGAGGGTCAAACAACTGATGAACTTCTCTTGGGCCGGTTAGTCTCTGGAACATTGCGAGAATTCATCGACAACGTAGAGTCTGGCCCCAATAAAATGATTCTCAGAATTGTGAGAATGCCATCTGAGGCGTCGCCGGCGCACACACCGTTTGGGTCCGAATTTGTGTCCTGGCGTGAAACGAAATCGCGCGCCTACTGCAAAGAAGAAGATCCTTTCCTCATCAAGCGCCTCGCGTGGAATGACGTAGCTACCCAACATTCAACGCAATGGTGGACTAGGACGCCGCATGGTTTCGGGGTGACTTTCGATGTTCGCGAAGGCTCCCAATGGATTGTGGTCGCAACGCCGCCGCAGGATTCAGACCTGGGCTTGCTCGAAGAAGACTACTTGTATTATTTTGCTGACCCCCGGCTATTCATCCCTTCTCCTCCACGCGTGGAACTTGGCAGGTCTGACTGGCCAATAGATGCAGAGGCGATGTTGTTGACCCAGGGTATGCGAATGTATGTATACAACTACTCAATATGTCACGCCGCTGCTGAGCAGCAATCACAGTGTTATTCCGCCCAACATGCTTTATGCAGCGTTCACCACCAAAGACTGCATTACGACTGGAGGATACTTTCTTTCCATTCCCAACATCTCCTCCACATTCTACGGCTTCATCCACTCATTCATTTTGGGGACTTCGGTCGATGGTGAAAATCTTTCCCCTGCGTTGTATTTTCGGCGCGTCATCCACTATTTGCATGCGTCCCTCGTTGTCAACAATATGAGTGGGATTGGTAATTATCCTTTCTATCTCGTAGACATTTCTTTTGATGACCTGAGCGATAGACCGCGGCGATGACTACCACCACTTCTTCACTTTTGAAGATGTCAAAAACGACAACGGCCAGCTAGTAAGAAGCAAAATTCGTGATCTTGAATCGCTGATGTGTCTATTCGCTGTCGCCCTTTTCATGAACGCCCTCGACAAACGCACTTACATGCCCTTTGTGCAAGCTGGGGCAACTCTTACACCAGAAGAACGCAAGGAACGACGGGCCCAGGACCTTAATTCCATTCCCCATGTTGAACGCCGCCATTTTTGTTATGTTCGAGGGCTGGCATTCGATCTTATTAAATGGTTCTTCGACAACTATGATCTGCAACGAAAAGGCATGACTCTTAGTGATGGGTATTTCACGCAGGCTGTACCCCTCGTGGTGGCCACTGCGCGGGAGATGATCCGGTACAAACTTCATGCGGAGGCCCAAGGCATTCTGGGTTGCTGTAGTTCTTCCGCATTCCAGCGCCAGATCGAATGGGCATTATTTGGTTTCGATGGCTTTGAGGAGCAATACAAGTTACGCGTGGCCGACGAACGCCATAAGTCAAAAACATTCCCAGATCTCGACGATCCCCTTCGCCTTTGGTTTGTTATGCCAGATGATCGTGTGGTGCGATTGGAAAAAGCCAGGGGCGATGGCAAAGGCAACGCGGATTACTTTAACGCAGGAAAAAATAGAGCCGACAACAGATATTTTTTCGCCGTCAAAGGTATGTGTTTCGCGATTCCTTTGGCATTGTTAATCGTTGAGAGATATCCCCAGGCCCTTCTAATGCAGCGCCTGATCCACCCAACAGCTCTTCTGAGGGTGAAGATGGCCTCGGGGGTTCTTCTGACAATGAGCCGTTGGCATTCAACTCGCAAATGTCTAGCTGAGCAAATTGAGGGGTACCTACATTCTACATTGCCGTCGTAATCCATTGCGTTGTAATAAATTATTGCCATTGAACTATCCCCAACGCCGCAAGTTATCGAATATTACAAAACGGCTTGATAACTTTGCAACACATTACTCAGGCACACGTGAGAGCTGCAGCCAAACAAGCAAGCGCAATGCTTGAGTGTCTGGCAGCTGTATGTTTGGTGTTATTGATTCCTCCAGCGCCACCAAAAGCTTTGCTCATATTTGCTCTGTAAGAATTTTCAACGCAGACGTTGATTGAGGGCCTTATCTTTTGTCCCTTGTCCACTGCCACCATGCAACTCCACCATATTTTCTTCTGCTTTTTTGTTGCTCTAGTGACCTTTTTCTGGAGTTATGATCATGTCTTTGTCCCTTATCAACCTACTCTTTTTGCTTCCCGTCTACCTTGCCATCGACGTTTTATGGACCTAGTCCCCACTGTCAACGGCTCAGGTTTTCATCCCCAGCAAACATATTCCCAAGGTATATGAGCTGTCAACACACTCCCTGCCGTTATTAATTTTCAAAATTCTAGACATGTTGCCGCACGCCGTCTCCCTTGCCCTCCCAATGTTGAGGGTGGACATCCATACTCCAGCGCCTGTCCATTACAGGCGTAAATACAGTCAACCAGCCACAAGCAGGTGTATACACTGCAACGAAACTCATGCGTCCTATCTCCCATCTATTGCACCTTCTGCTACGCCGTTGTCGACAACTACAATTATAAAATGTGACAACAATAAAGATGCATTCCGATGCAGCCGAGCGTACAGTCGAAAGGTTATTTCTGTTATCTTCAAACACTTGCCAGTTGTTTGGGAATATATCTTGTATTTTGCTAAAAAAATCTACAATGACCTTTTGTTCTTTTTTCTTTTCTTTTTTGAAAGGCTTACAAATATTGCAGAGTGGGCCGTCTTCTGTGATGTATCGTTCATGCATTCCCCGTCCTGGAGAGTAAGCTCTGCATCTCTCCAAGGTCAGCGTAATTTGCATCGTCGACATACCTTCCTAGCTCTGTATAAAAAATTATTGGCGAAAAGCAGAAAACGCGAACAATTCCAACATTTCATTTTCCCTTTGCTGAAGCTCATGAGAGCGGCGCTAAACCATATCAGCCTGATGCCTGTCCACACCCGCACTCGACGCGTTCTGCGACCAAAATGTAATTTCAAATTACCTACTAAGGTAAATTCCAATGCAACTCAGCTGCCCGCCGACAAACAAACATTCTGCCAATTTTCTGAACACCGAGGCGACGTGGGTGGCTACAAATTGCGCACCTTTTCTCTGGATGTTCTTGAGCCTTATTTAACAGCTACGGCCGTACCTCCCAAATCATTGAATCAGCTGTTCTATTTTATAGATCATGTCGATGACGTAGGTTCTTTGCAATATCCTACACAGGGCTACGCGCATGCTTCCATTCCCCTTCATGTTTTGTTTAAGCTTTCAACGTTGGCACAAGCAAAAAAAATAGCAACTAAACATGGGATAGCAGCGGGTTCAAGGTGCACACTGGCTGATTTACAAGCGCGCGCAACAGGCCACGCATGTTTGGTTTGCAACACACACATATCAATCTTCTCGCCGGAATATAAAAAAAATCAACAGCAGACAACGAACCCCCCATCTCAGCAGACAACGAACCCCCCATCTCAGCAGACAACGGGGCCCCGATCTCAACAATCCCATGAGTTTCCTCCTGCTCCAGTTGATTCGGAATTAGGTCACAAAATAATTGCAAGCTCTTGCCAAAAAATGAGTAGATCTTTCATTGAGGAATCTGGTTGCGCCGTGTGTGGGGAATTAACACCTCTGAATGCAACGAGCAAGCTCAAAAGTGTAAGGAATTTGCTCCATGTCCTCATTAACCCTGGCGTGACACGCAAGGAAAGAAAAGATGCTACTTCGCCAATACAAGAATTTTCCGGTCCAGTGCTTGACTACCAGTGCAATAAAATCTGTGACCAATGCAGAAAGGCAATACGTCAAAATAAGATACCTAGATTGGCTTTAGCGAATAACCTATGGATTGGCAATGTACCAGACGAACTGAAGTGCCTTAGATTTGTTGAAAAGATTCTTATTGCTCGCGTTCGCCATACCTGTAGCTTTGTCAAAGTAGCGTCAGGCATGAGAAAAATGAAAGCAAATGTTGTTGCATTTGAATCTCCAATCGCCAAGATATACGATATTTTGCCGCCACCCCGAGAAGATCTGGACGACGTCCTTGCAATTCTATTTACTGGTCCAAGCAAGCCCTCTGACGCTGACTTGAAGCGAATGCCATTCCTCGTTCGCCGAAACCATGTAATGCGTGCCTTACAGTGGCTAAAGGCCAATCATTGCGATTACGCAAACATTGAAATTTCTACACAAAATCTTGAAGGTTATTCTGAAACTGAACCCCCTGTTTCTATCCAGTATCGTGCAAGCAATACCAATAAGACAGCTGAGGGTACCAGCGTCTTTGACGTAGATGTCGAGGATGGCACAGAAGAAGGTGATTGTTCCTTCACTGTCCATGGTTTGACAGGTGAAAATTTGGATACAATGACAACATCTGCAATCAAGGCACAAGCACTTCGTCATTTAAACAACCAAGGTAAATTTCTATTGGTAGGGCAAAGCCAAAAAATTGAATCAATGTGGAATAATCCGCAATTATATCCTCAAATGTTTCCTTGGCTATTCCCTTATGGCCTAGGTGGAATTGGCACAACTAAATTATCAGATAAAGAGCACAAGAGGCATCTACTTATGTACCATGATAAGCGTTTCCAGGTGGACATTAATTTCCCCTTTGTCGCATTCAGTCATGAGCAAATCAAAGCCTCCACAACGCAAAGTTTCCTGCTAGTTGATCAAAATAGATTTGGAAATATAACGGACAGACTTTTAAATCTTGATCAATCCGTTTTGACAGCCATAGTTGAAAAAATGGCTGCAGGGGAGCATATAAAACCAGAATCTGATGCTGAGAAAGCTTGCTTTCAGGTAATTCAAGACCTTGACCATGTGGCTGGGAAAATGCATGGTTCAACGACAAGCAAGAAATACATGCGAAACGAGATCTGGTCTTTGATTGCCCGAAAAAGCGCACCTTACTGGTATATAACACTGTCTCCTGCAGACATTCAGCATCCAATTTGTATATATTTTGCTCAAATGAATGAAGAATTTAAACCAAGTATTCTTCCCTATGACGAACGCCTTCGTTCAGTGTGTGCAAATCCAGTTGCAGGCGCGCGTTTCTTCCATTTCCTTATTGAAACATTTATTTCAGAAGTTCTGGGTGTCAATGCCAAGCACCGTGGATTGTATGGTGACACAGATGCATATTACGGCACAGTGGAGCAACAAGGGAGATTAACGCTACATCTTCATATGCTTCTGTGGATCAGAGGTGGCTTAAGTCCCCAAGAAATGCGGGAACGCCTGATGGATCCAGACTCACAGTTTCAAAAAAAGGTGACAGACTGGCTTGAGAGTTGCTTTTCTGGTGACTTTATGACCGGTTCAAAAGAGGAAGTCTTAACTGCAGTGGACAACAATTCGAAAGCCTCTACCTATGCTGACCCTACTCAGACTATGCCAGTGACACCCCCTCCCAGTTGCGATAGTAATCACAAAGATGATTGCATGCCTTGCAATCGACTCAAAGTGTGGTGGAATCAATTCAAGGCAACAGTAGATGACATTCTCTCTCGTTCGAATATTCATAACTGCAATCGCAACCTAAACAAAGATGGAACTCGGCGAAAAGGAGCCACTGCAGGGTGCATGGATAATAAATGGGGTAAATGCAAAGCGCGGTTTCCAAGGCCTACTGCCCCTGCCACAACTATGGATCCAGAAACCGGTTATCTCACAATGAAAAAAAATGAACCTTGGATCAACACCTTTACTCCTATTGTCACATACTTGTTTCGTTGCAATACCGATGTAACCAGTCTTTCCTCTGGAACAGCTATCAAAGGGGTTGTCTTGTACATTTCTGATTACATTACCAAGACTTCGCTAAAGACTCACACAATTTTTGAATCCATCAAATCAGTATTCCATAAAAATACAGAAATGATTGGTGGATCGTTGCCTATGAAAGAAAAGGCCAGAAGAATCATGACTAAAGTTGTAAATCTCTTATCAGCAAAAATGGAAATGGGAGCCCCAATGATCTGTATGTATCTTCTTGGGAATCCAGATCACTACACTGATCATGACTTTATTCCTTTCTATTGGCAATCCTTTGTTTCAGAAGCTCGGTCTTCATTTGATAGTGAGGATTTGGAACCCCCACGCAAAGTAGCACTTGTTCAGAAGAAAGGAAAGATCATTGGAATTTCACCAGTTTTTGATTATATTCACCGTTCATCTGATTTATCTCATCTTTGCTTGTATGAGTGGGTCGCACGTTGCCAACGGGTAAAGCTTCCCAAGAAGAGCATCAAAAAGACCCAAAAAGTGAATGAAAAGGTAGATATAGATTCTTCATTTGAAACACAAAATGAGTCATTTGAAACAGAAGATGCCTCCTTTCAGTCAGAAACTGTGGATGTTAAAGATATTCTGCCTGATTTGAACACTCTCAATGGCCAAGAAAAGGGTGAAAAGCTTGGCAAGAATATACATTTATTTCTTACAGATCACCCTTTGCATGATACACATGCATTGCGACTTATGCCTGAAAATGATAAAATTATTCCAAATTTTATTGGTGCCACTTTACCCCGCCGTGATCAGGGAGACCGAGAATTCTACTGCTCAACAATGTTGGCATTATTTCGTCCCTGGCGTACAGGAAAAGATTTGAAGAATAAATTAGAAACGTGGGATGATGCATTTACAGAGTATCCATTCAATGACTTCCACAAAAAATTGATGATGAATTTCAATATTCGTTATGAATGCCTTGATGCTCGAGATGACTATAGAGCACAGTTGAAGAAAGAATCTGTACCTCATTTGGCTTCAAGCTGGGACAATGCAGATGATGATGTCGACGATGGTGATCTTGCATCTGAAACCCAAAAGGACAGCAATGGAGAAATAGATGATATACCAATAAACCTGCTAAAAATTGGCAAGAGTCAGTATAATAGATTAATGCAAATGGAAACAATGAACCACATACTAAGAAACACAGGTTGGACACATGAGACACTGGTTGAAAAATCTGCAAATGCACCATTTATGCCTGATCGTGCACTTCCTGGCTGTGAATGGAAAGCAGAGGTTATTAAAAAACGTCAGGAAGTACAGGAAAAACGCAATACAAACATCCAGCCCAAAAAAATTGATATACCAAATTATCCACTTATACAAGGTCAAGAAAACGTTGTCAAAGTTGTTGATAAATCTTACCTTGAGAAAAAATTTCATAACCATGAATTTCAGTTCCAAATTGAAGACAGTGTAGTCAAATATTCTCTAAATGAAGAACAAGAAAGATCTTTTCGCATTGTTGCAAATCATGCTGTAAGCCCATGTGCAGAACAGCTAAAGATGTATCTTGGAGGAATAGGTGGCACAGGAAAGTCACAAGTACTAAAAGCACTTTCTCATTTTTTTGCAGTACGCAACGAATCACATCGATTTATTATAGTTGCCCCAACTGGCAGTGCTGCTGCACTACTTGGAGGGTCAACATACCACTATATGTTTGGAATTAATGAATATTCTGGAAATTCAAACCTATCCCAAGTGCGGGGAAGACTGGCAGGTGTTGAGTATGTATTTTTAGATGAAGTCTCAATGCTATCAGCCAGAGACTTATATAAGATCAGTTTTCAATTGTGCAAAGTTTTTAATATTTCTGAAATTCCTTTTGGAAATTTAAATATGCTCTTTTCAGGTGATTTTGGACAATTACCCCCTGCAGTGGGTGGTGAAAAGGTATCATTATATAGTAGAGTCATTGGGGCAATATCATCAAATTCAAAATCTCAAGAAGAAGCTATTGGAAAGGCTCTTTGGCACCAGGTTACAACAGTTGTAATTCTAAGACAAAATATGCGCCAGACAAATCAAAGTACTGAGGATGACCAATTTCGGAAATGCTTGGAAAACTTGCGATACAAGTCATGCACCACTAAGGATATTGCCTTTTGCAGATCTCTTATCTCAGCACAAATTCCTGGTCGACCCTGTATAGCAGATGATGACTTTCGCAATATTTCAATTATTACAGCAAGAAATATACACAAGGATGAAATTAACAGACTGGGTGCAATCAGGTTTGCAAATGAATCAGGGCAAATGTTAGTTGACTTTTTCTCAGAGGACAGTACAAAAACAAATACTAAAAGCAAATCAACTGGTAAACCTGCACGTTATGTTCAAAATATTACTGATGAGATACAGGAGTCCCTTTGGGATCAACCTCCCTCATCTACTGATAAATTAATTGCTGGTAAATTGTCTCTGTGTATTGGCTTACCAGTCATGATCCGAGCTAATTTTGCAACTGAATTATGTATTACAAAAGGTCAAGAAGGCCATGTATATGGATGGCAATCTACAAAAGGTACAAAAGGCCAAAGGGTCCTTGATGTGTTATTTGTCAAACTAGCCAATCCACCATCAAATGTACAATTTGAGGGTTTGCCTGAGAATATTGTTCCTTTAACTCGTTCATCAAGCACAATCAAGGCCTCTCTTCCAAATGATGATATAATTTTTATTTCACGTAGTCAGGTAGAAGTCCTTGTAAATTTCTCTATGACTGATTTTGCTTCCCAGGGAAAGACAAGGCCAAAAAATCCTGTTGATTTGAATAATTTGCAAACACATCAAGCATACTACACAGCACTCTCACGCAGTTCTTCTGCTAAAGGAACAATAATACTGCAAGGTTTTGATGCTCAAAAAATGACAGGAGGTGCATCAGGTGCTCTGAGACAAGAATTTAGAGAACTTGAGTTGCTAGATGAAATTACTAATTTGAATTATATGGGAAAACTACATAAATCAGTTACTGGATGCACTCGCAATCATCTGATCAAATCCTTTCGAGAATGGAAGGGTTATCAATATGTCCCACATAATGTTCATAAGTCAATACGTTGGTCAAAGAAAGATCCATTAAATGAAGGAGAAATAGAAGAACTCCAATGGAAGATTGTTCAACAGCATAAAACAATAACAAAGGGGCAAGCAATCAAGCAACCAGAGCCAACATCTCAAAATCTATCCTCATTGAAACAAAAACTTTCAGTGAAAGACTTCAAGCATGATAAAAATGATATTAATAGTGAGCCGGCCAATAAAAAAAAATGTGTGGGCTTAGATGATGGTGCTCAACTACACAGGGATTTGGTTCCATTAGGACTTCAGTGGTGGAACAATAGTTGTGCATATGATGCATCATTTGTAATTCTTTATTCACTATATAGCAGAGATCAAGAAAAATGGAAAACACACTTTGAAAGTTTTCAAAATAATGCTTTAAATGCTATCTTAGCAGAATTCCAATTGCTTCAACAAAACCAGAAAACATTTGAACAAGTGCGAGATCATATTAGGAGGGCATTAGAAGTTGATAACCCAAATTATTTCCGCTTTGGTGGCTTTACTTCTTTGTTAGTACTGTGGGACCATATACTCAGAACACCACAGACAGTTGAAATCACATATACTCAGTGTGAAAATAGACACAGGATACATACACATGATGGACATTCAGGTGCTTATAGCATTGGTACAAATCCAAATAGATTCACAACAATGTCACAGTGTTTTATGGGTGAACCTGAATTAGCCCCTAGAAATTGTAGACGATGCTCAGAAAACATGTTCATTTACCATGAATGGGTATCAGCTAAGCCATTGCTTGTGCTAGAGTTTGCAGGACATGAAATCCAAATTGATAAGAATACTATTGTCAAAATAAATAATGTAGAATATAGTTATAGCTTGAGCGGAATCATTTATTATGGCAGCGATCACTTCACTTCCCGCATTATATTAGAAGATGGCCAAATTTGGTTTCATGATGGTATAACAACAGGTCAGACTACTATATATGATGGGTCAATTGTGCTAAACTGCCCTGAGCTGTACACATGCAGAGGAAAGCGAGCATCGATTGCACTTTACTCTTTAAATTGAGTGGGAGATCTGGACTCGTACATGCCATGCAAAGCAATGGCCCACAATACAAGTGAGTGAAGATAACATCGAAGCAAGAATGATGATTCCGAGTCTTTGACCAACTCCTCAACAACTCCTCGACTGACGGACTACTCGACCAATAATCAAGTGCCACCATTTTCTCTTCACATACAACATACACTATTCAGAGTGCCATTTCATCGAGGCCACTATCTCTCTCATCATAATTACTAGATTTTTTCCCACCCTCTTTTGTCCGAGTCCGGCTTCTAACAGTTGCGAATTC
>Ga0307517_10004335_pt1 | contig 21841 bp, 20 predicted proteins | sample 23_EM_MG_FD_194515 | JGI IMG/M metagenome (GOLD analysis project Ga0307517, IMG submission 194515) | Populus trichocarpa ectomycorrhiza microbial communities from riparian zone in the Pacific Northwest, United States - 23_EM | ecosystem: Host-associated > Plants > Roots > Unclassified | place... | reverse complement strand
CGATTTCAATCTCAATTTCATACGGTGCGTCTGCCGGGGGTGCCGAGCCCCAATACCATCAAAACATAAACAAAGAGTTGGGGCCCTATTCTATTCGAAACGGTCTATCGAAATGCAACTTGCTGTAACCGCGATGGCCAGCCGCATGACACTGGCCGAAGTCCTGAGGGAAACAGCCATGAACTTCTATTCTCCAGGCGGTGTGTTTGCCCAGGAGGCCGGGGGGATCACCTGAGCGACCCTCAACCGCTGCTTCGTGGTGATGATAATCTATCACTTTACCTGCACAGACCTCCGCACAAACTGGTCACCGCTACCGTTTGCGGAGCTTCTCTTGTTTCTAGACGAGAGTGCCATAGGTAACCTTACAGTGTGGCACGTGTTGGGAGTCAGACCCAGCTGCGATGAGAACGACTGAGGGAGGAAAAACACTACATTCGAAATCTAAACATTTAACCCACCATTGCGTGTTCAGTCGCAAGCTACCTTCCAACAACACGAGTAGCTAGGCACCCCTCCAGTTGAGAGACGGAGTACGTAATGTGACACGTAGTTCCAATTATTACCTCAGAGATCATGTTGCCATATCGAGTAATACAGGGCAAGGACACGAAAGCTGGGTGTTCATTTTCATATGCAAAGGGCTGTAACAAATGTACTGAGTGCTTGTGTGAGCGCACCAGCACAGGAGGGGATCGGCGCCTCCTAAGGTAGGGGGGTGAATGATTCTGTTAACGTCAGGTGACCGTGACCAAGTGTGACCTGACTCATAAACCACGGTATTTCGACGGAAAACTCGAATCCGGAGGTGATTCCCACGAAATGAAGGAAATAACAATATCTACACTGTAGACGGGTAAAGATAGTGGCCAGGGTATATACAACGAACATGGTAGCTATGGAATCAAAGGACTACGAATGGCGCACACCCAATGCTTCGAGATCCAACTTCCAATCGGGAGGAAGTGTACGAAGACCGTGGTATTTCCTCCCTGCCCACGCTGCCGGAACAACGTCCAATCCGTTTCGATAGCTATCCATAAAGATAACATTGCGCAGATAACCTGTATTTCGAGCCATTTTTGTTAAATTCTTCACCATTACTAAGCTTTTTCGGGGAGGGTTCACTCACTCAACGTGAGTCAGTGACCACCGGGGGTCTCGGTTTTGTCGTCCTCGACGTTCGCTGGGACACAGAGAGGGGAGAGGCAGATAAGTACATTCTACTATAATGCGGTTCTGGGTGCGAACTTTCCGCATGCCCATACGATAAGTAGTTAGCGAGATATGAGTTTTTGAAGATTTTCGAAGGTTTCTTGTCACGCTTTTGTCACCCCGGACTGCGGAGGTTAACAAGATCATTCACCCCCCTACCTTATTAATGTCCTTGGCCCTCTTTCGTGCTTGACGTGAGAAGAGCCGATCAGGAGTGTGGTTGACTCACAACCGCCACAACATTTGACCACTACCCAGTCACGCCGTGTAGTACAACGCCGGCGCAGGTTTCCCGATAGGCTGGGGTGCCTTTCTGGCGTCCAGGAAATCTCCCACCTACCACGGCCCGGAGCCGGATTTCAATTCTGATGCTCACCCTGTCATGAGTGGTGAGCGTCTCCCCGCTTGTTGGTCTGCTCATTCTCAGTCCCACCCCATGCTTCCTTCGCGGAGGAAATTGCGTTCGACGACGCCGACGACGACAACTCCGCCACCTACCCCTACATCGCCGGGAGACTCTTTCATCCGGAAGAAGTTTTCTACCCCACATCGTGATGTAAAGGCGCTCGCCGCTTCATCAATCGTCATTGCGTCGTCTATTGGATCCCCGTTTTTAAGCAATAACCGCCCCTCATTTTTGGAAGAGGAGAGGACGGCTGGTACATCCCGCCCCAATAATGCCACGATTGACCAAGAACCCAGCCCTCATCAAGCAGAAAATTCAGCCTGGCAAACGGCGTATGACATGGCAAGGATGATCGTCAACATCACCAAAGAATCTTCAGACATGTTCCTACCGCTCAAGGCAGTAGTCGGTGCACTCTCTGTTCTAATCCAGAATTATGATGTGAGTCCCATCCCGGTCATAGCCATAGAGATGGTATACTGACGGTCTGTGCCCTAGCGAACCGTGAGTAACGCGAGGCAGGTCGAAGAGATAGAAGGAAGGATCTCGTCACTCTCGAATATACTCCGTTCTCCTCTAAGAGAAGATGATCTTTCGGAAGGTGCACGGAGGGAACTGCTTCGCAGGTTTGTGTATCTCCCAGTCCCAAAATCCACTAGCGCACCACTCACGTAGGATACCCGTAGGAGACTGATAGACGTCGTCGTAAAACTCGAACCGCTTTCTGAACAAAACGGGTTGTTGAAATTCTTGCGGAATGAGGACCATGCTGGATTGCTGGGCGGATTCGTCCGGGACGTAGCCGTTGCTGTCACGGATTACCAGGTCCGTAGCCGAGAGCGCCCAGCCCAACGTTGCTAATAATCACCCAGACCTCTCTTCAACAAAGCACGCACGATAATACCAAGAACATCCAGGAGGTTGTGGAGAACATCGCTGTGAACACGGAGGACATTGTTCAGAAGGCGAGAGAGATGATTGTAGGCATAGCCCAAGGGATACTCGCCGTCCAAATGCTCATGTCTCCCATAGGAAGCTGCGGATCGCGAAGTCTTGGACAAACTAAACCCTGTGCATAACGCGGGATACCAGGCCGAGCATCACGACAAGTGTATCAGTGGAACTCGAGAGTCCATCCTTCGGGATATCATGTGTTGGGCTAAAAGCACTCAATATCAGTCTGTATTCTGGCTCAATGGGCTGGCGGGAACCGGGAAATCGACCATCGCCCAGACATTCTCAGAGATGGCCAACAACGACCGTATCCTTGGTGCCAGCTTCTTCTGTTCCCGGTATTATTCGGAACGGAAGATGCTCAAGGATATTTTCCCCACACTCGCATATCAACTCGCCTGCCGTTATCCTCGATTCCGGGACCACCTGGTCGAGGTCATCAAACGGGACCTCTCGGTGGCCCACAGTTCCCTTATCTCCCAGTTGAGAGACCTGCTCGTGGACCCGCTATCTGAGACCGGGATCTCGTGCGTGATCGTCATAGACGCATTGGACGAGTGTGTCGACGACCAACCCGCTTCAGCAATCCTATCCGTCCTTGGCCGCCTTGTCAGCAAATTACCGCTGGTAAAGTTCTTCATAACGGGCCGACCGGAGCCACGGATTCGCTCTGGCTTTCGCCTTCCCCTTCTCAAACCTTTCACACAAATATTCTTATTACATGAAGTCGCCTTGACAGACGTTGAAGGGGATATTCGGTTGTACCTGACGGAGAAGTTGACTGGGATCGCGAAACGACGAAGTGGGCTGGACCTACCAGAAGCATGGCCGTCGGACAAGGACATCACAGTGCTCGTCAGGAAATCCTCGGGATTATTTATTTTCGCCGCCACGGTGGCCAGATTCGTCGAATCGGAACACCACGAACCAGGGGAGCGTCTCCGACTCACCGTCAGCAAAGCGGACGATACAAGCTACGAGGGAACCTCGGGCATTGACTCACTCTACTCTCAAGTCCTACGCGACGCGTTCTCTGGTATTCAAGAGGAGTCCGTGTTTGTCGATCTGAAGCGTATCCTCAGTGCAGTGGTGTTGGCGCTCGACCCCCTGTCTCGAGACGGGTTGGTACAACTCCTCGATATCGACTCCGCGCTTATATCCACCAGGCTTCGACACCTCCACTCGGTCATGCTCATACCTGCAGATGGGTCGAAGGAAATTCGCGTTTTCCACAAGTCATTTCCGGATTTCCTACAGGATCCCAAACGATGTCCGGATCCCAGGTTTCACATCGATTCCTCAATACGTCACGGGGATATGACGCTGAGGTGCCTAGAAATTGTAGGGAAGCTCAGCATGAACCCTTGCTCAGTGGCACCATTCGTGATGAATCAAGACATCCCTGATCTTCCACAATTGCTGAGGGATAAACTCGGGAGTGGGTTGCGTTACGCATGCAAGTACTGGTCCCTGCACCTTCTGTCCTCCCCGACGTCCGGGGAATATGGCAACCGATTGATCACCTCGACATCGCTCTTTTTTGACCGTACTGTATTTCCGTGGATGAAAGTTATGAGCCTTGAGGGTCATCCGGAAGATGTGGTTCATTCGATGCAACACCTGTTGGATTGGTTAAATAAAGTGAGTGGTTCTCGTTGCGGTCCATATCAATGACTCCAATGGTTGATGGTGAGCGAATGGAAGGTCGGCATCACAGACAGCCCCTTACTTGGTCTAGCCACGACTTGTCTTGGGCTCACCCTCCATTTCTTTCAACCAATCCAAATGTCTGCACAACACATATACCACACGGCCTTGCCCTTGTTACCGAAGACTTCCCCCCTACGGCCACAGTTTTTCGAGAGCCACCCATCTTGGACCACACAGAAAGCATCATCCTCGAGCCTCCCCCCCTGCGTTCTTAGAACCATCAAGGCTGATTTTGGAATTTTTACACATATGGCCGTGGCGGGCCAGACAATTGCTGCCGTATGCGAGGGCAACACCGTCAATGTATACGACTCGGCTACGGGTGTTCTCAAGTTGTCACTGAAAACTCCGCACGCAGTAACAAAGTTTGTGGGTTCACCGGATGGATCTGTTCTCTTCTGCTCTCACGAACACTTCCGCACGATAACCCTGTGGGACACACAGACCGGAGGTTTGATCCACACCTTCACTACTGAATACGCGGTCAACGATATCACCATTTCCTCAACAGGAAAGTATCTTGGAAGTTGTTCGTTCAATGGTACTTTCATGTTCTGGGAAGTGGAGAACAGGTGTGGGCGTTCGCATTTTTTGGGCAAACCTATTGTATGCATCTGTTGGTTGGAACCCGAGGACCAAATCGCCCTGGCATTCGAACACACCGTGGCAATCCTGGAGATCACTACTGGGAGGACACTACATACATTCCATGTAGGAGGGAGTGTGCGGGAGATTATGTTTTCTGCAGGCCAATATCGCTTAGCCGTCTGGTCGACCACGATCAGCAGTCCAATCACGGCATACAGGAGTCGGACTTCAACCCTTGTGATTCCGGCCGCAAACTTCAGCAGTCCGGCCATAACCGCCCAGAGCACGATCACAGTTATCGATATCCGGGCTGGCTTGGAGCTGGTTTCGATCCCCCACCCAAAAACCATCTCTTCCTTTACCTTCTCCGACGACGGGGACCGAGTAATCTGTGCAATACCAGGATCTCTCGAGTCCTTCGACATATCCCGATCCCCACCCGAGTGGGACGACTACTCGAATATCCTCGGAATGACATATTCTATCGGTCTCCTGCAAAGTGGTCGCCTGGTGGTGAATGTCGGGGAATATATCCAACTATTGGTGAAACAATCCACTTCACCATTTGGCACCTGCCGAGGTCCAAAAATATCCAATGTTTATCCGTTGGATAACGGCAGGGCAATCTGCGCTGTTTCCAGAAATCACGAGGACGTCTACCTGCTGGATATGGAAACCATGAAGACCCTCTACGAATACCACGCCGGGCTGGATATCCCCCACCTCAATACGCTGCCGCAGATCGTTTGCGCTTCTGTTGACAAACGCATAGTTGTCCTCTGTCTCCCGGCCAATTGGGAGTCCACCTTAGAACTGCACATCATCGGTTCTGTTTTTCCGCAGTGGGAACAACGCTTGTCGCTTCCAGTGTCATTAGGCGCGCTGTCGCCCGATGGGGAGAAACTCATTACCATTATGCACGCTGCAGGCTGGGGTGAGGAGTGCGAACTCTGTATCAGAGGAGTACAGAAAGGAGAGATCCTCACTTCTGTTACCCTGGCAGGCGCGTTGCCCAGAGACATCACTTTCACCTCGGAAACCCAGTTCTACATCGAGGACCCTAGCTCCCGAGCGCTCTCCGGGAGTGAGGACGATTGTGGGGGGGACGTCAATTACGGCTTCCGTTACGAGATGGATTACGAGGAGTACAATGTCCGAAGAACCTTTACTCTGGCTCCTACTTCGAACGGTTATGGTATCCAGCAAGTGTCGGGGGAGGGGGTCTTGTCAACCCGCCCGGATTATGCACTAGACAAGAACCTGGAATGGGTGGTAGATGCCAAGTCAAGGAGGATATGCTGGCTTCCCCCGGGCTATATCGGGGGGATAGGAGATGGGTACTTGTTTGTTGGCTCTTCGATTGTTATGGTTGGGCAAGATGGTACTGTGAGGAGGTTGACTTTCAGAGACCCGTATTCGGAATCATGATGTAAAACGGACGCTACATGCTCTCATGACAAATTTATGTGTTCCTGTAATCGCGGTGCTGTTGTTGTGTCGATTAATCGAATTGTGTTGACTTCCAAACGCCGACGATAGCCGGCGATGGGGCAGACTACGTTCCCATTTGATTATGGTCCAAGACAACGTTGGGTAAGTACAATTCTTCCGAATGCTTGGTTTGTTCCTCCGCCAACTCGATCTCGAGAGCCTCTGCAGCTCTAATTAGTATCTCTGAGGGACAATCCATGTGGGATGTCTCACCCACCAACCATATCCTTTGAGTTCCGAAGTTCGGTAGTCCCAGCAATCGCAGCTGATGCAGTTGGTTGTTACGCGCTGAGTGGCGGTGTGAGCGCAAGCAAGGTGAGGACCGGCGCCTCTCATAAAATAATATCTCTAACCCATGTTTAACATGTTGTTACTCCCGCGCTGTGCTTGACAGCCTCAGTGAGAGGCATTTGGTGGTGGGAAGCAGGAGATTGTTGATGTACATGGTTGGGGAGATCGGGGGCTAAAGTCAGTCAACGTTTGATCATCACTCAGTCGCGCTTTTCAGTACGATGCCGGCGCAGGTTTCCCGATACTGGTTGTTCTGGCGCCCAGGAGAGAAGGTGCAAGGATGTTTCCACCTACGGCCCGGAGCCGGATTTCAATTGTGACGTTGACTTTGTTAGGTGTACCTCCCACTCGTCGGCCAACTCATCCTCAGTCCCATCCTATGCTCCCTTCGTGGAAAAAACCGCGTTCAAAGACACAGACGACGGCAACTCCGTCGCCTGCCCCCGCACCGCCGGAAGAGTCTTCTATTCGGAAGAAGTTTTCTATCCCGCATCGTGACGTAAAGGCACTTGCCGCGTTGTCAATCCCCGTCGCATCGTCCATCGGATCCCGGTTTTTAAGTAACGACCGTACCTCATACTCGGAAGAGGAGAGGGTGACCAACACATCCCGCTATGATAATGCCACGACCGACCAGAAACCTGGCCCTCATCAAGCGACAGTTTCAGCCTGGCAAACGGCGTATAGCACGGCAAAAATGGTCGTCAACATCACTAAAGAATCCTCAGATATGTTCCCACCGCTCAAGGCAGTAGTCGGTGCGCTCTCCGTTTTAATCCAAAATTATGATGTGAGTTCCGTCCCGGCGGCAGCCATAGAGATGCTGTGTTGACGGTCTGCGCTCTAGCGAACAACGAGTAATTCGAAGCAGGTCAAAGAGATAGAAGAAAGGGCGATGTCACTCTCGGATATACTCGGTTCTCCTTTAAGGGCAGATGATCGTTCGGAAAGTGCACGGAGGGAACTGCTCCGCAGGTCCGTGGATCTTCGAGCCTCGGCAGTCACTGCCACACCACTCACATAGGATACCCGTAGGAGATTGGTGGACGTCGTTGTAAAACTCGAGCCACTTTCCGAACAGAACGAGCTGTTGAAGTTCTTACGGAATGAGAACCACGCCGGGTTGCTGAATGGATTCATCCAAGATATAGCTCATGCTGTCACGGATTACCAGGTTCGTAGCCAAGAGCGCGCAATTTGACGTTGCTGATAATCACCTAGACCTCTCTCCAACAAAGCACGTACGAGAATACCAAGGACATCCAAGAAGTTGCCAGGGGCATCGCTGAGAACACGGCGGGCATGATTCATGAGGCGAGAGGGATGATCGTAAGCACAACCTGAGGGACACCATTCGCTCAAATACTCACATTCCCCACAGGAGGCCGCGGATCTCGAAGTCTTGGACAAACTCAACCCTGTGCACAGCGCAGGATACCAGGCCGAGCATCACGAAAAGTGTCTCAGTGGAACCCGAGGGCCTATCCTTCGAGAGATCATGTGCTGGGCCAAAAGCGCTCAAGATCAGCCTGTATTCTGGCTCAACGGGTTGGCGGGAACAGGGAAATCCACAATCGCACAGACATTTTCAGAGATGGCCAGCAACGACGATATCCTTGGTGCCAGCTTCTTCTGTTCCCGCGACTACTTGGAGCGGAAGATGCTCAAGAATATCTTCCCCACACTCGCATATCAACTTGCCTGCCGTTACCCCCAATTCAGGAACCACCTCGTCAAGGTCATAAGACGGGACCCCTCGGTGGCCCACAACTCCCTCATCTCCCAGCTGAGAGACCTACTCGTGGACCCACTGTCTGTGACCGGGATCTCGTGCGTAATCGTCATAGACGCGTTAGACGAGTGTGTCGACGACCAACCGGCTTCAGCAATCCTCTCGGTTCTCGGCCGCCTCGTCAGCAAGCTGCCGCTGGTGAAATTCTTCATAACGGGTCGACCGGAGCCACGGATCCGTTCTGGCTTTCGCCTTCCCCTCCTTGAGCCGTTCACACAAATATTCTTGTTACACGAGGTCGCCTCGCCTTCTGTTGAAGGGGATATCCGGTTGTACCTGACGGAGAAGTTGACTGGGATCGCAAAGCGACGAAGTGACCTCGACTTACCGGAAGCATGGCCGTCGGAAGAGGATGTCACGGCGCTAGTCCAGAAATCCTCGGGATTATTCATTTTCGCTGCTACGGTGGCCAGGTTCGTCGAGTCGGAACACCACGAACCCAGGGAGCGTCTCCGACTCATCGTCAGCAAAGCAGACGACACGAGTTATGAGGGAGCATCAGGGATCGACTCACTCTACTCTCAGGTTCTACACGACGCGTTCTCCGATATTCGCGAGGAGCCCGTGTTCGTTGACCTGAAGCGCATTCTCAGTGCGGTGGTGCTTGCCCTCGACCCCCTGTCTCGAGACGGGTTGGTGCAACTCCTCGATATTGATTCTGCGCTCGTATCCACCAGGCTTCGACACCTCCACTCGGTCATGCTCGTACCTGGGGACGGATCGAAGGAAATTCGCGTTTTCCACAAGTCATTTCCGGATTTCCTACAGGATCGCAATCGATGTCCAGATCCCAGGTTTCACATCGATTCTTCGACACGTCATGGTGACATGGCGTTGAGCTGCCTACATCTTGTGGGGGGGCTCAGGATGAACCCTTGCTCACTTGCACCATTCGTGATGAACCAAGACGTCCTTAACCGCTCGCAGTTGCTGAAGGATAAACTTGGGAGTGGGCTGCTTTACGCATGCAAGTACTTGTCTGCGCATCTTCTGTCCTCCTCGACATCCGCGGAATACGGCAACTGGTTGGTCACGCCGACGTCCCTATTCCTCGACAACGGCGTGTTTCCATGGATGGAAGTCATGAGTCTCGAGGATCGTCTGGAGGACGTGATCCATTCGATGAACCGCCTATCGGATTGGTGTCGTAAAGTAAGTGGTGTTCGTTATGGTAAATATCAATGACATTGATCGTTGACGATAAGTGAACAGGGTGCTGGCGTCAGACGTGGTTCCCTGGCTGATCAAGTCACAGATTGCCTTCGATTCACCCTCCATTTCTTTCGACCAATTCAAATGTCGGCCCAACACATATACCACACGGCATTACCCCTGTCACCAGAGACTTCCATCCTACGGCGACGGTTTCTCAGGAGCCATCGGTCTTTGGAGAAAGACTGGACCATGCGGCAAGCGTCATCCTCGATACTCTCTACCACTTGGGGACCCGTTCTCAGAACCATCAAGGCTGACTCAGGAAGGTTCATACATGTGGCCGTGGCAGGCCAGAGAATCGTCGTTGTATGCGAGGACAATACCGTCAATGCATATGATGCAGTTACGGGCGTTCTCAGACTGTCATTGAATCCTCCGCAACAAGTCGCCAAGGTCGAGGGCTCACCGGATGGGTCTTTTCTCTTCTGCGCTCACCAGCACTCTTGCGAAATAACCCTGTGGGACACACAGACCGGGGGCATGATACACACCTTCACCACGAAATCCGAGATTGCCAATATTGCTGTTTCCTCAATGGGGAAGTATCTCGCGAGTTGCTCGTCCGATGGTACTCTCGGGTTCTGGGAAGTGGCAAATAGGAGTGGGGGTCCACTGATTTGGCGCGATCCAGTCGAGTGCATCTGTTGGTTGGAGCCCGAAGACCAAGTCGCCTTGGCCCTCAAAAAGACTGTAGTAGTCCTGGAGGTAACGACCGGGAAGAAGCTGTGGACCTTGCCTGTAGGTAGGGGGAGTGTTCGGGGGATTGCTTTTTCCACGGGCCAACGTCGGTTGGTCATCTGGAAGACCTCGGAAGCCGAAAGCATGTTCGTGGTTATCGATATCCGGACTGCCACGACGGTTTCGTCTCCCCCATTACTGAACGTGGTTTCCTTCGCCCTCTCCGAAGGAGGGGACCGAGTAGTCTGCGCGACGAAGACAGGCATTCTTCACCACTCCCGCGTAAGCACACTCTCACGCGCCGATTGGTACAACCACCTGGACCACCTCGGGATAATACATTCCATCAGCTTCCTGCGAAGTGGTCATCTGGCTGTGAATGTTGGGGGATCTATCCAGTTACTGACGATGGACTACACCAGACCATCCAACGCCAAGGAGGATCTAGAGGTGTCCCACGTTTATCCGTTGGATAACGGCAGGGCAATCTCTGCTTCTTCCAAGAATCGTAGGAATGTCCGCCTGTTGGATATGGAAACCATGAAGACCCTCGCCCATTATCCTATTCGATCTGGCGGCCACGACGTTTCATTCACGCCACGCACCCTTTGTGTCTCTACCGACCGACGCATCACCGCCCTCTGCTTTCGGAAATCCGACGGATTCACCTTAAAACTGCGGGCCACCGGTAGTCGTGCTTTTGAGTGGGAAACTCTTTTCGCGGCCAGTGTTGTCAGGTGCACTATCACCTGGTGGGGAGAAGCTCATCGCCGTTCTGGAGTGTAATGGTCTGCCTGGGGATTTGGGCTGGGAACTCTGTGTCCAGAGATCATCGGATGGACGGGTTTTGGCTTCTATTAGGCAGGCAGGAAGGTCGCCCAACAACATTGTGTTCACCTCGGAAACTCAGTTCTACACTGAGGTCACCCACGTCCGAGCGACCTCCACCCCGCTCCCGGAACCCCAAAACTACACCAAGGTCAAGGACGATGACAAGGGCCACAGCGTCCGCACAACCTTCACTCTGACTCCTACTACCTCAAAAAGTTATCGCATCCAGGAAGTGTCGGAAGAGATCCTGAACGCCCCCTATACATTAGACGAGAACCTGGAATGGGTGGTGGATGCCGAATCAAGGAAGGTGTGCTGGCTTCCGCCAGGCTATGTCAGTGGGATCGAGAATGGGCATTTTTTTGTTGGCTCTTCGATTGTTATGGCTGGGCAGGATGGGACTGTGAGGAGGTTGACTTTCAGGGACCCATGTTCTGAATCGTGATGTATAGTAAACGCTGCACGTGTTACGACAGGACTATTATACATTCATGTAAAATCCCAGGATTGTTGTCGGATTGATCGATCAAATTACGGTGGTCTCCAGTCGCTGACGGCGTTGGGCAAGTACGGTTCTTCCGAGTACTCGGACGCGCAATGGTCATACCTCTGAGAGAAGTATGTGGATGTCTGATTCCGATTGGTACAACTAAGGGGGGTTGGTGATACAGTCACAGCGAATGCTAAATACGTGGGTCCTGATTCGAAGGCCGCATCCTCTCCATGTTTCCCGCGAAGCTGACGTCAATGGAGGGGTTTTATACTCGGCAGATGAGATTTGCGTCCCACTCGTCGGATCCGACACCTTCGTAAATGAGGAAGAGTGATTTCGGATCGTACTTCCGCTTGATGGCTCGGAGCTTGTCGTAGTGACTACCGAAGAAGGATTTCTTCCAGTCGAATTCGTATCTCGAAGCCTGAAAAAAAAAGCGAGGTTGAAGTGAGTGGGGATGGGAGGGCATATGCGGTTCAGTCTCACCTCGTTCAAGTATGCGCCGGATTCGGGGGCTAAACCTTCGAGGGTCTTCATATCCTGAATGAGGAGCCGACGAGCAGCTTGGATCTCAGTCAAGTTGGCACCCTCTTGCCACGTCGCGCCGGTACTCGCGAGGACCATGCCTTTTCGCCAGACAGGGTTAAGACCTGTGGACTCGGGGTCTACACGGGACACCTGTCCGCCAGCGACGAGGCTATGGGGGGAAATTCTCAGGATCTATTCTCGTCTCCCGGGATTTTGTGGAAGAAGAAGAAAAAAAACTCACAGGTACCCGAGGCCAGACACCTTGAGCAGTTCACCGGCCAGCTCTTCAGGTCGATCGGTCTCGATGACATCTTTGGGTAGCAACCAACTGGAAATCTCGCTCGGGACACCGACCATGCTGTTCTCATAATCGGCGGAAATTAGGGCATAGGGCTCCCAGATATCTTGGAACCAAAAGGTGTGATTCTCGACCGAGAAGCCTGGCTGAGAATTTGCGAGTTCGAACAGAGGGGAGAATATGGCCTGGTTCTGTTCCGCCGTGACGTTGGGTGACATGACGAAGAGCAGGAATCGTTCGGTAGTTATGAAAACGTAGCCTCCATAACCCTGCTCGATGAGTGGAGAGGTGAGGCGGATGATTTCCGTGAGCAAGTTCTGGGTTGAGCCGGCGTTGGTGGAGTTGCCTGTAATGAAGGCGGCAGCGAAGGGAGTGGGAGGGTGGGTTTTGTAAGTGACCGAAGTGACAACACCCCAGGTACCTCCGCCTCCACCACGAAGGGCCCAGAACAAATCCTTGTTGCGGTAGGCGTTGGCAGTGATGTGGTCACCATCTGCAGTAACAATCGTCATCTCCAAGACGTTGTCTACGCCTAGTACAAAACCATGGTGTGAGTGCGACTCGACCAGATCAGGCGAGTTTTTTTTGCATACCGAGGCCGTAGTTTGGAGAGATTGCGCTGTGACCACCGCCTGTAAGCCATCCACCAGCAGCACCGATGCTTCCTCCTGAACAAACGCCCCCAACGATAACCCGATTGCGCTGTCTGACGGCGTCGTAGGCCTCAAACCATTGGACACCGGCTCCGAAGGTAACCACTGACGTCATGTGTGACCGCATCAGCGGGAGAGGGGATTTTCAGGAAAGATCGGAAACGAACCGTTGTCGTGTGCGACTGAATCCGGTGCATCCGTGGGAGAGAATGAATTGTGGAAAGTGATGTCCTTGAGATGGTGGGTCCATATTAAAAATGAATTCCTGGCAGAGCTCCTTCCAAGGTAGTCGTGTCTGATGGAGGCGCCAATCAGCACTCGGAGAAATTAAAATTAAAAAGTAGGTTCACCCTGTGTTCTTGATCACGAGACGTAAATTGTGCTTCCCGGCGAATTTGACAGCCTCCTGGACGTCTTCCGGCGTTCTGGCGTCGACTCCGATGACCGGCACGCTCCCTTGTCGGCACGGAATGCCGAGCGAGGTGTTGAGATAGCAGCCGTGGATCGTCCCGTCGGGAAAGGTCCACGTCTCCCAGTTGGTGTGTTCAGCAGCTCCGGGCTGATTAGCGCGCCAGGTGCCGTTTAACCAGCCAGCACGGACATCAGTGCAGTTTCCCGCGGCAGAGTCGTAGCAAGGAGTGGCTGGCGGGACCGGGTGGATCAGTGGCTGAGAGACTGCCGACGCGAGAGACTGGAATTCGGAATCGGATGGCCAACATTCGGATCCAGAAGTGCATCGGCAGTTTTGGGTCTGTCTCGAGAACACCAGTGTGAAGCCGAGAGCGACGGTCAGCAGAGACGAGAGGAGGAACATGGCTGCCCAGGTGCAGCGGTGCAACGAGTCTACGGGGATTTATAGCATGGATCCTTCTATTGATATGGGGAGCTGCGTTGTCCGGGGCGGTGAATCACACTGCGGACCGACCACCACGCCTGGGCTACCGCGCGTGGTGGACTCAAACCGCAAAGCTCCATGGATGGTGGGGAATCTAACAAGGGAAGAGCGCGCGGGGTAGGACGACTGATTACATAAACGTCAGGCAAGCGAGGAAAAACCTCTGGTGTGGCTTGAGCGGCGACACGCTGAACCTTGAGTCAGGACACCAGAAGCACCGCGTCCAGCCTAGAGCCATTGACCTCTACCATCTGGAACTCGTTGCCCTCAAGAGAGTCGCCGAGTCTTCATAAGGTTGGGCGCCGGGGGACAGTCAGATCCGACCAATGACGCAACGTGACAGACGCGACTCTCAGCCATTTTGTGACACATGGCGCCTCTGTTCGCGTTCATCTCCTTCGGATCGCGCTTTCGGACGCGACGAGAGCGGACCAGGAGGGAGGGTTACTCGCAACCGTCATAAGTAATACTGACGAACGTTCAACGTTTGACCGATATCCGGTCACGCTTTGCAGTACAACGCGGCGTCGGTGTGTCGGCGACTGTCTCTGGCTTTTGCCTGGTATCTCCCTGGTACGAAAACGGGAACATCACGGACTATCTGAAGGAGAAGCCAGCTACCAATCGATTCGACTTGGGAGGTACATTCACCAAAGCCCCTTACTGCTGATGCTTACCTGTACCCACAAACAGCTATCGGATGCGGCCAGGGGATTGTTCTTCCTACACGAAAATCGTTTTGTTCATGGTGCCTTGAGACCAGTACGCGGAGCTCCATCCTCATCGGCGAGATGTAACACCACCAACAGAGCCACATATTTATCGATGACAACGGCGCTGCTCGATTAGCTACCGCAGGTCGCAGCTCAATTGTGGCCGTACCGGGCACTTCGACTGCGGGCCATATACAATCCGGGGGAGACATCGACGACTACCGGTATTCGGCACCGGAGATTCGGTGGCCCGAAAGCCAAGGCGAGAATAAGATTCTTATAACTAAGGAGAGCGACGTGTACGGGATGGGTATGATAGCATATGAGGCGAGTTCCCACCGGCCTGGGGGTAACGTCTCACGTTGATATCTCAGATGTTGACGGGGAATGTGTCGTACTCTAGATGGAACGATACCGCTACGCTGCAGGAGATGCGGGCGGAGGAAATGCCTCAGCAGCCTCCCGCTTGGAAGTTCCTAGGGAGATGCTGGAGCGGGGATCCTACGAAACGCCCGCCAGCCGTCCATGTTTCCAACACCTTCTCACAATTCCGTTCCCTTCCTCAAGCCGTGACTGGTTGTGAGGGGCTGGGGATAGAAGAACTATTGGGGACATCGAAGTTGAAGGTCCAGAGCATCAAAATTTCGCTCAATAAATGGGACCTACAATTTTCTGTCAAGCTGAAGTATGGGAGTAAGGAATACACGACTTCACCGACCACGAAGGTCGCGTATGACGATGAGTATACGTGGTTCGTTTTCGTCGATTTTTACCCTCGCTACTATCACTAAGCCCCACACAGGAACAACCCAAAAAGCTGGTTTATAAAGGTCGATAAACAGCGTCGTGAGCAGTTGGTCTCCGTCGAAGTGGTACGGCGTACATCTACTGTATTCAAGAAAGAGAAGGTTTGTGCAACAGGGAACTTCTCCGTGAGTCCGTAACCATTGCGCAACTCAGATCCCAATGTGGTTTACCGCCCGCGTGCAGCTTCTAAACAACGTCAACAGACAAATCTATGTGAAGCTCGAGGCACCGGGGTGCGACGGATCGGCAGTACTTAAGGTCCTTTTGGTAGGAATGTTCTAGCTCTCGATGGGTCTCAGCAGAATTTTATCACTTCGTGGGATCACTGCTCCAGAAACGTCCTACGAGTCTAGCGGTGGCCCGGGTCCACCCATGGTCGGCCACAGATCACAGTGTGAATCACACCCATACCAGCGAAATGATCGCGCCCCCCTAAGGATCTTTTACCCATGTGTAGGTTCCCCTCGGCACGTCGGCAGGTGTCCGCCTATTTGAAAACCCCTCAAATCACTCTGTGAATTTCGGCTCCCCCCAACTTGCCATGGTGGCTGTGAAGAGGAAAAACATGATAATTCTACTAATCACTAGTTCGAGAGTGGTACCATATCGGAGAATGGGCCCGAGGCGAGTTCGGATCAACACCTAGCGGAATGCCAGAACCCCGCAAATGACCAGAAAATACTGTGTATGAATTTTCGAGAAACAAGCTATCGGCACACAAACAGCTGTATGGCTGGGCAAGATGGGATTGTGAGGAGGTTGACTTCCAGGGACTCGTGTTCGGAATCACTATGTCCAACAAACGCTGTACACGTTACGATTGGATTATTTTACATTGGTATGGAATCTCAGGATTAAGTATTATCGGACCGACCTATCAAATTACGGTGGTCTCCAAACGTGAGCAAGGACAGTTTCATGATTCCTTTGGATCGCGCTTGACGCGACGAAAGCAGGTCGTGAGTGAGGTTTGCTCACAGCCGTCATGACGTTGGCGAACGTCCGGCATTCGACCACTACCAAGTCATTTGCAGTACAACGCCAGCGCAGGTTCCCTGATAGGCTGGAGAGCCTCGTTCTGACGCCCAAGAAAAGATGCCAGTAAACCCCCCGCTCCCCACGGTCCGGGGCCGTATTTCAATTCTGACGCTGACCCTACCAGGGGTGTCTCCCGCTCGTCGGTCTGCTCGTCCTTAGCCTTGTGCCATGCTTCCTTCGCGGAAAAAATTGCGCTCAAGGACACCGACCCCCACATCCCCGGAAGAGTCTTTCATCCGGAAGAGGTTTTCTACCCCACATCGTGATGTAAAGGCACTCGCTGCTTCGTCAATCACCGTTGCGTCGTCCATCGGATCCCCGTTTTTAAGCAACAGCCTCACCCCACGCTCCGAAGAGGAGAGGGCGACCAACACATCCCGCCCCGCCAATGCCGCGATCGACCAGGAACCCGGCCCCCGTCAGGCGGCAAATTCAGCCTGGCAAACGGCGTATAGCACGGCAAGGATGGTCGTCAACGTCACCAAAGAATCTTCAGACATGTTCCTACCGCTCAAGGCAGTGGTCGGTGCGCTCTCTGTTTTAATCCAAAACTACGATGTGGGTCCCATCCCGGCGGCAGCCATAGCCTAGATTTTACGCTGACGGCCTGCACTCTAGCGAGCCACGAGTAATGCGAGGCGGGTCAAAGAGATAGAAGAGAGGGCGTCGTCACTCTCAGACATACTCCGTTCCCCTTTAAGAGAAGGTGACCGTTCGGAGAGCGCACGGAGGGAACTGCTCCACAGGTTCGTGCACCCCAGGATCCCGGTATTCACTGCACACCGCTCACGCAGGACACCCGTAGGAGATTGGTAGATGTCATCGTAAAACTCGAACCGCTTTCCGAGGAAAGCGGGCTGTTGAAGTTCTTGCGGAACGAGGATTATGCTGGGCTGCTGGACGGATTTGTCCAAGAGATAGCCATTGCTGTCACAGATTATCAGGTTCGTAGCCCGGAGCGTACAATTCAACGTTGCCAATAATCACACAGACCTCTCTCCAACAAAGCACGTACGAGAATACTAAGGACATCCAAGAAGTTGCCAGGGGCATCGCTGAGAACACTACGGACATTGCCCGTAAGGCGAGAGAGATGATCGTAAGCGCAGTCCGAGGGTCACCGCTCACTCAAATACTCATGTTCCCCATAGGAAGCTGCGGACCTCGAAGTCTTGGACAAACTCAGCCCAGTGCGTAACGCGGGATACCGGGCCGAGCATCACGAAAAGTGTCTCAGTGGAACCCGGGAGTCCATCCTTCGAGATATCATGCGCTGGGCCAAAAGCGCTCAAGATCAACCCGTATTCTGGCTCAACGGGTTGGCGGGAACCGGGAAATCCACCATCGCCCAGACATTTTCAGAGATGGCTAGCAACGACGATATTCTTGGTGCCAGCTTCTTCTGTTCCCGCGACTATTTGGAGCGGAAGATGCTCAAGAACATCTTCCCCACGCTCGCATATCAACTCGCCTGTCGTTATCCTCGATTCCGGGACCACCTCGTCGAGGTCATCAAGCAGGACCCCTCGGTGGCCCACAGCTCCCTCATCTCCCAGCTGAGAGACCTGCTCGTGGACCCACTGTCTGCGACCGGGATCTCGTGCGCGATCGTCATAGACGCGTTGGACGAGTGCGTCGACGACCAGCCCGCTTCGGCAATCCTCTCGGTTCTTGGCCGCCTCGTCAGCAAATTGCCGCTGGTGAAGTTCTACATAACAGGTCGACCGGAGCCACGGATCCGCTCTGGCTTTCGCCTTCCCCTCCTTGAACCGTTCACACAAATATTCTTGTTACACGAAGTCGCTTCGGCGGACGTTGAAGGTGATATCCGGCTGTACCTGACGGAGAAGTTGACCGGGATCGCAAAGCGACGAAGTGGACTCGACTTACCAGAAGCATGGCCGTCGGACGAAGATATCACGGCGCTCGTCAAAAAATCCTCGGGGTTATTCATTTTTGCCGCTACGGTAGCCAGATTTGTCGAGTCAGAATACTACGACCCCGGGGAGCGTCTCCGACTCATCGTCAGCAAAATAGACGATACAAGCTATGAGGGAGCCTCAGGGATCGACTCACTCTATTCTCAGGTTCTACGCGACGCGTTCTCCGGCATCAATGAGGAGTCCGTGTTCGCTGACCTGAAGCGTATCCTCAGTGCGGTGGTGTTGGCGCTCAACCCCCTGTCTCGAGACGGGTTGGCGCAACTCCTCGATATCGATTCCGGGCTCGTATCCGCCAGGCTTCGGCACCTCCACTCGGTCGTTCTCATACCTGTCGATGGGTCGAAGGAAATCCGTGTTTTCCACAAGTCATTTCCGGATTTCCTGCAAGATCGTGGTCGATGTCCAGATCCAAGGTTTTACATCGATTCCCCAACGCGTCACGGTGACCTGGCGCTGAGCTGCCTGGACCTTGTGGTGAAACTCAGGACGAACCCCTGTTCATTGCTGCCCTTCACGATGAATGAGGACGTCCCTGATCGCCCACAGTTGTTGAAGGAGAAACTCGGGAGCGGGCTGCGTTACGCGTGCAAGTACTGGTCTACGCATCTTCTTTGCTCTTCGACACCCGGGGAATACGGCAACCAGTTGATCGCGCTGATGTCTTTATTTTTCGACAATAATATATTTCCGTGGATGGAGGTCATGAGCCTCGAGGGCCATCTAGAAGATGTGATTCATTCTATGAACAACCTGTTGGATTGGTTGATTAAAGTGAGTCGTACCTGTCTTGGCCAGTATTAATAATGTCGGTTGCTGATGACAAGTAACCAGAATCCTGATATCGCAGATATTAGATTAACTGATCTAGCCACGGACTGCCTCCGGCTCACCCTTCGTTTCTTCCGACTAATCCAAATGTCGGCACAACACATATACCACACTGCCCTACCCCTGTCGCCTTGTAATTCCATCCTACTGCTACGGTTTCTCAGGAGTCACCCATCCTGGAAGAAAGACCGGACCACATGGCAAGCTACACTCTTGGAGACCTCCGCCGGCTGGGGATCTGTTCTCCGAACCATCAAAGTTGACTCTGGAAAGTTCACGTGTATGGCCGTGGCGGGCCATAGAATCGCCGCTGCATGCAATGACAATGTCGTCAATGTATATGACGTGGCCACAGGTGTTCTTAGGCTGACACTAGAAGCCCCACATCTAGTCACAGAGGTCGTGGGGTCATCGGATGGATCCGTTCTGTTCTGTTCTCATCAGCGCCCCCGCAAGATAACCCTGTGGGACACGCAGACCGGAAGCTTGGTTCACACTTTCACCACGAAATTCGAGATCAGCGATATCACCGTTTCGTCGACGGGAAAGTATCTCGCAAGTTTTTCGCTCGACGGTACTTTCAGGTTTTGGGAAGTGGGGAGCAGGTCTGGAGGTTCGCGCTTCTGGGACAATCCGGTTGTATCCACGTGCTGGCTAGAACCCGAGGACCACATCGCCTTGGCGTTCGAAGGGACTGTAACGGTCCTGGAAATGGCCGCTGGGAGGACGCTGCATACCTTCCCCGTAGGAGAGCGTGTACAGAGGATTACCTATTCGGCCGGGCAACACCGATTAGCCATATGGTTGACTTCTGAGACCGGGAGTACGATCGTGGTTATCGATATCCGGACCGGTTCAACGTTGGTTTCGTCTCCCCCATTAATGGACGTGGTTTCTTTCACCTTCTCCGGCGGAGGAGATCGAGTCGTCTGTGCAACGAAGACAGGCGATCTTCGATTCTTCTACATAGACCCACTCTCACCCCCCGATTGGTGCGACTACCTGAACAACCTCGGGACGATACATTCCATCAGCCTCCTGCGGAGTGGTCAGCTGGTTGCGAACCTTGGTGGATCCATTCAGTTACTGGGGAAGGACTACGCCCAACCGCCCAGCACCAGGGAAGATCCGGAAATATCCCACGTCTATCCGTTGGATAACGGTAGGGCAATCTCCGCTTCTTCCAAAGAACGCGAGGACGTCCGCCTGCTGGATATGGAAATCATGAAGACCCTCGCTCGTTACCCCATTCCCATTCCACCCAGTGGCCGCGGTGTTTCATTCACGCCGCGCATCCTTTGTGCTTCTATCGATCGGCACGTCGCCGTCCTCTACTTTTGGATGTCCGGAAGATTCACCTTGAGCGTGTGGGCCATCGGTAATGAAGGGTTTAAATGGGAAGAGCATTTCTCGCGGCCAGTGTTCTCAGGTGCACTCTCGCCTGATGGGGAGAAGCTTATTGCCGTTGTGAAGGGTAGTGGCCCATCCGTCTGGGAATTCTGCCTCCGGGGTGTGTTGGATAGCTGGTATTACTGGCCCACCATTTTCTCAGGCAAGCCGCCCAGCAAAATTGCGTTCACCTCAGAAACTCAGTTCTACACTGAGGTCATCCACGTCCAAGCGCCCCCCGCCCCACTTCCGGAACCCCAGGATCACACCAAGGACAAGGACAATAGCAAGGACTACATCGTCCGCAAAACCTTCGCCCTGTCTCTTATTGTCTCGCACGGTCATGTCATCAAGGAAGTGTCGGAAGAAATCCTGAACGCCCCATATACACTAGACGAGAACCTGGAGTGGGTGGTGGATGCCAAATCAAGGAGGGTGTGCTGGCTTCCGCCAGGCTATGTCAGTGGAATCGACAACGGTCATAGTTTCTTTGTTGGCTCCTCGATTGTTATGGCTGGGCAGGATGGGATTGTGAGGAGGTTGACTTTCAGAAACCCATATTCGAAATCATGATGCATAACGAACGCTGAGCACGTTACGACAGGATTATTTTACGTTCATGTATTGAATCCCAGCACTGTTGCGAGCCGATTGCTCAAACTATGTCGGACCCCAGACGCAGGATGGCCGATGGCAATGGCAAAGGTCGTGTGCCTGTTTAATCGTGACCCAAGATGGCGTTGGGCAAGTACGGTTCTTCCAAGTACTTAGCCTCTTCCTCCGTCAACTCGACATCGAGACCCTCTGCAGTCCAAATCAGTAACCCCATGGGACGACTCACGTGTGATGGTCCGCTCACCAATCATCTCCTTCAAGTTCTCAAGTTTAGTCGTCCCGACAATTGGAGCAGTAACCCGTTTAAGACTCCAAGCGACAGCGATTTGGGCCATCTTTACACCCTTCTTCTTGGCCAACTCCTCGACGCTGAGAAAAAGTAAGCACTCGTCTGACAAGGGAGGGCGACAAGGCGTCGTTACGAACCGCTTCACGATCGCCTCAGACGCATTTTTGCCTCTGTAAATTCC
>Ga0307517_10004334_pt1 | contig 21841 bp, 23 predicted proteins | sample 23_EM_MG_FD_194515 | JGI IMG/M metagenome (GOLD analysis project Ga0307517, IMG submission 194515) | Populus trichocarpa ectomycorrhiza microbial communities from riparian zone in the Pacific Northwest, United States - 23_EM | ecosystem: Host-associated > Plants > Roots > Unclassified | place... | reverse complement strand
AGTTTTACCGCTTGATTCTACTTTGAATTATCTTTATCTTTATTTTGATCCTTACTTCTACTTTGAGTCTTCGGTGCGGTCGCAATCTTAGGATCCGTCTTCCTACAGAGTGCCCCCGTTACAGCGGTGCAAAGCAAGCGCGGGGTAAGGGGGAGAACCGAACTTCATGAGCGGGTGTCAACGATGAACGGGAACAAGAACCCCCAGGAGTGGCGGCGTGCGTGCCTCAGGACAGGAGGAAAGCTGGCTTAACGTCAACCTCTAGGCAGTAGCCATGATGGGGGAAGAGAGGTGGGTGGGGGAAAGTGACGATGATTTCCCGTGGTGTTGAGATTTCAATCGCCGAGGTGGAGGAGAGATGGTTCCTGGCCCTATCTCTTGGATGTTTTTTTTCTTTCTCTTTTTTTTTTTTTTTGTCATCATGTCTTATTTGTTTTAGGTACAAAAAGCCTTACCCTCTATCTTGGTCGTTTTTTTCTTCTTTTTTTTTTTTTTGTAATCATGGGTGATTTGTTTTAACCTACAAACAGCCTCATGCAGGGCTAGCTATGGAGAGAAAAAAACCTATAAACAATAGCCACAACCCGCTTCACCTCTTCATGGGAAAAATCAAGCACCCCGAATCCAGAGGAAAAGTCCCCCTCGCCTAGCGACTAAGATAGAAACCCAGACACGTAAGGAAACAATAGATAGAAAAGTACAGGTAGAGAGACCCAAAGCCTTCCGCAGGCCGACCAAAACAAAAGAAGAGACTCTAACGGCCAGAAATGATGCCCACGTGGAGAGGATTGTTTATTGGCGACCTAGGAAAACTCCAGTAGAGGGCCCACCGAAACCATGTTGTACGGTCGGGCAGGTCACTACATCGATCCAAGGCGTTGGACAATAGTCACGGAGGCAGTGCTATACCACGACCAGGCGTAACCGAGGAGTGGCCAACCGATCGGAAGGGTAGATGGCGAGCGGAGCCACCGGGCAGAGGGGATGCCAGCCAACGATGATGAGCAGTAGGGTGCTAGCCGGTGAGTAGCAGTAGGGTGCCATCCAGAGGGGAGTAGTAGGGTGCCGCCCCCTGCCTGGGGATGAGTTTTTAGCAGTAAGGTGCCAGCTTATGGGGCAGTACGGTGCCAGCGGACAGAACCGGGAGGGGAGTAGAGGAAGGATCACGAGCGGGCTACCCACAACCGACTAACGGCCAATAGCCAGGGCTTTTGGGACGACAGCGAAACCGAGCGGGACCGTGATGTTACTAACCGGAGCTTTCCCCATCAGAGGTACAAGCCCAGCAGAACCGAAACCTTACTTTGACCGATGGTCCTGACGCCATATCGCCGACCGTGAACGCAGCGAGAACCTTTCCGACCGTGCAAAATGCTAAGCGAGGTGCAAAGCAACTGGGGGGTAAGGGGGAGAACCGAACTTCATGAGCGGGTGTCAACGATAAACGGGAACAAGAACCCCAAGGAGGGGAGGGGTGCGTGCCTCGGGAGAGTAGGGAAGATGGCTTAACGTCAACCCCTAGGCAGTAGCCATGATGGGGGAAGAGAGGTGGGTGGGGGAAAGTGACGATGATTTCCCGTGCTGTTGAGATTTCAAGCGCCGGAGGTGGAGGAGAGATTGTTCGTGACCCAATCTCTTGGTCCCTTTTTTTTTTTTTGTCATCACGCGTTATTTGTTTTAGGTACAAAAGGTCTTATGCAGCGCTAGCTATGAAGAGCAAAAAACCTATAAGCCCAATAACAACCGCCCGCTTCACCTTATCATAGGAAAAATCAAACCCCCCGAGACCATAGAAGAAACTTCCCCCGCCTAGCACCTAAGACTCACACCTCAGACACGTAGGGAAACATCTTATAGAAACCTACAGCTGAGAGATCCAAACCCTGCAGCAGGCCACCTGGTAACACTAGGAAAAGAACCAAAGAAATGACGAGATGTAACTACTATTGCCAATATGCCTAACCAAAAGGCCCCGCCCCTAGTCGCCGTAAGGGCCAGGCCAGTTCACGGTCGGGACTGACCGGAAGATGACGACGTGTGGGCGTTTAGGAGAGACCAAGGAGGCAGTACAATACCCTGACCAACCGTAACCTAAGCGAGGATTGCGACTGTAGAGTAAATCGTAGGAGGGAGAGAGGTAGGTGGGGGAGCGGAGCCACGGGGCAGAGGGGATCCCAGCCAACGATGATGAGCAGTAGGGTGCCAGCCGGTGATTAGCAGTAGGGTGCCAGCCAGGGGGAAGCAGTAGGGTGCAAGCCCGGGGAGGAGTTTTAGCAGTAAGGGGCCAGCTTAAGGGCAGTATAGTGCGAGTGGATGGAACCGGGAGGGTGGTAGAGGAAGGATCGCGAACCGCTAGCCACAACCGACTAACGGGCCATAGCAAGGGCTTTTGGGACGACCGCGAAACCGTGCGGGACCGTGATGTTACTAACCAAGGCTTACCCGATCAGAGGTACAAGCCCAGCAGAACCGAAGCCTTACTTCGACCGAGTGTCCAGACGCCGTATCGCCGACTGTTAACGAAGCGCGGAGCTTTCCGACGGTGGAAGATGCTAAGCGAGGTGCAAAGCAAGTGCGGGGCAAGCGGGAGAACCGAACTTCATGAGCGGGTGTCAACGACGAACGGGAACAAGAACCCCAAGGAGGGGAGGCGTTCGTGCCCCCGGAGAGGACAGAAGATGGCTTAACGTCAACGCATAGGCAGAAGCCATCGTGGGGGAAGAGAGGCGGGTCGGGGGAAGTGACGATGATATCCCATGGTGTTGAGATTTCAACCGCCGGAGGTGGAGGAGGGATAGTTCGTGCTCTATCTCTTGGTCGTTTTTTCTTTCTTTTTTTTTTTGTTGTAATCATGCGTTATTTGTTTTTAGGTACAAAAAGCCTTATGCAGCGCTAGCTATAAAGAGAAAAAAACCTATCAGCCCAATAACAACCGCCCGCTTCACCTCGTCATAGGAAAAATCAAACCCCGCGAGACCATAGAAGAAACTTCCCCGCCTAGCACCTAAGACTCACACCTCAGACACATAGGGAAACAACTCATAGAAACCTACAGGAGAGAGACCCAAACCCTTCAGCAGCCCCGTGGTAACACTAAGAAAAGAATCAAAGAAATAACGAGATGTAACTACTATTGCCAATATGCCTAACCCAGAGGCCCCGTGGCTAGTCGCCGTGAGGGGCAGCCCCGTTTACGGTCAGGACTGACCGCAAGATGGCAACGCGTCGGGGTTTAGGAGAGACCAAGGAGGCAGTGCAATACCATGATCAACCGTAACCTAAGCGAGGTTTGCGACCGTAGAGTAAATCGCAGGAGGGAGAGAGGTATGTGGGGGAGTGGGGCCACCAGTCAGAGGGGATGCCAGCCAACGATGATGAGCAGTAGGGTGCCAGCCGGTGGGTAGCAGTAGGGTGCCATCCGGTGGGTAGCAGTAGGGTGCCAGCCGGTGGGTAGCAGTAGGGTGCCAGCCAAAGGGGAGCAGTAGGGTGCCAGCCGGGGGAGGATTGTTTTAGCAGTAAGGTGCCAGCTTAAGGGGCAGTACGGTGGCAGCGGACAGAACCGGGAGGGGGGTAGAGCAAGGATCGCGAGCGCGCTAGCCACAACCGACTAACGGGCTATAGCAAGGGCTTTTGGGACAACAGGGCAAGCGAGCGGAACTATGATGTTACTAACCGAAGCTTTCCCCATCAGAGGTACAAGCCCAGCAGAACCGAAGCCTTATTTCGACCGAGAGTCCGGACGCCATATCGCCGACCGTGAACGAAGCGAGAAGCTTTCCAACTGTGCCAAATGCTAAGCGAGGTGCAAAGCAAGTGCGGCGTAAGGGGGAGAACCCAACCTCATGAGCGGGTGTCAACGATGACCGGGAACAAGAACCCTAAGGATGGGAGGAATGCCTTCTCCAGGAGAGGAGGGAAGGTGGCTTAAAGTCAACCCCTAGGCAGTAGCCATGATGGGGGAAGAGAGGTGGGTGGGGGAAAGTGATGATGATTTCCCGTGGTGTTGAGATTTCAACCGCCGGAGGTGGAGGAGGGATGCTTCGTGCCCTATCTCTTGGTCATTTTTTCTTCTTTTTTTTTCATTTTTTCATTTTTTGTAATCATGCGTTATTTGTTCCTAGGTACAAAAAGCCTTATGCAGCGCTAGCTATGAAGAGAAAAAAACCTATAAATGCAAGCCCACCGCCCGCTTCACCTCTTCATGGGAAAAATCAAACACCCCGAGTCAATAGGAAAAGTCTCCCCCGCCTAGCCCCTAAGATAATATACCCCAGACACGTAAAGAAACAATACATAGAAACGTACAGGTAGAGAGACCCAAACCATTCAGCAGGCTCCCCAAAACAAAAGAAACGACGGCTGCTCTAAGGCCCTTTCGGGGCCCAGGGGAGAGGATAGATGATCGCCGACACGGGAAAACTCATAGGTTGAGGGCCTACCAAAAACCATGATGTACGGTCGGGCAGGTCATGTCATCGTTTACAAGCGTTGGACAAAGCCACGGAGGCTGTGCTATACCACGACTAGGCGTAACCGAGGAAGGGCCGAACGACCGGCGGGGGAGAAGGGCGAGCGGAGCCACCGAGCAGAGGGGATGCCAGCCAGGAAGGTGAGCAGTAGGGTGCCAGCTGGTAAGTAGCAGTCGGGTGACAGCCAGAGGGGGCGGGAGCAGTACGGTGCCAGCCGGGGGAGGAGTTTTTAGCAGTAAGGTGCCAGCTTAAGGGGCAGTACGGTGGCAGCGGACGGAACCGGGGTGGGGGTAGTGGAAGGATCGCGAGCGGGCAATCCACAACCGACTAACGCGCCATAGCAAGGGCTTTTGGGGCGACAGTGAGACTGAGCGGGACCGTGATGTTACTCACCGAAGCTTTCCCCATCAGATGTACAAGCCCAGCAGAACCGAAGCCTTAGTTCGACCTAGAGTCCGACACTGTAACGCCGACCGTGAGCGAAGCGAGAAGCTTTCCGACAGTGGAAAATGCTAAGCGAGGTGCAAAGCAAGTGCGCGGTAAGGGGGAGAACCGAACATCACGAGCGGGAGTCAACGACGAACAGGAACGAGAACCCCAAGGAGGGGAGGCCGAGGCCACAGGGGAGGAGGGTAGATGGCTTAACGTCAACTCCTAGGCAGTAGCCATCGTGGGAGAAGAGTGGTGGGTGGGGGAAAGTGACGATGATTTCCCGTGCTGTTGAGATTTCAATCGCCGGAGGTGGAGGAGAGATGGTTCGTGGCCCTATCTCTTGGTCGTTTTTTTTCTTTTTTTTTTTTTGTAATCATGCGTTCATTCTTTTTAGGTACAAAAAGCCTCCAGCAGCGCTAGCTATGGAGAGAACAAAACCTATAAATCAAATAACAAATAACAAAAAAAAGTCACGGCACCATTTAAATACCCACTAACGCGCAGGTTTCTCCTCCGCTGGGCCATCGGCCACATATAACAAGGAAAGCACAAACTAACAGCTGAGTCGTCTAAAAAGGAACGCTTAAATAAGACAGGAAAGAAACCCAACGACCATATACCTCAGCCAACGAAAAAACACGAAACACCGGGGGGGGTACTCTGGGGGGGGAGAGAGGGAACGGGGGGGAAGAGGGGCGGGTGGTGGGTGGGAACATTGTGGGGGGAAATCCCGTGGAGGTGACGCCTATGAAGGTGGCGAGTCTTTTTAGTAGCGGGAGGGATGACCAGAGTGGGGCTTCAGGACCGACATCAGTAACGCCGTGGAGGAGGCGTGACCTGCTGTGTTGTCTCGAGGGGCAGGATAGGATGGCGTGCTCGAAGGTTTCATGTTCCAAGCCGCAGCGGGAGCAGGAGGTGTCGGCGTCGGGGGACCTCCATGTCGGCTGTGCTGCCAGATAACTCTTTCTGGCTCTCATCTGGTGGATTCTCCCGGCAACGAACTTGCCCAAGCCCATAAAAGGCCTCGGATGCAGGGCGGGAGGATGTAGGTAGTACCCCAAAGTCGGGAAAAGGGCGGCCCACTCCTCGCGGAGTGCCTCGCTAACTCTCTTCTTCAGGGCGGAGTAAGTGTTATCCATCCAGGACTGGGGTGGGAGGACGGGGGCAGAGCACACCAGGTGGGAGTTGATCATGGGCATTCTAGATAGCCCGAGGGTAAAGGGTATTGTTAGGTGAGCCACCGCGTCCACTGGCAGGTGGTTCCTCATTGGTGGGACAGGGCGGGGCGTTTTCCAGTGTAGGAGGAGGTATACGGATGACAAGCCTCTGGTTAAGGCTCGCGAGGAGTCGGGCGCACGGTAGGCCGAGAGCGAGGGGAATCAAGGATGAAGGCGGGCTGTTGCCGGGTTCACGCTGGGAGGGGAGCAGACTACCCTGAGCGCCGCCAGCCTCTGCCGGTGGGTGATCAGGAGGGAGATGGGCGGAAGGAAAGACTCCACCGAAAGTATCCCGGTGGGCGTAGGCGAGAAGCAGTTTGTGGTCCACCTTTGGACCTTGCGCCAGAATGTATCGAGGCGGGTTGTCGTGCCCACGCTAGGTGTAAACAGATCCGCTCCGTAGAGTAGGATGGGGGCTATCAATGATGTTGCCAGCCTGTCGCAGAGGTAGGGGGGGAGGCCCGCACCGGGCGGGCTGAGGCGGTGGACGAGGGCGAACGCACCCTGGGCGAGGGCCAGGCGACGTAAGAAATGTGCAGCGGGGTCAAGGGCCGGAGTAAACCAGTACCCGAGCCACCGAACAGAGTTGCCAGGGTAAAACAATTCCCCTTTGATCTGGATGGGTGAGACGCACTTCGGCGAGTTTCTCTGGCTGGGGGTTCTCCAATGTATCAGTTCTGTCTTTGCGACTGCGAAGGAGACGCTTAGGCGGGACCCCTTTCTTTCAAGCTTGTCGAAGAGATCCTGGAGCCGGCGGATGTTGCCGCGATAGGAGAGGGAGGCCACTGTGAGGGCGAAGTCATCCACATACGAGATCATCAGGCCCCGAGGGACCCCGAAATGTAGTGGCGCAACATAGAGAAGAAAGAAGAGTGGGGAGATCGGAGAGCCTTGGGGGGCACCGACGTTGACGGGGGCTGGGGTCCCTGGGGCCCCTTGGAAAACCAGGGTGCAGCTTCGTTCACCTAAGAAAGATGAAACCCAGGAAACCAGGTATGGGGGTATCCCGCCTTCCCTCAGGATTTGGGCCACAGTCTTGTTGTCAACGTTGTCGAACCCCGCTTTTATATCCAGAAACAGGGAGGAGACCTTGAGACGTGGCCTTTGCAGTGGTTTGACGTCATTGGTTAGGGTGAGGCATGCGTCGTAGGTGCGGAGCCCAGGGAGCGAACCGCATTGGTTGGGGTGCAACAGTCCTCTGAGTCGGGCTGCCGCAAGTATGTGGGCTGCTATAATCATTTCGAGGATCTTTGAGATTGTGCGGATCAGGACGATTATCCTGAAGGAGGAGGGTGATTCGTAGGAGGGCTTTCCTGGCTTATCAAGTACCACGCCATTCGAGCTTTTCACTGACGCGGGGTGGTATCCCAGGAGGCCTAGCGGGGCAAGTATATGGAGGAGGATCGAGGGGTTGATTTTGTTAACCTGCTTCCAGGTAGAGTAAGGTATCCCATCCGGGCCCGGGGCCGACTTCGGGGAGCACCTGGCGAGAGCCGAAGCTATCTCGTCTGTTGTTAGTGGGGGTGCCGACTTGTTTGGCCTGAGCCTAGGAGGCGGGGAGAAGGGTTCTTTGGGGGGGAAGAAGTGGTCCAGAAGGATATTCTTCATCTGAAGCGGGGTCTCTGCCCCTGGAAGGGAGGGGAAGCACGGCTGGGCACACCCGTAGGCGAACCTCTTAGCCGTCCAAAGGCTCTGAGGGGTGGCGGTCATCAGAAAGGACGACCAGTGTTTGTTCTTCGCGGCCTTGATTGCCTTAAAGTACCCCGCCTTGGAGGTGCCGGCAACTTCCCGCATGTGTGGGTTGTCTTGTTTCCTGGCTGCTCTAGCAGCTTTGTGATACTCACGACGGAGGATAGACAGGTGGGGGGTCCACCAAGGCTTGGAGTGATGGGAAGGCCTGGATACTGGCGTGTGTTCCTTGAGGAGAGCTACCAGACGGTTCAGCGACTCTGACATCCACTCGTCCAGTGGAGGGGGGGTGAGGCATGACGGTGCGGCCGGGACCTTGAAACCCTTAACGATCGGGTCCAGTGTTTCCCAGTCCGTGTCTGCCCAACGCGGGCGCGGGGGTATTTGGTTCAGGGAGGGTGCGGCGAGGGTGATCGTTATAGGTATGTCGTCGGAACCCGTTGAGGGGATGGAGGCTTCCAAACTTTTAACCAGGGGAAGGAGGGCGGGGTTCGCAAAGGCGAGGTCTAAGACCGAAGGGCGAGCTTTTCCTACTAAGGGAAACCTTGTGTACTCACCCGGGGGGTTAAGGAGGGCGGAGCCGGACTCTGCCGCCTTCTCAAAATAAGGAGTCGAAGACGAGATTTCCCGTTGTGAGAAGTGCCGCAAAGGGTCTGAGAGGGGGTTGTGTATGTTGAGGTCGCCTACCACCAGGAGGGGAAACCCAAGAACGGGGAAGAGAACTTCTGGTAAAACGGAGTGGACTCTGTGGTCAGCAGTGTTGGTGGAGTAAGCATTAATAACCCTGAATGAGTGGAAGGCGGTGCCAAAAAGGGGCTCAGTGGAGGAGACGTCGAGGGCAAGGACATCATCCACCCCCTTAAAGCTGGGGAGCACCGTGTAATTGGAAAGAAAAGATATATGAACGTAGGCAGCCACACGTGGCTTCCTAACCGGGGGAAAGAAGGACTTGAAACCATTAAAGGAAGGAAGGTGAGCCTTGTTGACAGGTGGATCCTGCAGAAGGACTATCGAGGGGTAGGTGGTCGCTTCTTTGAACGACTCAAACAAAGAGAGAAAAACATTCGAGCTCCCAAGGGAGTTATGTTGAATGATGGAAAAAAACGGAGGGCCAGGGGCCGGCCCTTGACCCGGAGGAGGAGGCATGGGTTGATTATTCATTTCTGGGACTAACCCGACGGGTCAAAGAGGCGGGGGAAGGGCTTGGCTCCTCCAGGGGGAGAGGACCACCGAAACCGTGAGTAGTGCCAGGACGCGTGGAGGGTCCAGCTGGGGCAGGTTGCCTGGGGGTTACGAGGTCCACCTCAAGGGGACCCTTCCCGGACGGGGGAGTAGTGGGTGCTGGGCCGCCATCGACCCCCAAATCCATGGGGTCTTGACCAGTTGGGGCAGGGGCTGGAGAGCCGGTTCGGGAGGGGACAGGCAGAGCAGGTCGAGCCGGACATTCCCTGAATGTGGCAGTGTGGTCATCACCGCAGTTGCAGCAATGGGGGGGCGAGGTCAGACAACAGGATGGGACTGGCTTATTGTTCCCGCCCCTGGGGCAGGTGGGATTCTGACATCTGTGAGCCGCGCGAGTATGATGAAGCGCACAAATGGGGCACGTGGGGTGGGTGGCGGGGCATCGTTGATGGGCGTGTCCGTATCTCCAGCAGTTCTTACACTGGGAGGTTCTGGAAGAGGAGAAGGCAAGTCCGACCTTGCGTTTCTGTGACAGGATGACGAACCCTGATGTGAGGGCCGAAACGTTCTGGGGGTCGACGGTGATAACCACCGAAGTGGCCTGCTTGGTTGCCCTAGAATCTCGGCTAGGGTTAAGGTACCTGGCTGAGAGAATCCGGGTCGCTTTGTCGTTGAGGATTGCTTGCCGGATATATGGGAAGAGTTCCTCTTCATCTTGAGGGGGGAAACGTAGTGGAAGGCCGTGAATTGCTAGCTGAACAGCTGTGGGGGCGAGGACAAGGGTACACCACGGGTTTTCACCCACCGGGAAAAATTGGTTGAGGGCCCTTGTGAGGGAGTCGAAATATGGGGCGTATGAGGCAGCTGGTGTGGCCTTGTCGGTGACGGTTAGGGAGACGGAGCCTCGAGGATTAACAGTTGCAGAGAAACCCAAGGGGAGGAGGCAGTTTGACTCGCGGAGGATGCGAGCAGCGATGTCAGGAAAGGTAGCGGCAATGGTGAGAGCGTCTGGGTGAGGAGCAGGGGACTGGCGAGGAGCAAAAAAGCATCATTGGGCACCTGGGAAGGGGGAAGGCCCCTTTTTAACCGGAGGGGCCACCGTACTCGCAACAAGTTGGGGGGAAGGAGGCTTCCCAGCTTTGCCTTTGCCCTTGCCGCCCGAGCCTGAGCCGGAGGCAGCTTGCACGTAAGAGGAGGCGGGGTGGACGTCGGGGTGGAGGTGGCCTGGCGTGAAGGAGGCTAAATCGTATGCCCCTCTCCGGAATTCCCCTGCCTCGTACGAGTGTGGGTAGAGCTTGGCGTACTTCTCGGGGTCACCGAAGGCCTTGCCAAGTCTCGTGTCATAGAATGGTATGAGGTATTTAGGGTCTTCAGCCGCGGCTGAGGGAGGTGTGGGTGGTGCTCGGGCCTTTTCTTTTCCTTTCCTTGAAGGGGGGGGGGCGGCAATTGGATGGGGTTGGAGTGTCTTCTGTGGGAGGGGGGCAGGTGCAGGGGGGGCAGGGATCGGGGCTGACACACGATGTGACAGGTCATGTATGGATGCTTGGAGATCAGTGATCCCCGGGACGGTTTGTTGTTCTTGGCTGTGGGGGAGGTTTGCGAGCTGGGAGGAGATGTCATGGAGCTTCTCCCTGAGGTTCTCGTTTTCCTCGGAGATGGTTGCGACCGCCTGCGTTACCACGCTCAGCTCATGTGAGACAGTCACCAGGCCCTGGACGAGTTGGGAGAGGAGAACGATCGTGATGGATTCGATTGGGAGGGTGCCGGCCTGTGCCTCTGGGCTGAGGTCCGGGAAGTCTTGGTTGCTGAGCCAGAGGGCACTCCTCGCCTGAGCGAGTTGCCTCATCATGAACTCGATGGGATGATCGGTCGAGGGTGTACCTGAACGCGACGGGAGGGGGGAGTTGAGGGCCCAGAGTCTTCCGAAGGCCTCGTTTCCTGGGGGGAGATTATGGGGGTTCGCCATAGCTGCGAGCAGGCGAGGGAAGGTGGGCGAGGAGTTTGATCCGGACCCAAAGCGGGGTAAGGTTGAGATTGTAGGTGAAATGTAGGGGGGGGGAAGAAGTTTGCGAGAAGCGTGCCACTATCTTTTGGTCGGAACCAAGCCCCTTATATTGGCATCTTCCCTCAACCCTAACCCTGGTGACTCATCACCTCGGGTAACCTAACCTCTATGACTCATAGTGAGTCATAGCGTGAAATCCATCGGCTGACTCGTATGAGTCAACTGCACAATGTCTTTTATCCAATCAAAACTCATAAATCAAGTTATGTGCTCAAATGAGTCACATGCGTGAAACCCATGACTCATAATCTGAGTCATGTGCGAAAGTCATTAAATCATATGACATCATAATTGTGAGTCATGAAACAATCAACCAATCATAATATAACGATGACTCGCAAGTGCGCAGTCATGTGAGAACCTTTTGTCCAGCGACATCAGAGTGTGGAATCCAACATACCTTATGACTAATAAGTATTAATCATGTGATTTCTGCCTTGCTTAGTCACCATTTGTGACAGTATGAGGATTGAGGCTAATAATTCCAACCAGATCTTCATCGACTTTCTGAAAAGTCTGGTGAATGAAGCAAACATGTATGGAAAGATTAATATGCCCGCATATATTCGCAGAGTTGAAACAGTAGATAATCTCTCTGATCAACTCTACCCACAGGACTTGCTGACTGGAGCTATTACCTCTCATAGTGCTTTGATTGGAGGCGCAATTCTGGCTTTCATGAATGACACTGTGAATGATTTCAATCACAGTCTTTTGAACACGATGCCTGGTATGGAACACTGCTTTTATTGGAAATACTGCTCCCTATACTTTCCCAGTATTTAATTTGTTCCTTAGCTAGCTTCCAGGGAAGTGCTATGGAGTCGGGCATATGGGTACTACTTCAGCATCTGTTTGTGGAAAGCATTTCCTATTCAGGAGTGCAGCGCTCGGAAAGGAGCCGGAAAGGTAATAAAAGTGTTTTACACCTTGAGGCCACCCAGAGAGATAGTGATGATTGTTTCTGCATTTTGTTAGCATGAGTTTTTGCGAAAAAGGGGGAAAGATGGGACATGCAGCAACTGTCTGAAGAAAGTGTGTGGTACCTCCTGGTGCGGATAGGAGAAGTTTGTGATAATATATACTTTTGTTTTTGTCCTAGTTAGTTGACATAGTGGACAGGTGTCGTTGAGCGAGGAGTTGTTGTTGTCAAGAGAAGAGTTTTTCCCCCGCTTCTGTGAGCGATCATATTAGGTGTGATTCCTTGGCCCATTTTGTTTCGTTTGGCTGTTTCGTTTCGCCGTATATCCCCGACCAAGTTTAAAAGCTTAGAGACCGCTAACAGTGTTGAGCTTAGTCAAGAAGCTGCTAACTCTGAGCCCTATGCGGTGGAATATTTGCAGAGTATAAACTTAGCTTCAATACCCCCATCCTGTCTTAGATTGAAAATTGGAGTACCAATAATTCTCCTTCGGAATCTAGCTCCAAAGCATGGGATGTTCAATAGTCCTAGATTAAGGTTGTTGGGAATTAACCGCAACAGTCTCCAGGTAGCTATTCTAGGTGGCAAATGGGATAGAGAGAGTCACCTTCAGCCGCGGATAAAGCTTACCACCAGTGATGAGGAGCTGCCCTTCATTCTGGAGCGCAAACTGTTTCCTGTATATTTATGCTTTGCCATTACTGTCAATTAATCACAGGACCCGTCTCTGAAACAGGTAGATGTGGATCTTCGTACTGATGCATTCACCCATAGCCAACTTTATGTAGCACTGTCAAGAGTAATCTCACTGGATGGACTTACTCTATTGTTATCCAGTGATACTCCAACAGTAATATCAAATATTGTATATCCAGAGGTCCTACTTTAAGATATCTGGGGTATACTAATCTCCATTATCATAACAGCTGGCTGTTAAGAATGGTATATTCATACTAGAATTGTCTTGCTTTCTTGTCTATTTTCTCTTGCTACGAATCCTGTTAGAGTACTCTTTTTTCATATCAGTATTTTTCCCTCATGTCCAGAGGTTTTAACTGAATGGTTTTAATGAGACTTTCTGTATATTGTTTGCATTTTTCATAGCTGCTTTTCAATAGATATATATATTTTCTTATTATCAATACTGTTTGTTCTTATATAGTTTACAAATTATTTCTGTTAGGCTATTAATTTCCATTATAAAATTGAATTATTTTTGAATATTGTTAAATACCTTATATTGTGTAAATGGATTACTAAGTTATGACAGACACAGTTTTGGTTATTAACCCTTTACTTACAAGATCTGCTCCCTCTCATGCAAGGTTATGTTGCTCCAATACCACATCACTTTCAAGTTTTCCTCTTTAACAATCTTTCCATCTATCTACCCCTTCCATACAATATCTCTCCATATTCAATACCTATTACATTAACTATATCATCCAGCATAGGTCCTCAAGGTCTTGAGGCGGACTGCTAGTACCTTCTGTATTAAGATATTTTTCTAAAGCAATCTTAAACCTCTCCTTTGGTCCTAGAGAGAGCTTGCTTCCAGTTATTAGCCTATTATCTTCTTAGTATAATATCACTAGGTTAAGCACAAAATGGAAAGTACCATACTCATCACTCCACTCCTCCTCTAACTACTCATTTCCCGAAGCCCTATTAGTTTGACCCTTTAGCTCTTCCAGCTTGTCCTTTTGTATCCTGGACTTTCTTCAGCATTCTATTAGTAATATGTAGATATATTCGCGAAGAAGGAAAAGGGTACATACCGGTACTTCAAGAAGCGAACTCGTAATTTCTCCTCCTGCCATTTCACAAATTCGGCTGCTGACATGCTAAGGTCCTCTTCACTATTCATACCTATCCCTGACTTATTGGAGTTGGTTTCGTTTTTGGTTAAAGATTCCATGGTAGACATTACTGTGTGTAAGGTTAGATTTCACTGGTGGGTGGTCAGCAACCTGGGATGTTGTAGGTTAGAGCGGACTCTGAGACAAGTGTTTAGGTTGAAACTAAAGATATTAGAAGAGAAAAGGGCTACCAAGGTGTATTTGTGGAAGGAGAGGAGTATCAGGTAAACGAGGTGGAGCGTGAGAGAATTGATATGCATTTATATTAATGGAGGTGTGCACTGAGCTGCTAGAGTTCAAATAGACAACTTGAATAGTTCACATTGACTCATCATGACGCACAATCATTCATAATGAGAGACTGCTACACCTTTCCAAGCCCCTGTGAGGGTCTATGGAACAGCCTTAATGTGTTTACTATACCACGATCACGAGATCGCGTGGGATTACCAAGTTAATTGAATTGTGAAAACCAGTTAATGATATCCAACACAGCCAAATAACTCACGCCAAACTGTATCCGGAAAGCACTGATTCTTCTTAAGAAGCAATATCTGTAGGTTTGAAGATTGGCGATCAGAGGAGCTAGCAAACCGAGTAAATACGGCAATCAGGTATCTCATAAATGATGAAAATGGGGACAAAAATGCCTTCCTAGGGAGTACCAACTAGGATCATAATATAACTCACCCATTCCCTTTTGTTTAAGTTCAACTTCTTTAAATTAGGTGATTTTGCTCACAACGTATTTATTGATAATTGGGAAGAGTACTGTCTATCAATCAGTATCCGAGTCATTGCAACTGTGATGACAGCCAGAGGCTTCATATTTTTACTAGACTATATTTCTTGAACCATATCCACAGGGTTGGAAGATGCATGCATTGCAAACATCTCATTCTTTACTTAGTAGGTATCTATCTACTTAAATGATAACTTGTTCTTGTGTACTCCCTTGAAGAGAACAACAAAACTCATCATAAATACGATATCTAATGTTCAATATGAAGCCACCACTCAGACCTAATTGCTGAAGTGGAATTGATAAAAGAAATATCATAGAGTTCGGATTAGTAACGAGGTCTGGGCACGGGACATTAGTCCAAGGCACACAACTGACAGGATGGTCCTAAGCTGTGATGGTAGCTTAGTGTAAGAGTTCGGAGATGACAATCTCAAGGCAAGACTGATCACGTAACAGTGGCTCTGGGTCAGGGTTCATGGGTTCTGGGTGCGGGTCTGGGATATCAGGATAAAATATGTTATATTCAGAAGTACAGGAGTCATGAAAGAAATACCAGGTAGGATAAAGAACGAAGGTAATAGGGGGTGAAGCCCCTCCCTCGTATAAAAGAAAGTCCTAGCACAGCCTTCATCAGCAAAAACAAAAGGATACACGCAGACGCACCCCGTGCTCCCAGTGCGTCCGGCGGTCCAGGTGTATAGGACATAAACTGGCGTCCAGAGTGTGCAGTCTTTTATTGGGTGCTTGTGGACAGGGGTCAATGCCGCCCGGAGGCACCAGACGCAACCAAGAACTCAGAAGGTACCGGAAGCAGAAAGGTTCTCAAGACGCAACCCAATAGGATAGTAGAATAGTGGAAGTACTCAGGTGTAACTGGCTAACATTATATACCTCCTAAGTCAACAACTCTACCTTCGAGGACTTGGAATCAGTTAGTGAGAACTGTGGAGAATATCCAAATTGTCCGGAAAGATCTATCCAGTATTACTCATGTTTACTTATTTGAGATATTTAGATACTAAAATAGGAATATATTTATTAAAGCAAGTCTAGAAAACAGTAGCACTCGGTAGCTTACAATCTGAAAGTACTTGGGTGGAGAACTAAAGTACCAAAGTATGGATAACCAAGAAACCAGCAGTCGGACAATATCGGGACAGAGGGCGTTGGATTCCGCTCGGCGAGGGGAATTGCATGGTATAGCTCTCGAAGCGTCAACATAGCTATAGAGGTCAGCAGGGTGAAAAAGGCAGATACCTCAGCGGGCAGATGTCCGCCAGAGTCGGGAAGGGTCTCATTGGAGTCCGCTCGCCGAGGGGTATCGAATGGTATAGGTTTCGGACCGTCCGCATGGGTATAAAGGTCAGGTTGATGAAAAAGGCAGATAACTCAGGGGGCAGATGTCCACCAGAGTCAGGAAGGGTCTCCTTGGAGTCCGCTCACTGAGGGGAATCGAAAGGTAAAGGTCTCGAAGCGTCCGCATGGCTATAGATATCAGCAGGAAGAAAAAGGCAGACATCTTACCAGGCACTGGCCAATGTCCGCTAGAGTCAGGCATGGGTCTCATTGCAATCCGCTGGAGTCAGGAAGGGGCTCATTGGAATCCGCTCGCTTAGGGGTAATGAACAGTGTCAACCTGGATGGAAGAGCATGCCCCTCTCCGAAGGTTGATAATATTCAATAGTTCCACTGATTCGATCATGCAACCTGATACGAGGTGTGCAAGAACTTAGAAACCTTTTGCGAGTGTTGTTAGCAGTGATCAAATAAGGGGTATGTTTTGGGTCAGTACCAGGACAATTGATGGTTAGTCATCCACTGTTTAGATCCTTTTTCATCTGAAGAGCCTTTACCTGTTGATAAAGTAGTCCGTTGTAAGTAGGGGCCATCAGGACCAGGGAGAGTTCCCCAATACAGACCCCTATGGGTCACTTACCTTGGTGTTCTTCAAGAGATGAGGGTGTGAAATGGACCATCCAGGTGCAGTGGGCAGATAGGATGTGGGTTGTATTGCACTCAACGGACTAGGATGCAACCATTGTGCTGGGGCCAATTGAGGGTGGGCTGGGCGGACAGGATGCTCGAGGCTGATTTCCTCCGTCCGGAGGGAATGCCTCTCTGTCCGGAGCAAATTCTTTTTTTGCTGATGTGGTTAGACGAAAACTTAGAAAGAAGTTTATCCGCGAATCATCCTCCAATGCTGCTTCCCTGGTTTGTCTTCTTAACAAAAAGGCAGGTTCTTTACGCCAATGTGTTGACTACAGGGGACTTAATGAGGGAATGATCAAAACCTCCTACTCTTTACCCTTGGTTAAAGAAACCTTTATGCAACTCTCACGAGCAAAGATCTTCACTAAACTGGATATCCGTGGAGCTTACACCTTAATCTGAATGAGAGCAGGCGAAGAATGGAAAACAGCTTGTGGTACTCGTTACAGTCTTTTTGAATCCTGTGCCATGCCCTCCAACTTCCCAGTGCTCCAGCAACATTTCAAGCATATATTAACGACACGCTATCCCCATTTCTGGATTGGTTTTGTCCAGAATACCTTGACGATATATTGATATACTCCGAGAATGAGGAACAACATATCGAACACGTCAAACAAATCCTGGAAGCTTTAACAAAAGCCAGACTTCAGGTAAAACCTCAGAAATGCGAGTTTCACACCAATAATGTTGAATTTCTTGGCTTTATTATCACCACGTAAGGCTTGCGAATGGACCCTGCGAAAATCACAATGATTATTAAATGACCCACCCCTAAGAGATTACGCTATGTCCACTTCTTCTTAGGATTTAGGAACTTCTATAAACACTTCATCCAAGACTACTCACCTCTGGCCAGACCACTTACCCAATTAACCAAAAAGGGTACGCCATTCTTATGGTCAGATCTTTGCCAAACCCCATTCGAAAGATTGAAGGAAGCCTTTACTACCCCCCTCATCCTGATTCATTTTGATTTTGACATGGAAATTGTGATGGAAACCGATGCTTTGGAGATCGCCTCTGCCAGTATATTATCTCAGCCTGGGCCTGATGGCCTCTTACATCCAATTACATTGTTTTCAAAGAAACAAACACTGGCCGAATGTAGTTACGATATGTACGATAAAAGGTTGATGGCTGTGGTACCAGCTTTTGAAGAATGGAGGGCTTACTTGGTTGGATGACCTGTAACAGTATGGGCGGATCATTAGAATCTACGATATTTTACTAGGACGAGGTTACTCAATTAGCGACAAGCCAGATAGTCAGCGTTCCTGTCACAATTTAACTATACTATGGAGTTTGTACCTGGTAAAGCACATGGAAAGGCGGATGCATTGACAAGCATGGCGGGGCAAGCGGATGAGAAGTTATTAAAGAATGAGACGCATAGGAAGCAAGTTGTACTCAAGTCCTAGTCTCTGGGTTTCTTGGCGGATATCCCGCTTCACTTTGAAGCATCCCCTTTAAATAGATTATGGACAGAAGCCTATCAAGCTGACCCCCTTCCAAATTAGATACTTACAATGCTGGAACAAGGGGTACAACATACTCGCCTTATATCTCTGGCAGAATGTACCAAAGATGGCAATCGACGGCAGTACCGAGATCACCTTCATGTCCCCGCTTACGAACATTTGAGTGTTGCTATTATCAGGGAAAATCACGACGGCTCTGCAGCTGGTCATCTCGGCAGATCCAAAACAAATCAACTGATCACCCGACGATACTACTGGCCTAGCATGAGAAACTTGAAGGAGATTGCACGATAGGTGCCCAATTGTCATATCTGTCAACAAAGTCGAACGACCCGTCATGCTCCGTTTGGCATCCTTCGTCCTCTCTCCATTCTCTATCCACCATTGTAGGATATATCGATAGGTTTTGTAAGCGGCCCTCCATGGAGTAATGGTAATGATGCAATTTGGGTAGTAGTAGACTGGGTAACCAAGATGCCCCATCTTATGCCTTGCCGTACCACAATCAATGCCCCCTCTATTGCCGACCAATTTCGGGACAACATCTGCAAATACCATGGACTACCGTTTACGATTATGTCTGATCGGGAACCACAGTTCCCTGCAGAGTTCTGGGGAACTCTCTGTCGCAGATTAAAGATCAACCCGTTGTTATCTACTGCGTTCCATCCTGAAACTGGCGGCCAAAGTGAATGAGTTAACGGCATGATGGAACAGTACCTACGGTCATACGTTAACTACCACAGGATAACTGGTGTCAATGGTTACGAATGGCTGAGTTCATGGTAAATAATCATGCATCCGAGACTACCTGCACCCCCGCATTCTTTCCCAACTACAGCGAGGATCCTCGAATGGACTTTCTCGATAAACACACTCTACTGACTGACGACCAAGAGGCACGATCTTTCGTGGTTACTATGACTTAACTTCATGCCCACCTTAGGACTGAAATGGGTTATGCTAAAGAAAGGCAACAGGAAAGTGCTGACCGACACAGACTCCCAGCCCTCTCCTTTCAGGTTGGTAATAAGGTTTGGCTAAATGCCAAGAATATCAGGACACCTCGCCCATCAAGAAAATTGGACAACGCACGTCATGGTCCCTATGCGGTCAAAGAAACGATCAGAACTCATCCTTACCATTTGCAATTACCGAATACCATGAAGATACACAATGGCTTCAATGTCTCACTACTGGATCTCGCACCCAATGACCCACTCGAAGGACAGATAATCCAACCACCTCCGCCTGTGGAAGTTGAAGGAGAAGAGGAGTGGCAGGTTCAGGAAGTTCTGGATTCCAAATTCGTTAGAAACCGACTACGATATCTTGTAAAATGGGAAGGCTATGACAAAACAACGTGGGAACCGGCTGAATCAATGAAAGATTTGAAAGCAGTTGATGAATTCCATGAACTATACCTACTGAAGCCTGCACTGTTACCAGAGATTCCGGAATTGGCCTCAGAGCACTTCGGCCCTAGGGAGCACCCTGGTCTCACCTTCCCCTGGTGAGATACGTGTTGTGATAAGCCTTTGTGTTCTTTCTTTGTTACACGGTTGTCATGAGAGATTCCCTTTGTCAGGGTTATGACAAATTCTATTGTTTCCTTTTTTACGCAGATATGCGACTCATGAAGAGATATCAGTCAGGCAGCAAAATCTCAGGAAAAAAACATGTTTGCTCCGGACGGATAGGCATTGCGTCCGGACGCAGGAAATCCTTCTGGAGCATCCTGTCTGCCCAGCCTGCACTCAGATGGCCCTAGCACAATGGTTGCATCCTAGTCCGTTGGGTGCAATACAACCCACATCCTATCCACCCAGTGCACCTAGATGGTCCATTTCACACCCTAATCTCCCAAAGAACATCAAGGTAAGTGACCCATAGGGGTCTGCATTGGGGAACCCTCCCTGCCCCTGATGGCCTCTACTTACAACTACTTTATCACCAGGTAAAGGCTGTTCAGACGATAAATGATCTTAACAGTGGATGACTAACCATCAATTGTCCCGGTAACGACTCAAAACATACCCCTTATTTGATCACTGCTAACAACATTCGCAAAAGGTTTCTAGCTTCTTGAACACCTCGTATCAGGCTTCATGATCAAATCAGTGGAACTATTGAATATTATCAACCTTCGGCGAGGGGCATGCTCTTCCATCCAGGTTGACACTGTTCATGACCCCTAAGCGAGCGGATTCCAATGAGGCCCTTCCTGACTCTAGCGGATTGCAATAAGGCCCTGCCTGCCTCTAGCGGACATCGGCCAGTGCCTGGTGAGGTATCTGCCTTTTTCTTCCTGCTGACCTCTATAGCCATGCGGACCCTTCAAGACCTATACCATTTGATTCCCCTCAGCGAGTGGACTCCAATGAGAGCCTTTCCGACTCTTGCAGACATCTGCCCCCTGAGATATCTGCCTTTTTCATCCCACTGACCTCTATAGTAATGCGGACGCTTCGACACCAATACCATTCGATTCCCCTCGACCGGCGGATTCCAACGCATCCTGTCCCGATGCTGTCCGACCACTGGCTGAATGGCTATGCATACCTTTGTACTTGAGTTCCCCGGGCAAGTACTTTCAAATTGTTGGCTACTGGGTACTACAGGGATGCGGACACCAAGAGACCTATACCATTCGATTCCCCTCGGCGAGCGGCCATCTGCCCTCTGAGATATGTCCCTTTTCCATCCTGCTGACTGCTATAGCCATGCGGATGCTCCGAAACCTATTCCATTCAATTCCCCGCGCGGAGTGGAGTCCAATAAGACCCTTCCCAACTCTGGCTGACATCTGCCCCTGACGTACCTGTCTTTTTCACCCTACTGACCTCTATAGCTATATGGACGCTTCGAGAGCTATACTATTCAATTCCCCTCACCGAGGGGAATCCAACGCACTCTGTCCGGACACTGTCCGACCGCTAGTTTCATGGTTATCCATACTTTTGTACTTTGGTTCTCCACCCAAGTACTTTCACATTGTAAGCTACCGAGTGCTACTGTTTTCTAGACTAGCTTTAATAAATATATTCCTATTTTAGTATCTAAATGTCTCAAATAAGTAAACATGAGTAATACGGGATGGATCTTTCCCGACAAGTTGGATATTCTCCACAGTTTTCACTAACTGATTCGAAGTCCTCGAAGGTAGAGTTATTGACTGATGAGGTATCCGATGTTAGCCAGTTACACCTGAGTACTTCCACTATTCTACTATCCTATTGGGTTGCGTCCGGAGAACCATGCTGCATCTGGAGAACCTTTCTGCGTCCGGTACCTTCTGAGTCCTTGGTTGCGTCTTGTGCATCCGGGCGGCATGGACCCCTGTCCACAAGCACCCAATAAATGACCGTATACCACGGATGCGAGTTTATCTTCTATGCCCCTGCACCGCCGGATGCACAGCGAGCACAGGGTCCGTCCTGGTATAACCTTTTTTCATCCCTGATGTGCATGGAACTCTCTACCATCTTGATCTAGTTACGTCTTTCCTGAATCCAACTATTGATGAAGAGACTTGTTACGGGGTAGCTAAGACGGTAGGTTTCCGAGCTAACTAGGCCGAGGATATTCGAGACAACGGATTATAGGTCAGGAAGGCTCAGGATAAATTGTTCGGTAAAGTAATAGAAGAATATCGTAATAACTTGTAATATTGTTAAGGTCTCTTCTCCGTTGCTTGATGATGTTCTCAACCATCGGGGAGAGCCCTACTATTTATACTAATGTTCACGCTACTTTGACTTCTCTAGTAAAGAAGTATCTTTCTAAGAATT
>Ga0307517_10004332_pt1 | contig 21845 bp, 16 predicted proteins | sample 23_EM_MG_FD_194515 | JGI IMG/M metagenome (GOLD analysis project Ga0307517, IMG submission 194515) | Populus trichocarpa ectomycorrhiza microbial communities from riparian zone in the Pacific Northwest, United States - 23_EM | ecosystem: Host-associated > Plants > Roots > Unclassified | place... | reverse complement strand
CAGCCTCCGCGGCATACCAGGTGTTGAAAATATCGTCCGATAGGGAAGGCATATCGCTGTTGCCGCCCGCATTCAGCCAGCGGAAGGATTCTTTAATGGCTGCCAGGTAGGCCTGCTCCGGGTCACCGGGCAGCCATCCGCGCTGGATGGCTTCGGCCTGGAGGAAGAGGCTTTCGACGCTGGTCATCACCCAGTCCGCCATATCGTATCCCTTTATGATACCCATTGCCACCGGCGTTACAGGAGTATTATTGGCCGAGCCGCCCACTGCCGAGAGGTTATAAGATGCCTGGTATTGATAGGTGATATTGTCCACGAACCTGCCGAACTGGCTGCCCCTGAAATCCTGCGGATCGGGCTGCGGAAAAGGTTCAGCGGCGCCGGGTGGCAGGGGGCTTTGTATGGGGCTGTAGAAAAGACCCATGCGGGGATCATGGTCGGCTTTCAGGAAGTTAAGGGCCACGATATTGGCATGGGCCACATGGATGGACTGGATCCCTGTCACGGCATCATAATCTCCGCCGCCGTAAGGGTTGTTATTGGAGAAATAGCCAAAATAAAAAGACAAGAACTGTTTGGCGACATTATACCCCGGATTGACGGCCGCATTCTCTCCCGTGCCCAGGAAGCCATTACCGCTGGTCTTGATCTTCTGAATTTCTGCCGCGATATAGGAAGCTCTGTCGGGCCGGTTGGCCTGGTGGATCAGCAGGCGCAGCTTCAGGGTATTGATGAATTTCAGCCATTTGGAACCATCTCCGTGAAACATGATGTCCGTAAGGTTGATCTTGGAATTCTTCAGCACATCGGCATTTTTGATCATCGTGCTGGCCGAATCCAATTGTTTGATAAGGTCCTCATAGATGAATTTCCCGTCGTCATAGCGCGGCTGGAGTATCTTGGAATTAAAGGCATCCGTATACGGCATATTATTCAGGACGTCCACGGCCCGGTGCCATCTCAGGACCTTGATCACCTTGGCGATCCCTTCGTAATAGGTTGCGCCGAGCTGCCGGGATTTTTGTTCCAGGTAAGCGAGATCGGGAGCAATCCCACCGGTGAATAGCGGTGAGTAGGGATTGGCGGAAATATGGTTATAGGTCTGGATCGCAACGCCCATCGGTCCCTGGAAATTGCACCAGTAGCCCATCCACTGTTGGCAGAACCGGTCATCGTGAGTGGCGATGCAGCTTTGCAACTGGCCCGCGAGCAGGAGGTCGGGGGTGGCGCTGTTGTCCGTCAGGTCCTTGGGGTTATAATTGACATCCAGCCATCCCTTTTTACAGCCTGGCTGGGTCTGCAGGAATAGCAGGCCGAACAGCAGGAAAGTAAAGGTTCTATTAGTTCGATGCATATGAATGAGTTTTGTCTGGGTTGAGAATTGGGTTAAAAAATGACGGTTGTCGTGAATCCGATCAGCACCGTACCGGGCAGGGCCGAGACTTCCGAACTACCTCCCGAAAGGTTGTTGGCCGGAGCATCGAAGCTCCGTTGGCCTGGTCCCTTGATAAAGCCCGGATCACCGTTGATATTCGACTTGGGATAGAAAGAGAAGAGGTCGCGGCCATAGATGCTGCAACTGATCCCTTTGACCCAACCGGCCTTAAAGGCAAAGTCATACTGTAAGGAAAATTCGCGGATCTTCCAGAAGGCGGCATTCGTGAGACCATGGATATTGGCCTGTCCGAAACTCTGGTACAACTGCTGTCCTGTATTGCTGACCACGACGTCCTTATTTTCTACAAACTTGCCGGAACCATCGTCATAGACGGAATTGGGGAATACATATTTTTCCCGGTTGTTCAACGTCGTTAGGGGATGGGTGCCGGTATAGAAATCGCCCCAGGGATCGAAGAGGTGATTGTATCCGGCGGAATAATCGGCCTGCACGTTCATGGACAGGTGTTTCCAGGTAAGGTTCAGGGAGAAGGAAGCCAGGTATTTGGGCAGCAATCTTCCCTGGATATTGACCTCGTCATATCCCTGCGCTGTAGGCATGCCCGTCGTCCGGTCCACGATCACCCTTCCCTGAGGGTCCCTTTTCCAATCGCGCACGTTGAATTCGAAGGCGGAGTGACCGGTCCTCGCATAGTATTGCTGGCCGCTGGGGTCCATTACAGGGAACAGGCCTTTGTAGACGGGCGTAAGGGCCAGGACCTTATTATCGTTGATGGCCAGTTTGCCTTGTAGGGACAGGCTCATCTTATTGGAAAAAGTGACCAGGGGCGTCAGGTTAAGATCAAATTCCCAGCCATGGTTCTGAAAATCTCCCGCATTGTCGATGCTGGGGTAGCCGCTGAGCCAGGCGTTCGCTACATTCAGGATAACGGAATTATTTCGCTGATAGTAATAGGCCACGTCGAAGATGACACGGTTGTTCAGGAAACTGAAGTTGCCGCCGTATTCCTGCGAGATGACTTTCTCGGGCTCCAGTAAGGGGTTTGGATTACCCGGATACAAGCTATAGTTCAACAGGTACTCACCGGTGTTATAATTGACGACCGGGTAACCACCAGTAAGGCCCAATCTCCTTTCCGATTGGTAGGGGCTGATATTCATATTGGCCGAACGGGCAAAGGAGGCCCGGAGACGGGCCGTCGTCAGCCATTTTAATTCTTTCAGCGCAGGTATTACATCCGGTAATACGACGGATGTGTTGGCCCCATAGTAGAAGGTCTTGCCCCTTGCGGCTACTGCCTGTTTGGAATCCCATTCGTTCCGTCCCGTCAATTCGAGGAACACGCGGTCCTTATAACCTAACAGGGTATTGCCGAAGAAGGAATAGGTGCGCGATAAGATATCGTTCTCATCGAGATTGGGAGTGTACAGGTTATACGCAAGATTATACACGGGTATGACCAGGGATGCACCGGCCGATAGGTCTTTAGTAAAATTCTGGCGGATCGTATTGCCGAAATTCGTCCTGAGGAGGAAATTGCCCAGGGGGTGAATGGTAGAGATCAACAGGTCATTGTTCAGGGAAGTGTTGCTGATCATTTTTTCCCCCACGGTGGCAAACTGATCATAATATTTATTGGGGTCTACCGCAGCGTAGGGTGCATAATCGATAGGGGCGCCCGTGGTCTTCGTATAATTCCCGGTATAGTTAATGCCCGGTTGTTCCCTGATCGTAAGCCAGGACAAGGGTTTGATATTTATGGCGATATTGCCGGTGAGGCCCGAGGTGTTCCCCTTTGTACGGTTGTCTCCCAATCTTTCGTAGGGGCTGATCCCGTTCCAGTAATTGCTGGGCTGCGACCAATGATCGTTCACATAATCCTTGTAATGTGTGATAGGGATGAACGTGGGAAGGTTCTTGATATCGCCCTGGAGGTCGGGGCCGCGGTCGTCATTGGTGCGGGCATAGTTCACATTCAGCTGGATATTAAGCTTGCCGAAGTTCCTGCTGGCGTTGAAGATGATGGTGGATTGATTTTGCTTGTCGAAGGGTAAGAGACCCGTTTGGGTCAGATAGCCCAATCCGAGATAAAAGGACGAGACGGCGTCCGACTGGGAGAAGGACAGGTTGTTGCGATTGGCCCGGGCGACGTTGAAGAATTTATGTGCTTCCTTCGTATCCTGGTAAGGCACCATTTGAGTGACGCCATTCCCATCGGGATAGCCGATGGGCACCATGCTGCCGTCATAACGGGGTCCCCAGCTATAGGCCGACCGGTTGCCATACTGGTCCAGGCCTGTCCCAGTGCCGAAAAGCCGCTGGCGGTTCTCCCTGCGGAAGTCCACGATCTGAAAGGAGTTGTTGGTCCGGAAGTTGATGACGGGCTTGCCCTTCGCGCCTTTCTTGGTCGTGATGATAATCACCCCGTTGACCCCTTCGGGTCCGTAAATGGCCGTTCCATTAGCGCCCTTGAGGATGGTGACGTCCTCGATATCGGAAGGATTGATATTGTTGAGGAAATCCATGGCCAGCTGTGCGGCCGCCTGGTCGGCGCCGAAGGAAAGAGGCGATCCGTTGAAGATGAACAGGGGCTGGTTGTTGCTGTTCTGCCCGAAAGAGCGGATACCCCGTATGAGGATGCGCATCTGCGGCGTCATGTCACTGCTCTGCGTGGTGATATTGACGCCCGATACTTTCCCGATCAGGCCCGTGAGCAGGTTGCCGGTATTGGCGCGGTTGATCTCCTCGCCGCTGACCTTGGCGACGGAATAGCCCAGTTCCTTGGTCCTTTTTTCGATGCCATAGGCCGTGATGACCACGGGGTCGTTGCTGACGGTCTTTGTCTTCACGTTGATCACGGGATTGGTCCGGCCATTGAGCTTGAATTCCAGGGTCTCGATGCTGACGCCGGTGATCACGAGGACGGCGTTCTTATCCACCCCCTTCAGCACAAAGGTCCCATTGTTCTCGGAGGAAAGAGCTACCCCGGAGCCTTTCACGGTGATCGTCGCCACTACGCCTTCTCCCTTTTCATTCACGATCTTTCCCGTCACATCGATGGGCGGCAGGATGGAAATAGGGAAGGACATCGGCTCGTCTGCCGTGCCCGTATTGACGAGGATCGTTTTGTTCTGGATGGTGAAGTGGAGGGGCCGGTCTTTGAAGCAAAAGTTCAGCACGTCTTCCAAGGACGCATCCTTCATCTGCACGGTGACCCTTCCTGCCTGCTGTAACAGGTCGTCATTATAGAAGAACTCATAGCCCGTTTGACGGTGGATCTCCCGGAATATTTTTTGTAACGGAGCGTTCTTCTCATTCAGCGTCACTTGCTGGGAAAAGCCCCTGGCTCCGGCGGTCAGGCAGGCTGCCGTCACTAAAATAGCCGTAAAATTCATAATCAAGAGCGTTTTGGTAAGTCTCCCGCGCTGCGGGGGGCATAAAGCAGTTAATTCCATAACTTTGTTGGAGTTTGGGTTAAATAATAATAAGCAGTCCCTAAGATTGTATTATGGGTTGACCCAGGCTATTGGCCGTCCTGCCTGCAACGCAGGGCGGTTTTTTTTGGGACCCATCGGTGATGGTTGGTTGACTATCCTTTCATGCGATATGTATTGATTTAAGTTTTCTAATAATCAGGTTAGCTTCGTTCAGGGCTTTACGATGATCTTCTTCCCCTCTATATCGAAATGGATATTCCCCGTCGCTTCCAACATGTGCAGTACGTCCGAGGCATTCCGCGCGCGGCTGATGATACCCGAAAAGTGATAGGGCTTCGGGCTGCTGCCCTGGTAGAGGATCTCTACGTCATACCATCGTCCGAGCTGGCGCAGGATCGCCGGCAGGTCATCCCTTTCGAAAATGAACTGGTTGTTCTTCCAGGCCATCGTCTTTTCCAGGTCGGCATTCTGTTCCAGTCTTATGGTCCCCGCCGGGTCGACGAGCGCCTGTTCGCCGGGACTGAGCACCTGGCTGCTGCTGCCGCCCGTAACCTTCACCTTCCCTTCCGCCAGCGTCGTTCTGCTGACAGGCTCATCCTCATAGGTATTGATATTGAACTTTGTTCCCAGGACTTCCACCATTACACCCCTTCCCTTTACCCGGAAAGGCATCGCCGCATCGGCGGTCACTTCGAAGTAGGCTTCACCGCTGACCTCCACGATCCTTTCCGCACCGCTGAAAACGGTAGGATAGCGGATGGAAGAGGCGGCATTCAGCCATACCCGGCTCCCGTCCGGAAGATTCAACTGGTATTGCCCGCCTTTGGGCGTGGATAGTATATTATAGGCGATCTCTCCGCCTGCGGTCATTCCTTTCTTCGCCTGGTAATCCAATTGACCATTGCCTTTCTGCAGGACCTTCGTAGCGCCTTGCTCCGCCAGCAGACCGTTATGGGTAGTATCCAGCTGGATGGTCTTCCCATTGGCGAGCGTCAGCGTGGCCTTATTGCTGCCTGGGACGGCATCGCTGCTATAGACGGAGCGATCGTTGACGACGGCGTCCGGCGCCTGTACGCTCCTGTTGAAATACAGGTAAGCTCCTCCGGCGATAAGGACCAGGACCGCCGCGGCCGCCCAACGCCGGTACAGAGGCATCCGCCGGACCTTCGGGGTTTCGTTTTCCACGGGGACGATGCCGATCTTATCCGCCAGGGTCCTGAAGGCAGCGGAAGCCTGGTCTTCCCCCGCAAGGCCCGTGAACCGGCGATCTTCGAAGTGCTTGTCCAGTATCCCTGCCAGCACCTGCTGGTGCCCGGGTTTCCCCGCCTCCTGCAGGAATTCCTCTATCTCATCCTGCGTAAGGGTCTGTTGGAGGAAGCCGTCCAATAATCCGGTAAACCTTTCTTTTGTCATTACTGAGCTATTAAGGCGGGGCTTGATCACCCGGCTACGTAAAGACGGGCGGGAAGGAAAAAAGTATGGGTCGCGGGAAGAAAAAATAATATTATGATAATAGCCAGCCTGCCAGGAGGAGATAAAGGTCTTTGCGGTGCGTCTTCAGGAATGCCCGGATAGACCGCAGGGCCGTGGAAATATGCCCTTTTACCGTATTGACGGAAATAGCCATATCGGCGGCGATCTCCTCATAACTGAGGCCTTTATCCCGGCTGAGGCGCCAGGCTTGCTGCTGCTGTGGCGGAAGGTTTTTTACGGCCAGCTGGATAATGGCCCGGCTTTGCTTAATGATCAATTGGTCCTCCGGGCTGTCTTCTTCGCCTCCGAACAGGTCCCGGATATGATGCATATAGCTGCGATGGGTCGACTGCTTGCGTAAGGTATTGATGACCTCGTTGCGGGCGATAATGAAGAGCCAGGCATCGAAATTTTCGATCGTCCCCAGCATGTCCCGTTTTTCCCAGACCTTGAGGAATACCTGCTGAACGATATCTTCGGCCAGCTCATGGACCTTCGTATAAAGAAGGGAAGTGGAATAGATATGATCATAGCAGGCCAGGAACAAATGCCGGAAAGCTTTTGCATCCCCCTGCGCTACCAGGCGCAACAGTTCTCTCTCATTGTACAGCGGCGATGTCGGCACGGGCTATAGTAAACTTGTTTAAGCAGTGATTTAGGACAAGATGGGATCATTGGAAGGAAAGGCTCCTGAGTTCCGGGAAATAAAGGTATTTCATTTTTTATAAACAGGCACGAACGCCTGATCATTTAGCAACTTTATTTAGCCAATAAACTTTTCCTGTTCCCGTGGAGGATGATAAACATTCCGTAATTTTCCCCTGTATCCGGCCACTCCGGAGCATCCTCAATCAGACTTCCATATGACTAAAAGACGTGATTTCATCAAGAAGATCGCCGCCGGATCGGCTGGCCTTGCGATAGGCAGAACAGCCCTCGCCTTCAGTGCGAAAAGCTACAATAATATCATCGGCTCCAACGAGCGCATACACATGGCCATTATAGGTCTTAATGGCAGGGGCGCCAGTATGGCCCCCACTTTTGCCAAACAGGCCAATGCGGAAGTAAGCGCCCTTTGCGACGTGGATTCACGGACATTCGCGAAAGCCCTTCAGAATGTGGCGGCGGCGCCCCAGGCCAATGTGCCCCGTACGGAAGGCGACTGCCGTAAAATATTGGCGGATAGATCCATCGACGCTATCTATATTGCAACACCCGATCACTGGCATGCGCCCCTGACCATCATGGGCTGCCAGGCAGGCAAGCACGTATACGTCGAAAAGCCTTTGAGCCATAATCCCCGGGAAGGAGAGCTGGCCATAGCTGCGGCAAGAAAATACAACAAAGTCGTCCAGATGGGCGCCCAGCGCCGTTCCGCCCCTGTTCTGACCCAGGGCATAGAACAGCTCCATAAAGGGATCATCGGACGCGTCTACTTTGCAAAAGCCTGGTATACCAATAACCGTAAATCCACTTTCCTGAAGCCCGGAACGGCGCCCGCCGAGCTTAATTATGATCTCTGGCAGGGTCCGGCTCCCCGCGTTCCTTACCAGGACGGACTGATCCATTATAACTGGCATTGGTTCTGGCACTGGGGTACCGGCGAGGCCCTGAACAATGGTACGCATGAAGTGGATGTGGCGCGCTGGGGACTGGGAGTGGATTATCCCATCCGTGTCAGCTCCATCGGCGGACGATATGAATTCAAGGACGACTGGCAGACACCCGATACGCAGATCATCACCATGGATTATCCGGGCCGGGTCTCCCTGATGTGGGAGAACAGGAGCTCCAATGGAAGGAAGATAGAAGGGGAGGACCGTGGCGTTATTTTCTATGGTGAGAACGGCAGCCTGGATACGGGTGGAGATAACTACAAGGTCTATGACCTCGCCGGCAAGCTGGTCAGCGAAGTAAAGTCGGTGATGAAAGAGGATGCCATTGACGCACGCAATACGGCCAGCCCGAGCCTGGGGATGGATAGTTTGCACGTAGCGGATTTCCTGGATGCTGCCCGGAACAACCGCCGCCCGAACTGCGACGTAGAGCTGGGTTACAAGTCGGTGGTCGCCATGCAGCTGGGGAATATCTCCTGGCGCCTGGGCCGCGACCTTAAGATCGACCCGGCCAACGCCCATATCCTGCACGATGAGGAGGCGCAGAAACTCTGGGGCCGCACCTATGAACCCGGATGGGAGCCCAAAGTATAAAGGACATCGATCCTTCAACGGACTGAATTTTCATCTTTCTAATATTTCAAACAATGATCAGTACTTTCAAAAAGGCATTATCTACCGGCAGCCTGGCTTTATTAGTTTGCTCCATGACCATGAACGGGCTGCGCGCACAGACAGCCCCGAATACCCTGACGGCGGCGGAAAAAAAGGCCGGCTGGCGCCTGTTGTTCGATGGGAAGACTCCCAAAGGCTGGATCAGCACGCATTCCGATTCCTTCCCTGTAAAAGAGAATGGCTGGATCGTAAAGGATGGAATGATCACCATACAGCATTCCGGCGGCGAAGAAGCGAAGAACGTGGGTGATATCATCACGAAGGAACAATTCGGCGCTTTCGACCTATCTTTTGATTTCCGGATGAGCACGGGGGCGAACAGCGGCGTAAAATATTTCGTTACGATGCAGGAAAATACCGGCGGATCGGCCATCGGCCTGGAATACCAGATCCTGGACGATAAAGTGCACCCGGACGCAAAATTGGGGAGGGATGGCGACAGGACCCTGGCGTCCCTCTATGATCTCATCCCCGCCAATAAACCCGAAAAATATATCCGGCCTATCGGCCAGTGGAATACGGGGCGCATCGTCGTATACCCGGACAACAGGGTGGAACACTACCTGAACGGGTTCAAAGTGCTGGAATACGTACGCAAATCGGAGGATTACCGCAAACTGGTGGCCATCAGCAAATACAAGGTCTGGAAGAATTTCGGCGAGGCCGACAAGGGACATATCCTGCTCCAGGACCACGGCTTCGAGGTCAACTTCAGGAGCATTAAGATCAAGACCCTGAAATAGCCGGCCTTTCCCGGCAGGGGCCATTCGGGGAAAAACGGTTAAAATCCGCAAATTTTCCATCAAGAAAAATGTGCGGACGCCCCTGCATTGTGGATACATTTGGCTATGCATGCATCCCGCTCTCTTATCGCGACAACACTCCTCCTTTTTATTCTCCCGTCGACCAGGGCACAGAACAATTGGAATAAGGACGGTAACAGTTATACCACGATGGAAGGCCGTGCCATCGTACAGGTCACCCTGCCCGCTATGACGAAGACCACCCTTATCAGCGCCGAACAGTTATCCATCCCCGGCCAGCCCGCGGCCCGGGGCGCCGCTGCAGGCGGCCGCGGAGGTCGCGGCGGAGGAGAAATGCGCTATATGTTCTCCGACGATCAGCAAAAAGTGCTGCTCTATACGGAACCCCGGCGGCTTTATCACAATACTTTCTATTCCTGCTGGGTCTTCGATCGTACCAGCAATCAATTATCCCCCATCGGCAAAGAACTGCCGGCTTCCTCCCTGCTGAATGCCAAGATAGCCCCGGATGGCAGCAAGGTGGCTTATGTTTACAACAACGATCTCTATTCCGAGGACCTCGCCTCTCATAAAGCTACCCGGCTCACCACGGATGGCAGCGATAAGAAACTGAATGGCTGGTTCGACTACGCTTACAGCGAAGAGTTGTACTGCATCGATGGGTTCCGCTGGAGCCCCGACAGCAGGCAGATCGCCTACTGGCAGATGGACCTCTCCAAAGTGGGCATCTTCTACATGATCAACAATACGGACAGTATTTATCCGAAGATCATACCCATTCCTTTCTCCAAGGTGGGAGAACCGATCGCGGAAGCGAAGATCGGTGTGCTGACCCTGGCCGGTAATACTACCCAATGGATGCGTATTGAAGGCGATCCCGGCAAAAATTATCTGGCCCGCATGGAGTGGACGCCGGACGGCAGCCGGCTGATCGTTCAGCAATTCAACCGGGCGCAGAACAATAGTAAGCTGATCCTCTGCAACCCCTCCTCGGGGGAGAGCAAGCTGATCTATAACGAGACGGATGAGGCCTGGATCGATATCCGCGCTTTCTGGTCACGTTCTTCCAATGCATGGGATTGGGTCGACCAGGGGAAGGCCTTTCTATGGGCCAGTGAAAAGGACGGATGGCGTCATGTCTATCGTATTACGCTCAACGGCCAGGAGACCCTGCTGACCAAAGGGAATTATGACGTCACCAGCATCAACGGATGGGACGAGAAGAACAATGTCCTCTATTTCGGAGCGTCCCCCGACAACGCCACCCAACGTTACCTTTATCGCGCGGCCCTGAACAAGACAGGAGAGGCGGCGCGCGTGACGCCGGCCGGCCTGCCGGGCACTCATGGCTATTCGTTCTCGCCGAACGGGCGCTGGGCGCAGCATAGTTTTTCCAGCCACCTTTATCAACCTGCCTCCGAATGGCTGTCCATGCCGGACAATAAGCCGCTCCCGGGACAGGAAAGCATCGCCGGCAAGCTGACCGCTAATCCTGCCGGCCGGCAGACCACTTTCTTCAAGGTGACCACCAGCGAAGGGGTTACGATGGACGGGTGGATGATCAAACCTTCTAACTTCGATTCCACCAAAAAATACCCGGTGGTATTCTATACCTATTCGGAGCCCGTGGGCGCAACGGTGACGGATGTCGCCAATGTGGCGGGGCGTTCGAATTTCTTCAACGTCGACGAAGGTTATATTTTCATTTCCGTCGAAGGCCGCGGAGCGGCCGTGCCCAAAGGCCGCGCCTGGAGAAAAGCGATCTATAAGAACGTCGGGTGGATCAATGTCAACGACCAGGCCCAGGCAGCCCGGGAGATCCTCAAATGGCCCTTTATCGATTCCAGCCGGACGGCGGTATTCGGCAGCAGCGGCGGGGGCTCTACCACGCAAAACCTGTTATTCCGTTTTCCCGGTCTTTACAAGGTAGGCCTCGCCAGCGCCGGCGTCCCCAATCAACTCATCTATAACACCATCTACGAAGAGCGCTTCATGGGTGTCCTGCCGGAGAACCGGGATGCCTATATAAAATGTTCGCCGATCACCTATGCGAAGGGCCTTCAGGACCACCTGCTCATCATGCACGGTACGGGAGATCATAACGTGAACTACCAGGGAGAAGAGATGCTGCTGAACGAGCTGGTCAAATACAACAGGCAGTTCGTTTTTATGCCCTATCCCAACCGGAGCCATGGCATGACGGAAGGGGAGGGCACGGGCCTCCATCGCAGCACGATGATGGGTAATTTCCTGCGTCAGTATTGTCCTCCCGGAGCCCGGTAAGGACAATATTGTACTCCCCGGCGTCACGATGCATCAGGACATCATATTTCTGTATCTTTAGTAATGCTTGAGACAATTGCAGCGGATGTGGACGCCATCAACAGGATCCCGATCGTTGCAAACCTCCTTGAGGTCATCTGCCGGACGACAGGAATGGGGTTTGCAGCTATCGCGCGCGTGACGGAAGATAAATGGATAGCTTGCGCCGTGCGGGATGAGATTAATTTCGGCCTCGTCCCCGGCGGGGAGCTGAAACTGGAGACGACCATTTGCAATGAGATCCGTCAGAGCGGCGAAGGGGTCGTGATCGATCATGTAGCGGAAGACGCGGATTTTGCCTGCCATCACACGCCGAAGATGTATGGGTTCCAGAGCTATATCTCGATACCGATCATCCGTAAGAACGGCGAGTTCTTCGGGACGCTTTGCGCCATCGATCCCCGGCCCGCCCAGCTGAAGAACGCCAAGACCATCGGCATGTTCAGGTTATTCGTCGATCTTATTTCTTTCCATCTCAACAGCATCGAACAGCTGGAAACCACTCAAACAAGCCTGAGCGAAGAGCGGGAAACCTCCGAGCTGAGAGAGCAGTTCATTGCGATATTGGGCCATGACCTGCGCAATCCGCTCACCGCGGTCTCCAACAGCGCGCAGCTCCTGTTGCAGCTATCGACGGACGAGGACACCGTATCCCTTGCCGGCATTATCAAGAACAGCGCCTACCGGATGTCGGGCCTGATCGAAAATACCATGGACTTCACCCGCGGCCGCCTGGGCGGGGGAATAATATTAGATCGCCGGGATAACGAACCCCTGGAAAAAATAGCAGGACAGGTCATCGCGGAAGTACGCGCCATCTGGCCCGACAGGGATATCCTGACGAGATTCGATCTCCGGGAACCGGTGAACGCCGATGGCGCCCGGATCGCCCAGCTCTTCTCTAACCTCCTGGGCAATGCCCTTACTTATAGTAAGCCAGGGACGCCCGTGAAAATCGAAATAAGCAGCGGCGCAGGGGAATTCCTATTAGCCGTCATCAATACCTCCGATCAGATCCCCGCAGAGGTATTACAGCGCATCTTCCAGCCCTTTACCCGGGGCGAACACAACCCGGGCAAACAGGGACTTGGCCTCGGATTATATATTGCCGCCGAGATCGCCCGGGCCCATGGCGGCCTGCTCGCGGCCGCATCCACGGAAAAAGAAACACGCTTTACCTTGACCATGCCCTCGAAAGAAAGGTAAGGCCGCCACGGCGGTAAAGCGCGTTCTTCCCACGGTAAGCCACAGCCCCTATTACAGTTTTTTCATCCCGGACATCACGACAAGGATCCTTCCGCACCAAAAGCATGATCTATCACGATCTTCCAGGACCCATCGGCCTGCTGCTTCATTACTTCGATGCCTTTGGCGCTGATCTTTACCTCGTCGCCATCGGTGATGCTCCATTCGGACCTGCCCACGGCAAGATCGCCTATGCGGAGACAATATACAGTCCGGATCTCCATTTTCCCTTTAACGGATAAGATCGCTTTTACCGCTTCTTCGAATTTTTCTTTACCGGATACGGGTTTGCCTGGTTCAGGCACGATGATGCCGGTGACATCGTACATGCTCAATACGGTGGCCAGATCGCCGGTGTTGTAAGCGGATGCCAGCGTGGAATGCGCATCCTCTGCTCTTTTTGGAAGGTTCATTTTTTGATTTTTATTGGTGAATGATGATTAGGACAGGATGGAAGAGAAGCTTTTATTTTCAAGGACCCTTTGCGCGAGCAGGCCGGCATGGTCGTAGACCTTGCTGAAGAGAAAAGGCCCCATGCTGATCCTCTTAACGCCCAGGGATCCCAATTCTTCAAGATCCGGCAGACCGGGCATACACATCACGTTAAGAGGGAGTGCCGTGGCGCCCGCTACTTCCTTGATATCGTTCCTGTCGGTGATGCAGGGCACAAAAATGCCGTCGATGCCTGTTGTTTCGTAGCTGCCGATCCTGGCAAGGGTCTCGGCCAGCGCCCCTGGCATACCGAGAAGGAACCCGTCCGTCCGGATATTCAGAAAGATCCTTAGATTATTCCGGCTGATATGGTCTGCTACGGCCGTGAGGACCTTTTGAAAGGCGGCGACGGGCTGTAATTGACGGGTGGCCCCGGCAATGGTATCTTCCAGGTTGATCCCGGCTATGCCTATATCATGCAGCCTGGTTATATTCTCCGTGATCCCCCCGATCGTCCGGCTATACCCGCCTTCCATATCCAGGGTAAAAGGTATCCGGACCGTTTCGACGACCCTCTTTGCCAGGCCGAGCAAGGTCTCGAACGGTAGTTGCTCTCCGTCCTCATAACCAAACGCTTTCGCGACCGCCTGGCTGGAAGTGCCGATGGCCTGGTAGCCATGGGTTTCGAATAGTTTTGCGCTGTTCACATCCCAGATATTTCCCAGTAGGAAAGGGGATGGGTCCCGATGTAGCCGGGAGAATGTTTCGAAAGGACTCATACAATAGAAGTTTAAGCTTTGTTGAATAATTAATATTTGACAAAGCTATCACAGCGGTGAATGGGGAAATTGTATGGATCGGAACAGTTTTGATTATTACAGGACTGCCTGGCTGACGGGCGACTTGTTTCCCAGGTAAGCAGAGGGGGTAATGCCGGTAAAGGATTTGAAATCCCTGATAAAATGCGATTGGTCGAAATAACCGCAATCGTAGGCGATGGAAGTAAAGGGCCGCTCATTTTTGGCAATGAGCCGGAGGCTGAGCTGAAACCGGCTTATTTTAATGAAGGATTTTGGAGAGAGGCCCGTATGCTCGTAAATTAATTTATGCAGGTAACGCGGTGTTATGCCATGCCTGGAAGCAATATCGTTGATGTTGTTCTCTTTTGAAGTAGGTTGAATGCTTTCCAGAATGTTGGCGACCTTGTCGATCCGGAACAATTTTTTTTCGATACCTGCCAGTCTTTTCAACAAAAAGGCTTCTATAAGTCCGATCCTTCCATTCAGGATCTTTTCTTCCAGAAGCTGCGCATGCAGCAGCTTTACAGGACTGCCGATGATATCGCAGCCGTCGGAGACCTGGTCGTTGAATTCCCTGATCCCCTCATGCAGGAAACAGGCTGCCGAATGGGTGTGGAAGCGGATACCCAGCATGGTATGCCTGCCTTTTGATTTTATGGCCAGTGGCCTAGTGATCTGACCCCATAACTCCACCTGGGGAGTTCGGAGATACCTGTCCCCGGCAAAAGACTCCCAGGTCCCTTCGCCAAGATTGAAGATCATTTCCATATCCCCGCTGGGAAATACGGTATCCTCGAATTCGATATCCGCATCGGATTCGAAAATATAATAGCGCTTTATATAAGGCTTTAAGACGTCCGAAGGAAGGAAATGCCTAAATTCCATAGGGTGAAATTAGGCATTATTTCCAATGTTCCCAAGATGCTCAAATGATCATCCGTTTTTTCAGAACTTTTTCATCGAGATGCGGAAAAAACCTTCGGTTACTTCTACGGTCTTTGTCGACCGGCTCGTGCTACCGGTAAAATAAAATTTACCTTCGGCCCAGTCGCCTTCCACTTTAGTGATTTCCATTTCACCTTTCCTGCCTCCCCAGATACCTATATCATCGTTGGTCATAAGGTCCACTGCATTGCCTTCATGAAACTTTATTATTTTGCCTACTACCATGTATCGTATATCATAGGGCAGGCCTATGGATTCTTCCTGGTAATACCCGACAATCCTTCCCGCTGCCGCCGGGGGCATGATAGCGCTCGCTGTCCATTTTTTACCAGCGATCCTGGCGGTCATGGTCCAGCTTCCTTCTTTGGTGGCCATTGTTCCCGGCCGGGCCTGAATAATGGCGTTTTTTACGACTTCCGCTTGTTTTCTGGCTTCTGTTTGCTGGCTGTTGCAGGAACTAAGCAGGAACAGCAGTAGGGTGGACAGGATGGAGAATTTCATATAAATTTATTGTTTCGTAACAAAAAAAGTGTACACGGTCGGATCGCTGGGAGCCATGTTGACCCCTTTCATAATAGTGCTGGTAGAAACCACCGTAAACCAGTCATACCCCGCGGCCAGTGAGAATTTGATCCCTTTGCCTTTTTTTGTATAGATTATGTTTGTATAAGTCGGGGGATTAATGAGCGATCCAAAGATCAGATCCAGCTTACTGCCTGCTTTGAATACGAGACTCACACTCGTAGCTTCCCATTTGGTACCATCCAGCACCACATCATCACTGGCAGTCTGGGCTGCATTCACCAGTTTGCGACCGGTTGCATCGGTGTTCTTGATATTGGTCAGCATCTTGTCACTGGAAATATTGGCTGTAAAGGAGGGTGATCCGTTGATATTGACGGTTAGAAGCCCATTTGTGAGGGTCCAACTACCTTGATATTCACTTTTGAGTTCGGACCAGGTCATGGTACCGCCATCTCCGAATACGATGCTCATCGGCTGGCTCGTTCCACCGTTGTAATTAAATTCGCCGATCCAGGTGGTATTTTTGAGGACCACCGGGTCGGGTGTTTTCGTGTCGCTGCTTTTTTTGCAGCTATTCAAGCCGATTACCGCCAGCATCAGACTGATCGCGGTGAAGATGAATTGTTTTTTCATGATTGTTAGTTTTTATTATTTCACAAACCTACTCGCAATTATTGCAGGCCGCAGACCCCAATCGCCGAACAACTCTTTTAATAGATGAGCGAGCAATTTGATCCGGCGCAGGGACAAATTTTAAATGCGCGGAGAAGCCCTAAAAACAGTATATTGATAGGGATTCAAAAGGAAAGCCATGAATGGGTTAAGTAAGAAATATACTTGTATTATACTGGATGACAATGAATTGGACAGGCTGTCCGTTGTTTCCTATGCAAGGAAAGTGCCTTTCCTTGAGATTGCCGGAGTATTTGGATCATCTGCCGAAGCCCTCGAATTTACGTTGAAGACCCCTCCCGATGTTCTATTTCTCGATATCGATATGCCCGGTATCAGCGGCCTGGATCTGCGCAAACAACTGGAGCAGGTTCCTGCCTGTATCTTTATTACCTCGCACCCTGAATTCGCCCTGGAAAGCTTCGAGGCAGCCGCCCTCGATTTTTTGGTGAAACCCCTGAAAAGAGATCGTTTCGAAAGATCCATGGGCAGGCTAAAGGATTTTTTGGAGATCCATCACAAAGCCGGATTGCTGGATTATACCCTGGGGGACGATACCCTGTTCATCAAGGACGGGCATAATCATATCAAGCTCCGGCTCCATGATGTCATTTACCTGGAAGCGCTGAAAGATTATACGGGGATCGTTACGCCACAGAAAAAATATTGCGTGCTTACTCCCCTGGGAAACCTGCTGAAGGAAAGTTCCTTTCAGAGTTTTATCCGCATTCATCGCAGCTATGCCGTGCAGAAGCATTTTATTAAAGAAATATCTTCCAGGGAAGTGTTGGTGAATGACCTGTCGCTGCCTGTTGGCAGGAGTTATAAAGAAACAGTAAAAAGATTGTTATCCTAACATAAAAAGATGAGACCCCTCTTAATTTTCTTCTTGTTTTTTTCCCTTTGTGCTGTTCATGCACAGAAACAGGGCCAGGCCCTGATCGATTCACTGGATGCGGAACTGCCTAAATTAAAAGAGGATTCCAATAAGTGTAAAGTGTTGAATCGAATTGCAAAGGCGTATGAAGTGTTGAACCCGCTGAAATGCTTCCCTTATGCGGAAAGAGGCCTCCAACTGGCGGAAAAATTACACTGGAAAAGAGGGATCGCCAATTTTCACAATAACATTGGCCTTTATGTCAGCGATACCGGGAACAGTGTGCTGGCCAGGGTTCATCTGGAAAAAAGCTATGCATTGAACGGTGAAATGGGCAATAAATTCCAACAGGCCAATAACCTGATCAACATCGGCAGGACTTACCAGTTCGAATCCGATTTTGCCAATGCGACTGCCTATTTTTACAGAGCCCTGACGATGGCGCAGGAAATTAAGAACCCGGAACAAATTGCTTTCATAGCCAACAGTTTAACCGCTTGTTACTTTACCCAACAAAATTATCCCAAGGCAACCGAATATGCACAGATGGGAGTGAAATATGGAGCGCTTGCCCATGCTCCCCGTAATGAAAGCAAAGGTTATCAGCAGTTGGGTGGTATCGCGCACATGCAAAATGACACCGTTAACGCTATTCTATACCTGGAGAAAGCAATAAAAATATGCGAAGAAAGCAATGACAGAGTGGACCTCGCAGATGCGCTGCTCAACCTTGCGCTGGAATACGCTGATCATAAAAAGCAAATTGAAATAATGCTGCGCGTAAATGTCATCATGGATGAGATCAATCCCAATTCTGAGATCTCCCTGGCAAATAAAGGCAATTTAGGGAATGCCTACAACCAGCTGGCGAAAGAAAGCAAATCGCCCGATAAAGGGATCTACCTGAAAAAAGCGGAGACCTATTTGCTAAGGGCAAAGGAATTGGCCGAACAAAATAACAGTCCCGAATACCAGGCGCACATGTATTTTATGCTGTCTGACCTGGAAGAACACAAAACCAATTATAAGACAGCCCTGGCGTATTATAAGAAAGCCAGCGCTACGACCGATTCTTTGTTCTCACAGAAAAAAAAGAACGAGATAGCCGGCCTGGAAGGCAAGCATACGATTGCGTTGAAGGACGATGAGATCGCAATTAATAAACTGAAGCTGGCCGGCCAGCGCAAGACAGAGTGGGGGTTGATAGCCGGCCTGGTTTTATTTGGCGTCATCGTAGGGCTGTTATACTGGCAGGGTCGCAGCCGTAAAAAGGCCAATACTACCTTAATGGTGTTGAACAATCGGCTGGATGAAGCTAATAAAGTGAAAGCCCGGTTCTTCGGTATCCTTAGCCATGATCTGCGTGGTCCCATCGTGAACCTGGTGCATTTCCTGCACCTGCAAAAGGACGATCCGGACCTGTTAAGTGAAACGCAGCAGGCTGTTCATCGTCAAAAGATCGGCGACTCGGCAGAGGATCTCTTAAATAATATGGAGGCCATGTTGCTGTGGAGTAAGGAGCAAATGGGGAATTTCAGGCCGGATATTAAAAATATAGCGGTGGATGATCTGTTCGGATATATTCAAAAGTTCTTCGGGCAGACCCCCCATGTAAGCATAACCTTTGATCATGCGCCGGGGCTGGAGGTCTCGGCAGATGAAAATTACCTGCGTACCATTATGCAAAACCTTACCTCCAATGCCATTAAAGCCCTGGAGAAGACACCCAATGCAACCATCGAATGGAAGGCAAAAAAAGAAGGGGACAAGACCATTTTGTCCATAACGGATAATGGGCCGGGCATAGGAGCCGAAGAGGCAAAAACTTTATTCGATGAGCAGGGCGCCCATAATGGTAAACATGGGCTGGGTTTCCATTTGGTACGCGATCTGGCAAAAGCCATTAACTACAAAATAGCTGTTAAGTCGGACCTTAGAAAGGGCACGACCTTTATACTATCCAGCGCGGCTGCATAAAGCTCCGCAGCCAACTGTCCTGTACTATCCTGCTTGTCGTGCAACTCCATACGCATGAAATTTTTTTGCAGGCTTATTGTTTTTTTTATGGACTTTTGTTGCCGGAATATACTATTTTAACGAAATGCTGGCCAACCATTCCTCGACCCCTTACGACGAAGTAACCGTACTTTTAGCAGTTACTGCGGGAGACCAAAAGGCCTTTGGAGAACTTTTTTTCAGGTATAAGGACCGGGTGTATACTATTGCTTTGACCTATACGGAGAACCGCGTTATTGCGGAAGAAGTCGTACAGGATGTTTTTGTGCGTGTTTGGAAGAGCCGCCATAAGCTCAGGGCGATAGATACTTTTTCGTCCTGGATACATGTCATTGCCCGTAACCGCGCTTTAACGGCGCTCCGGAAAATAGCCAGGGAAGGTGAAAGGCGGGAAGAACTGATCTCCTACTTGCCGACGGAAGTGAGCGATGCGGAAGAAAGAGTACAGGATACTTACATGGAAGAGCTGCTGGAGACGGCATTGACCCGGCTCAGCCCCCAGCAAAGAAAAGTATTTGTGCTCTCGCGTTTACAGGGTCGTAGCAGAAAGGAAGTGGCGGAGATCCTGCATCTTACGCCTGCCACCGTTAGCGTGCATCTTACGATCGCCCTCAGGTCCATCAGGGCGTTTTTAACCAACCACCTTGAATTGTCCTCTTTATTACTGCTTTTCTGCCATTTCTGATTTTTTTCCGGCTACCTAATAATCCCTTGCGTCTCCGGGGGTCTATTCAGATATGGATAAGCAGAGGCTGGAAGAATTATTCCAAATTTACCTGGACAAAACGGCGACGGACGCCGAAAAGCGGGAGTTCTTTGAACTGGTCCGCGAACCCGGCTCAGCTGAACTATTACGCATGCTGAGCGAAAAATATCCGGTAGCTGAAGATCTCCTGATACCATTGCCCGAAGATGCTTCCCACCAGATCCTGACGGCAGTGCTGGCTTCTGAAAAGCCTGTCACCATACAGCTGCCTCCCGGGTATGCCGCCAGGAAGCGATGGATGCCTTATGCTGCGGCAATTTTCTTAGTGATCTTAACGGGAGCCTCCTACCTTTTCCTGCACCGGGATAAGAAAGCCCTGGTAGCCGTAGCCGGCAGCCTGGTCATCAAAGATGCCTTACCCGGTCACAACGGGGCCGTCCTCCAATTGTCCAATGGAAGGTCCATTGTGCTCGACACGGCCAGGAACGGCAGGCTGCTGGATGGTTTCACAAAATCAGACGGTGAGATAACCGTTGAAAATGCAGCAGCCGAATATGCCACCCTGTCCACACCTCCTGGCCGCCAGCAGCAGGTCACGCTGTCCGACGGAACAAAAGCCTGGCTCAATGCGGGTTCCTCCCTTCGCTTTCCCACCCGGTTTTCCGAACCTCAACGCAGGGTAGAGATCACCGGCGAGGTCTATTTCGAGGTGGCCCATCAGGCGACCCGGCCTTTTATCGTGAAAGCCGGTAAAGAGGAAATAAAAGTGCTGGGAACTCATTTTAACGTGAATGCGTATACGAACGAGCAAATGGTGAAGACCACCTTACTGGAAGGAAGTGTAAAAATTAACGATCAGATCCTGCTGCAGCCGGGTGAGCAGTGCGGAAATGGCATCATCTCGAAAGTAGACGCCGAGGCTTCGGTCGCCTGGGTTCATGGATACTTTCAGTTTGAATATGCGGATATAAGATCTGTCATGCGGCAGCTCTCCAGGTGGTACGACGTAGAAATTCAATACGAAGGGAAGATAACCGCGGAACTTTTTGGCGGTGAGATGCAGAAGAACCTGAAATTATCGGAAGTGCTGGAGCTCTTGTCAGGAACGGGGATCCATTATACCCTGAACGGTAAACTACTAACCATAAGGCCATAAAAAAACCGGATCCCGACTACGAATCGGGACCCGGTACATAGTTGAATTAAGATCAAATCAGTCCGCGAAGACGAATTGTTTAACCCAAACACTGCAAATGTATGCAATTAACGATTGTTTCCAGAACCCAAAGACAAATTTTCATGTCTATGAAGTTCACAGCCATTCTACTGCTTGTTTTCTGCCTGGAGGCGACGGCGAGAGTCAACTCCCAGACCATTACTTACTCGGCTAAAAATGCCAGTCTCGAAAAACTGCTTTCTGTAATTAAAAAGCAAAGCGGGTATGTTTTTTTCTATACCTATTCGTCATTGAGAGAGTCGAAGCCTGTTTCCATCGATGTGAAAGATGCCAGCTTGCAGCAAGTCCTTGATCTGTGTTTTAAAGACCAGCCCCTGACCTATAGCATCGTCGGCAAAACGATCGTTGTCAGGCAAAAGCAGGCAGTTAAAAGCGAGGACCCGCTCGCCGGCGCCACTGCCCTCCCCGCCAGGGTAGATGTGTCGGGTACTGTGACCGACCTGTCTACAGGCATGCCGCTGGGTGGAGCGACGATCAGGCTGAAAGGGTCCGGCCAATCCACTACGACCGATGACAATGGCAATTTTACTATCCAGGCCCCTGCTTCGTCTGCCACGCTGGTGATCTCCTACGTGGGGTATGAGACCGCAGAGATCGTCCTATCTGGCTCCGGGCCCTTAAAACTGACCTTGAAACGGAAAGATGCCAGATCGGAAGAAGTGGTGATCATTGGTTATGGCACTCAACGAAGAGGGAACCTGACG
>Ga0307517_10004331_pt1 | contig 21846 bp, 23 predicted proteins | sample 23_EM_MG_FD_194515 | JGI IMG/M metagenome (GOLD analysis project Ga0307517, IMG submission 194515) | Populus trichocarpa ectomycorrhiza microbial communities from riparian zone in the Pacific Northwest, United States - 23_EM | ecosystem: Host-associated > Plants > Roots > Unclassified | place... | reverse complement strand
TTGACTGTAACTTCATCGATGTCCACAGTGAGCAGGGTGAAGCCTGCCCGGCCAAGTAGATTGGAGACGTCACGAGTATCTAGCAGATTTCTCGTGAGAAACAGTATTTTTCGGTCTGGAGACATGGTACCAGTCATTGGGGACACATGAGGCGAGATTCCGCCCTCACGCTCGATCTCGGCTAACTGGAGCGAGGTCCTGCATTCCATAGTAAGCCAAGTCACGGGTGTGGTGGTTGACGAGCGGCCGACCTCAGCTCAAACAACGTATCACCACCAAACATGGCGCCGATGAAGACACCATCAGGAATTAGTGTTTCCTTAATTTGTGTCAGTGCCCCTGCATATGCTCTTCAGTGCACAATTCTAGGATAGAGCGACGGAACGACGTGCCTGGCAGGTCATTGACCCAGTGGAGGCTCAGACACGAAACAACAGCCTCCTGTGAGTTTCTGGGTATCATAGCCAAGAGGTTCTCCTCGTCGCCAATAATTCGCTCAACCTCGACTGTAGTTCATGGCCGTTCAGGTGTGAGTAGCCAAGGGAAATAATCGGAGTACCTTCAAACTCTTCGTCAGGGTCACGGTGCAGAAGGTTCTCTGTGCATCCTTGAGTTTTCAGCAAAAAAAACAAGAAGTGAAAACAGCCCACTGCTCGAGTCAAACATAACAACTTTCTGCGTCGTCTCAGTTTCCAGCAGTTTCGCGAAGTGACCTGGGCCAGACCCCAGATCGAGTACGGTGTTGAACTTGCGCTTGATATCCTAGACGCGTTTAAGTACACAAGGGAGAAGAACCTTGAGGCACAACTCACGAGGACACGCTCTATTAGCCTATCCGCAATCTCATCCCGCACGTAATCCACGGTTCGACTATTCTCGACACGGCCCGGAGCGGCTGACCTGTCTTTCTGCAGGACCTTGGCATATCTGTCGAAGATTTGGTATGGTGCCGGCGCAACCGTGTCCGCTACAGAGGCCAGCGGCCTAGAGTGGGCTCGGAGCACCCGGGACAAGACGTGCCTGCGGAGGGACAGCATCGAGTAAACGATCGAAGGTATTGATATTAGCGCCAGTGCATCACGCCTCGTTGTCTACAACAGTGCTGCTCAATGTCCTCAGAATAAACACCATCTCCTCCACCCCCGCCTCAACTAGTGTTAGCTCGTCTCTCCGCTTCTCCCAAGCCGCCAGTTCTTCCCTCTCATTCCGCGTCAATAGTCGTTCTGCGTCTTGACTGACGTCAGATCTCTGGCTCTTTTCCAATATCGCTTTCACGAGTGGTTCCTCCGCTTCCATTTGCCGCCGCTTTCCGATGTTGTAAAGCGTTTTATACGCATTGCGGAGTAGTGTGGCACACGCCTTTCTGAGATCAACGTACCTGGCGAACACGTTAATGCGACCGCCTCCACTGGACTACCTAGACAACCTACCAGAGGAAGAACGTTCTCGTCGGATTCCGATCCGCCCCACGAGGAACCTCTTGCAAACTGACAAAATCATCTGCAGATAGAGAAAACAGCAATGGACGACAGTCCTTCGGCGCCATCATGGCTATCTTAGAGATCTGCTAGGATGAGTGTTTTAGGTTCCAAAGCCACAGCCACGGACAGCTTACCTGCTTTTCATCCATCTTCCCAGTTTCCAGCAGAAGCTTCATCACCCGGACGCCCTCGTTCCCGTGCCTATCCCTGCAAGCTGTCTCCAGCGCTTGTAGCTGCAGTCGTCTGTGAATGATGTCGAATTCGACCTGAACTTTCGATCCACTCAGGCTGACAAACGACGCTGCTTTTCCGCTAGGACTAGGATTATCTGCCGAGGCCAGCATTCCAAGGTACTCTTTCAGCAGCTCCCTGTGTGGTGGTTTGTGCTTCGAAGGAAAGTATATGCCACGTGATAGGTCTTCATCCTCTGGGATGCGCGCGGAGATGTTATTAACGGAAACTGGATCTGGAATGGATAGACGGTCAGAGGGGACAGGCTTGGGGTAGCTTAGTTCCAACGGACTCGACTTAGTTTCATTCGGCCCTTGTTGTGTGTCGTCGGACGCCGAGAGCGTGGCTCGAACGACCGCGGCGGCGGCCTCATTAAAACGTTGCAACGCTGCCACTTCCACAAGCTACCCGTATCGCGTAAGCCGCGAGTGTGGACGGTCATAGAACGATACCCACGCTATTTCGGATGAACACGTCGAATCGGTTGAAATTAACTCTAAAGTGTATTTCGTCCTACTCTGGCATTAGATGGATAGACCGATACCACGAGAAAGAGTGCGAGAACACTCACATCTACCTCTTCCACCGCTTTTTTCTTGAATTTGTCATGGTTGAAACTCGACCAGCAGCGCATCGCCTCTCACCTTGCTCGTCTTGCGACTGTTTTCTTTTGGTTCACATCGTTTCTGGGGGATGGAATGTGATTGAGTTTTTATGAATCCACAGAAATCCAAGGTGCTTACGATCCCGTTTTTCTCCATGACCTCCTCCTGCTCCTCTCTCCTCAATCGAGCCCGAGCAGCCTCTTTGGCCTGTCTCAGCTCCTTGGCAGTAAGGAATCCGGTCTTTTTTCCCACTTCCTCGACTTCATACTGAATCAACTTCTCTCGAGGAGAGATGTGAGATAGTGCGGTTGACGGCCGAAGATATCCTCCAGAAACCAACTTGTGAAGCATCTCCTTACATTCCGACACCACTAAGCTTGCTTAGTGATGGGGGATTGCTGGGAACGGGGCGGGTGACTTACACATATTTGGGATGGACTCTTGTAGCAGGTGATAGATATCTGATGGCTTCAGTTTTCCGTGGTCTAACACCAACTGAATAATTTCTCCGCCCTGACGGCTGCTCAATCGAGGAAAACCCGGGACAAATCGACAAACTCACCAGCAATCCGCACTTCTTTTCAGCCCACCACACATACCTCCCAAATCTCAAGCGCATCAGGCATTCATCGACATTAAACTCCAGCACCTCTTTCTCTTCTTCCGCGGAAGAACGCCATAGGAGGTTTTGTTGGAACAGGGCGATTACTGCGGCGCGAACGGTGCGCGGTTTCAGCGATGTGAACTGGACAATCCGCCCCAGATTCAGGCGTCCCCTGGTGAGTAGGGTCCAAGCAACCGTCTATCGAGTATGGTAAGTTAGAGCCCAGCATACGTGGCCACATTCTGGTAACGCACTGCGGTCAGCGGGCCAAAATGCGAACGGACTATCTGAGTACAAAGCTTTGCGGCCTCGGGATCTGTCATTTCAGGGTCAAGTCATGAGATCTTGAGAGGAAGGATTCGCTTGTGCGAGCGCTGCTGAGCGCTGGCGGCCGAGTCGCGATCGAGTTGCAACCACACGTGCCTCGGACTCAGTCGGCCAAGGCGTAGTCAGTAAAAAACTTTGTTATTACCGACACAGGATCCGATTAGTCCAATGATAATGAATGGTATGTAAGTATCTATATATGATTACAGTAAGCCGAAGGGAGCGATTAATCCCACCCGGTCAAGATGCCTGCCGATGGTACACAATGCGAAAGGATGGTTCGAAATTGTACGAAACGTGACAAAACTGTTTAGATATTCCGGCACACCGAGCAATCGAATTTCAGACGATCCCGGAAGAGCGCAGCTACAAATGGTGTGAGCGTCCATGTGATACAAGGACGTGGCATGGGGGGACTTACGTAGGACGATCAACGCGGCGAGTCCACTCACTATGGCCAGATAAACAATTGTGTACTTGACCACTATCCACCGACGCTGTCTCTTCTGTTTGGTGGAGAATAACGGCGGTCTGATTTGTTTCGATGGACGGAGCCAGACTGGGGGCACATCGATCAGCAACGGCGGATCCGTGTGCGTAAGCTAGACTCACAGAGCATCGTGGAATGGATCCGGTCGAACCAAGGAACAAGTAGGGGGACAGTCAAGATGACCAACAGAATGTGAGCCAATAAAAAGTCCGAACTCCAGAGTGACATCTCGACGACCTTGACCACAAATTCACGGGCGGGTTGGGAGATCGCGGAGTGTCCAAGGCCTCGACCGTACCACTGGCCGGTCCACCAAGCCCTGTTGGTTTCGTCGTGCTTGAACTCACGGGTCAAGAAGACCGCGATAAGGATTTTCTGGATGGCCCGTTGGATTGCAACGATGGCAATAACACCAAGGACGGCATGGGAGGTGTCCCAAAGTTCCAGGAACCACTAATAACGTCACAATTCAGTACGGACGCACGAGCACAGGTAATTGAGGTGCTCACGAAAAATTCGAAGAATGCGACGATACCAACGAGTGCGGAGAAATGGGCGAAAGCGGCCATGTACGACCCGAACTTCTGCCACTTGGAGAAAATCGGTCCGAGGAGCAGCGAGATAAAGAAGAGAACGATGAGCACGGTGGCGTTCCAAACAACGGGACCGACGGCGACGAGAGTAATTCGGATGAGTGGACTTGGGGGTTGGTTTCCATTCTCATCAGGGAATGACTTGACGAACATGTAGGCGACCACAAAGACAGCTGCTGAAACCAATGGCCAGATGATTTCCGAGAAAATGACAGCCTTCCATCCAGCCCTTGGGACGTCGCCTGAAAGTTTCTCTGAAGGATGACCCAACTTCTTCTTCTTGTAACCTGTGATCATAGTCCTGGACAACCTGCAGTAGCCATACCAGCTGCTTGCTTTTGTCCTCGAGTTGCCGCGAGACATCCATCGCAAAAACTCTCGGTAGTCGATGATAAAGTCGGCAACCGAGAACTGATGGGGATTGAACACGAATGGGGCGATGCAAAGTGATAGCACCGAGAACCAGAAGTAGATCAGGTGGGGGATCCAAAGGACCAGGCTAGCATACAAGAGTATCAACAGATTACGCATGCCCATGTAGATGCTTGGCCCGGCGAAACGAGAGTAGAGGATCGCGAACGACACCCGAGTGGTGGAGAAACCGCGTCCAGTGGCGATGTAACGGGCACCACCGAACGTTAAATTGCTGAGGAGTGCCTGCGAATAGATCTGGGTGGAAAAAACTTCGAAGACCGGGGAGAGTGAAAGGAGGTGTTTTGTCAAACGAATGACGGCCTTTCCAGTTCCTCGTTCAACCAGCTCTGCAAAAGTGGTTCGAGACAATAGATACAATGACGCGGACGAAGAACTTACCTTGCAGGAACAGTGGAAGGAAAGCAATGAAGAAGACCAGGAAAATTGATACGATGCAGCGTTTGATCCAATCGAAGACGGGGATGAGGATGTAGCATGCCGACGCAGTATCGAGAACGTTGCCATTCGCATCCGCTGGGCAGACGTCGAGCTCCTTGTGGAGTGTCCCAACGTATAGCACTACCAACGGCGTCAGGCAGTGAATTTAGCAACGAAGGGGGCACTCACGAGTGATCAGGAAGATTTGGATCGAATAGATGATCAGGATGTTGTTGATCTGGAAACCAGGGTGACCATAATAGAATGTCAAGAACCGGTCCACGGGGAGTTGAGTGCCCAGGTAGTAGTACTCTCGACTAAGGAGCTGTTCGCCCATACCCGTCCCGATCTTTGTCTGGAAGTTCAAGACGGTACCAAAACCCAGGTCACGGCCTTTTCCGCACTGGTAATAGTCGGAATGTTTGATCCTGCCACCGCGGCCGATGGCATTCATGCCGGCAAAAATATCCTCGTTGAGATGCAAGCCCTTCTGTGCCTTGGAAACTCCTCCACGCGTGGTCATGAAGATGCCGTTGAGGAAATCGGGATGACCGTAATGGAGCTTCCCACCGATCCAAGCGAGAGCACGAGCAGTCATGGTGCCGAATGTCTGTTCCTTTCCTGCAGCAATGTCACCCAGAACACCAATGTTCTCCGAGAAGATATACTCGCGAGTGCCAACGATAGCAACAGGGGACCTAGCGAACTCCTTGTGACCCCACTGGGCGTAGGGACTCTGACCAGACATGTTGTACTCTTCGAACTCCCCGAGGATGTTGCGAATTTTCAAACATTCCTCCAAGTAGTTGTCCTGATTGGCGTCGATGAGCTGTAGATATTCGCCTCGATAAAAGACGATGGCATGGTTCTGGTTGTCTGATTTCCCGTCACCTAAGATGGGATTGCCGGGCAACTCGATCCTGAACTTGGGCTTGCGTCGTCCGGTCTTCTCGTCAAATTCAGAGTGTCCATCGATGAGAGTGGAAAATAACCTCGGGTCGCTTCCTTTGGCTCCGGGTTCCTCGTCCAGGTAGGCAATTTGCAGGTCGGGGTAAGCGCGCAGCAAGAACTCCGCGTTCTCTTGCTCCTCCTTGTTAAACTTGGAGTACCTCTGCATGGAGACGACAAACTTGAACTTCCTTCTCGACATGCGTTCGAGTTCCCTTTCCAACCGGTCGGTATTGCCCGCGAACCTTTGGACGATCTGGGGATTTTCGACGCGGTAGAGGAGCTTGATGGCTTTCGAGTAGTTCATCATCCCAGAAACCGTCCTGTAGAGCGTTTGTGCGCGGAGGGAGGCCCAGATACGCGTGCGCAGGGTAAACTCTGGTGAAGCTGTCTTGAAGCCGATGCAGTAGAAGGGAAGGTCGTCCGTCTTACGGCTACTCTTCTCAGTCGCAGTCGCAGTCGGGGTGTTGTCAAATCCATTTTCCTCCGCCAAGATTTTGGTATCCTTGACGAAGTTGTCCCATTCGACCGGGTGGAGCTGTTTGAGATACTCCAGCTGAGTGAGACGAGTGGTTTGATCTTCCTCTCGGATAATCTCGCGAAGGCTGAGCAGGATCTTCTCTGAGTAATGGGGGACAAGGACTGTGAATGTCGGCATGGCATCGACGGGTAAGGGTTCCGGTAATGCAGTGGTAAGGGATGAGGCGAAGAACGAAATACGCCTTTCGGCCTCTCCATCGACAGGGAAAAAGTTGCTCTTCGAATTGTTGCCATCGTTGTGCGTGAAGAACGGTGGGGCACGCAGGGTACGGGTACCGTTAGGACCTTCGACTTGGTGATAGAGGAGACGTTGAACGTGATCGATCGAGAGGAGGTGCTCGCGGTACATAGAAATGATGATTGCGTTCCACAGTTGTGAGACCAAGACCTGAAAAGGTGTGAGGCGCTAAATAGGCGGGCGGAGGTTGTACAGACCTTAGGTTTGTACTTGACCTCCATCTCTCCGGTGGCGAGCAACTTGGCATACATGCGCTTCGGCATACGGGTGTATATATCCTTCCAAGGAGTCCAAATAGACAGGCCGAGGGCGAATGACCGACCGATACTGAAGACCACAAGCCAAATGATGTACCAAAGGTACGTATCCAAGAAGAAGAGAATAAGATCCATCAGGTACATGATCGCCAGGGCAAACGGCATGTGGTTCCTGCAAAGGGCGTCACCGAAGATCTTGTCGTTGCAACGTTCGATGTTTGTCCGGGCCATGACCGAGACTGGTGCACTAAAGGACGAGGACAAGAAGAAGTACGATTCCACGTACTTGCAGCCGAATACCAAGACCCAGAGGAGGATGGATGCGAGGCGGGCGGCACCGGGAAGTGCGGGGTAGGAAGCGGTGAATGTCTGTGAGGCCATGTACTTCCTTGACTTTCCAGCCACCCTGTCTCCAAACATGCGACCGGAGGGAATGATGGCGAATGCGACAGTGGCAACGACTGAAACGAAGAACTGGACTATGCCAATGATGAGAGGTATATTGCCGTTGTTATCGTTGCCGTCGACCATAGCGATATAAACCGTCGGACCAGCCGTTAATGCAAGGATGACGAGCAAGAATACGAGTCGCGTGGTGAGATGGGAAGCGTTGTTCCATGTCGTAGGGATGTATGCGAATTCGGCCAGGGTGGCAGCAATCATGATCATGGTTGCCACTGCACCTCCCAAGGCAACAGCGGACCAAGTCATAGGCGCGGAAGGTTCAAGTTTTGTCTTGGGGGCGTAAACGCGGGGAGAGTTGAAGGCGGTGTAATACCAGAAAAGGGCAACGTGGAGGACCCAAATGCGGTTGAAATTGACGAGGAGGTGAGCCGCTGATCGCTTCTCGAAGTATGTCTTGAAGAATACTTTATTCCAGTCGATCTTGCTGAACTGCATGTATCTCTGGGATGGTGGAAGGTCGACGAGTCGTTTCTATAGTGAACAGGTTAGAAGAGTGAGGGGAGGGAGTGAAGCGGGACCTACCCCATCGCCGAATACGATTCGAGCAATTCCTTCAGGATACCAGAAGAGCTGATTGATGTCGTCGTATCCAACGATTTGGTCATGATCACGTTCTCTTCGAACAAATTTTCCATCAACAACTTCATAACCTTGGTCTCGCATGAAGCGATATATAGGCTTGATGACATGCGCCAAATACAGGCCCTCGGGAAGTGGGTCGGCCCGGTTCTGACACTCGGGACTACGATAGTAGTCGTCGGCGCACTTGAAGATGAAGCACATGCACTCGGGCACAAAACGAACATTGCCACCCTCTCCCCAGCACATGAAGAAGAGGGCCAATTGACGAAGACGATCGTAGTGGCTCATGTTGTTCATGGCATTCCTCCAGCGGTTCAAGGCACTGTCCAAGGATTTGCTGCCTGCAGTCTTAACGGGGCCGCCCTTGACGCTCCGCAACCGTTGAAGGCCAGGGTTTTGTGTCTGCCCAACGGCATCGTCAAGATTAAGTTGAGCGGCAAAATACCATTTCCGATAGTTTGCATGTTGACCGCCGATGTAATCAGCGTGGAGCGTGAGGAGGGCTTGATTAGGAGACATGCGGGAGGCGCGGGAGTCTAGTTGGTGCATCAAGAAATCAAACTAGAGAGAAAATGTTAAGAGCAAGCAAAAAGGAGGGATGGAAGGCTGACCATATTGCGCATGGAATCTTTCTGGAATCCGAACTTGTAGGTGAGGTCAAGGAATATATCCTCTATTTCCTCCGTGGAGATGGGTATCTGGCGTTCTGAAGACCAAGCGGGATAGGGCGCAGAGGATCCAGGTATGTCGGAAAAGGGACCATGCTGGTTCGTGCTGGCACCGCTCATGTGAGAGTCGACAGAGGCGGAATACTGACGACTGTAGAGGAAATCTGAGTCTGAATCGTGACCTTGGGCTATGAAAAAAAAGAGGTTGGGGTGAGCTGGGGTGGGGACTGCCAGATATGCAGGGCACGAACAATAGGCATCATAACTGGGGGATTGGTCGTAAGTAGCGAGGGGAACCTGGCTTGAGTTCGCAGAGGCAGTTCCGCGGTAGAGACCTTGTTCTGGAGGGTAGCCTCCCGGCCGCTGGCCATAAGGATTGGGAGGGTTGCCAGAGGGATTTGGCGGGCCATAGCCCGGTCGACTGGCCATGAAGGAGGATTAGAGGAAGAAACGAGCGACTTTGGGCAAGTTGTTCAGGTAAAAAATGAGGAAAAGACAGAAAAATCGCGGGTGCCCTTCTGCCTTCCTGCTGGCCGTGGCGGAGGCTGGACGGAGACGTAGGCGAGAGAGAGGGAGAGTGGTTGGAGGACGGTTACCGAATCCGGGAAAAGCACCCACTCGGTAACCATCATTGCTGGATTTTATTTTTTATTTTGTTTTATTTTGAGGCCCGACAAAGGGGCTCAAAGGGGCCAAGCCGACACGTGCCCTGTCGGGGGACGGGCGGCGCCGGCAGGATCGGTTATCCGCCCGCTCGGTTATGGCTAAGCTTCTGTGATCTTGCCTTGCCGGGTAATGCCAGCTCCCAAGGCAACGCCGACCGGCATTGTGGCCGGGACATCCGGCGCCGGGTGCACCCAACGCGGCGAGCCGCCGCTTTCGATTTCCATATACAGCCCCCGGCCGACGGCCAATCATGGGCGGCTCTCCAGCACAAACAGATTGCCAGCCGCGCCACCTGCCTGGCAGATCCCTCACTGGGAAACTGCCACCGACCCTGGCCTTTTGCTTGTTGGCAGCGTCTGAGAGCTGGCCGCACAAGACGCGTCCGTCATGCCCACCGATGCTCCACACCTGAAACCAATCGTCCTTCTTCCGGTGCGCGCGAGGCAGGTTGCTGACAGCGGCACAAGGTCTGCAGTTCCAAACCCTATCCCGTCCGGGTTGTACGAGAGCGTTCATGCCCCCGACACCTCAGCACGCACGGGACCCGTCCCACCACTTGCTTATTTCTGCATCCGGACCCTCGCGAACTATGCGGATCAGGTCTACGGCATTGGTTCTCACCGTATTGGGTGCCAACCCCAAGTCCTTCATGCCCTATCCCCCTCTGCATTTGGCGACATTGACGCAACCACACGCTGTCTCTGTAAACTTGACCCTCGATTGTGGTCGATAATCGTGCAGGTGTACTCTGGTCTCCCCAAAGGACTCCAGAACTATCACATCCCCCTGGGAGATAAATACCTCCCACTTTTGCAAGCCATCCCATCCACACCGTCTTTCGCGTTGATTACTGTGCTGAATCTCGCGAGATCAATTTCGGACGAGACCAGTCACGCACTCAAATCTCTCCATAACCTTTGTGCGTTGGATGTCAGCCAAACTTCTATCTCGCACTTGGGTATTCGTCACTTCGCCCCAATAATTGCCAATAAGCAATCAGACCCGCGCTACGGCACGCAAGGGCTCCGCATCCTACGACTTTGCGACTGTCCAGAGATAACAGACCAAGTCATTAGCGCGGTTTCCAGCTTCCCACTTCTTGCCGTACTCGGTTCGTACCGTTTGTCGCCCTGCTGCCAGACCGCTCACTCAGCGATAGACCTAAGGGGTACCGGCTGCAATCACGACCTGGACCCGGGCGCTTTCCGAGCAAGTAGGAAGAGTCAACGCAATTTATTCCAGTGCTCCCTTCAAGATGCTCTCCAGCGGCTGAGAGGCTCTGACTCCCGCGATGTACTATTCTCCCACCCAGATCCCTTTATGATCCACATCAACACACAATTTCACCCCCGTTGGCCACAACGGCCTGACCGCCCAAAACCCGCACCTGCCACTTCTGAATTCTTCTCAGAAAGGAGTGGGGCGGTCACGCCATCGTCAACTACTTCAGCATACGAACGATTCCATCGTCACGAGGACATCCATACCAGCGAAGCAGAAAAAGAGCTCCGAGAGTGGATTTGCTCAATGTTGGGCGACGCAGGTAACGAAACTCGCATCTTAGAAATCGCCAATTTTATTATGCAACGCTGGGAGTATAACCCCGAACGGCTGGAACCGGACGGAAGCCTCTCTCGATTTGACTCGGACCCAGGCCGCTTCTTGGAATACGACGATTCGATTGACTCCTGGGACGAGAGCAGTTCCACAGAATCAGGTACCCACTTCTGTGGATACGAGATTAGCGAAGACGTGGTAGAAGAGGTATTCGGGATGGTGGAGGGAGCGCGGGAGTCACACGAAACGGCGATGCGTTTCTACGGACTGGATCCACGAATTCCCAAGACGGTGATGTGTCATTGTAAAGAACTGCGTGGCACCGCGATGTCTTCGGCAGAAACCACGCCCCCGGATCGGTATTTCATGTTGGTCCGCGACCCACCTCCGTGGGACTCCGTCTACGGGCCCGACGCACCACCCCTTCGAACGATAAGACTCACGACAAAACCATCCCTCTCCATCTCGTCTGATCTTAACCTGGACCGGTCAAGTATGCGGGCCAAGAAGTCCACACAGGAGATGTTGGGTATGATAGCTCAACGCAGGAATTTACCATCTATCACCGTCTCTCCCTCCCCCATCTCCACACAGACAATCAGTACAAATCCTTTCAGGAAGGATTCCAACGGCGATTCGGTCCGTGGAGGGTCGGAGAAACGTCGTCGAGGGCACGGAAATTCCACACAGGGTTGGGGCTTGGACCCCGTTCCAGGCGGACCAACCCCGAAGCGTATGAAGTCCATTTCTGAGATTCCCGTCCCTCAACGGCCAACACCCACCGGCACAAAGTCACAGTCGCAGCGAGCGAATAGCAGCGGGGGATCTGAAATAGGACCGAAGAAACTCGGGAAACTGAAACAAACCACGCTATTGGGAGCGTTTGGCAAACGAACCTGAACATCGTTTAGTGTAACCCTCGTGTTCTGTACTTACTACCTTGTGCACCGAGTCGCAAGCCAAATCACTAGACCTTGACTTTGATCTCGGAATCCAAAATATTTGGCATATCAGGCTTCACGTGACACGGGATCCCGTACTCTACCCCAAGCAACCCCAACGCATGCCTCTGCCGTCAACTCTGTGCAGGCATGGACATGCAAAATGGACCATTAGAACGAAACAACACCCACAGCTCCTAGAAACGTTTCTGGCTTTACGAACTTTCACCACAGCTAGCGCGAGCGCGAGCACCCAGCAGCGCCCACGACCGTTCCGGTTCGTTGTCGGTGCAAGCTGGCTAGGAAAGCCACCAGGTCCAAAGCCAAGAAGATCTAGGTACTTGCCCGCCGTTTACCCGTTTGACCCGAAGAGTCCTGTCGGAGCATGGAGAGACAAGACACTGGAATGGCCAAAAGGCGTGCTACCTGCAAATAAGGACCCCGGCCACGATTTCTTCTACATACAACCTGTACGTGCTCAACTCCAGTACAGGTGGAATCCATTTCTAACGCGAATTCTCGCGTAGATGATGAATAATTCGGTAGGTGAGATGTGTGTTACTTTCCATTCACTCAAGACTCAATATCAGGAACGGTCACAGGGATTATCAGTTGGGGTTGCCGACGGTGTTGGGGGGTGGGACGATGTAACAAACCCGGCACTATTCTCTCAAGCCCTCATGTACCACTGTCATCGGTACTCAAAGCGAGGTTGGGCCGGAGAACCCGAGACAGACCCAACCCAAGGCTATGAGGAGCGCGAAGCCATAGAAGGGTGGGAGTTAACCCCCGCACAATGTCTAGAAAATGCCCATACTGCTGTTTTGCGCGAGAAGAGCGTGGTTGCTGGTAAGTCTCCATTTACAACTGTGTCTCTTACGACCTGGGCGAAATTCGATGATAGGTTCCAGCACGGCAACGGTTCTTAATTTCAACGCATCCTCCGGGCTTTTGCGGACATTAAAGTGCGCATTTCACGCGCTTTTAGACAGAATCCGATTCCTCATGGCTTTTTAGTCTCGGTGACAGCGGGTTCATAATCGTCCGATCATCAAACATAATCTACGAGTCCGTATACCAGACACACTACTTTAATTGCCCAATGTATGGCTTGCCCAACCGGCTGGAATCTAGCTAACATAGGTGTCACAGGCAACTATCGAAGATCCCGCCCAGCTTTGAAGGCCCTTTTAGGGATCAGGTCTCAGATGGACATCCTTTTGAGATGAGACTGCGGGATGGAGATCTGGTTGTCGCATATGTTTGTTCTCTTTCATAATCGTTATCGTTGCATGCGTTGACTCTACGTCAGACCGATGGGTTGTGCGACAACGTGTTTGGGTCGGAGATGCTGGCCTTGTGCACATTGGCTGGGAGAACCGGTGGAACTGACGAAGAACAGGTACAGGCGGTAACTGATAACTTTGTCCATTACGCTCGGGCTTGTATGATCAACGACCACCGATCTGGCCCATGGGCACGTAAGTTGTTCCCACCGCTAAATTCTCCCCGGAATGAATGTTGATCCCAAATCTAGAACGGTCCACCCGTGCCGGTATGCCTTTTGAAGGAGGAGTAAGTCGTTGCCACCCTTTTTGATCGCCGTTCACTGACTGCTCTGTCCCAGAAACTGGATGAGTATGTTTGATCCTGTATGGTTTCGGGTGTTCTTCTCACAAAGATTGTAGCGTTACCGTTGTGGCTGTTCTCGTTCGCGAAGCATAGGCTTTACCGTAGATACCTCTCCTTTGATCCAATCAGCACACGTCCACCTGGGGTCCGGATCAAATCCCACGATCGCCCAGGCCGGAAATTTGAGTTCATACCACATTACCGGAATGAAAGACTTGCATAGCGACGCAAGTGAGACCACTTTTGTCGAAGGTCTGATATAAAATCGATGTCTGACTGTTTGTTAGACTTCCCTCGTACTGGAGATGGTCGCGTATACCACCTTGGTATCAAGACGGGCGAAGTCGCGAACAGAATCGTATGTTTGAATCTTCTCGATGTCATCTGGGAGTCTTCGTATCGACAGGTCTCAGGTGGCAGTGGGGTCGCCATCCAGGGCGTTGGTCATAGCGGAACACTTGGACAAAACACCTGTACCGTTCAAACTCACCTCGGAAAGGGGATTCATGACGATCACGGGAAGATACAAGGGTGTCCCTATCTCGATCGTCAGTACTGGAATGGGATTCCCCAACACGGATTTCTTTGTGCGCGAAGTCCGTGAGAGCTTGAGTGGGGACATGCTCGTTGTTCGGTCGGTAATCTCCTCTGCTACGATGAGTAACATGTTCATGGGTTCAATCCTAGCCTCGGTTCATGCGGCGCACTCATTGACATCTCTCCCGGATCCCTGGTGGTCCCTAAGGCTTGCGTCGGTATCAACAGGAACTGGGACTACGATTTTATCAATGGGGACCCGACACAGCAACCCTATTCCATCACGAAACAGGTTTGTTTAAGACCTCAACACCAGGACATTCAAAGCTGACGTCTCTCATGAAGGTGGACGCAGATCCAGAAATTTACGAAGCGGTGACTTTAGTGATGATCCGGCCTCATTAGGACTTCTAACTTTCTCCTATGTAGGTCTACAAATCATTGGAAGCTGCCCGACCAGAGGGGAAAACCACGAAGATCGTGAATGGCCTTGTCAATGCATCTGCAGACAGGTGAGACAAAAAAAAAATCCGTGACGAGCACCCGTAGCTCATCCCTTGTCCAGTTTTTATTCATCGCAGGGCCGACAAACATCCTTTCCCGATCGCAATGAATACTTAATTCCACATTTATTGGAGAGCGTTCCTGACATAGGATCCTTCGAGGTATTAACCAGCGGAACCTTTGGTCTCGTCCACTAATCTCTTGCGTTCCAGATGGAAACTTTCCACTTGTTCCACCTCGCCAAGAATTACGTGCCCCTTCGTCGGCGCCCGCTCGGTGATGCCCAGCTACCCGTTGCCGCGGGACCAGTTTCCCCGGCGGTGGAATCCATAACAGAGTCTACCCAGTCCAAAGTACCGGACCAGACGGCAGCATCACCCCCTCGCATCAGAGCCGCTGCCGCCCAGATGATTTTTGCTGCCCGTCTCTCCAAGGCCTTTATAACCCCCGACGATGTTGTCGAACTCGAAAGGTGGTCCGGCCGCGGCATCCTCGAAGCATTGATCGGGATCAACCTTCCAGCAGATGTAGGCGGATCCCATTCATCCTCCATATCTCTCACTCGGTTACTAACCGGAGAGTCAAATACCCACACAGCGTTGTCACGAGGAAGCAGGAAGCGTCTGGGAATTTAAGTAAAGAGAAGATGGCCAGGAGTTTCTGGAATTGACCAACAGATTGGTTCCGGTACTTATCAGTGTGGAATATTAACATTTCAGGTATGTGGGTCGGCGGAGGACAATGTGAACCCCGTGAGCCCTAGTTACATATTGGCATCCGTATAAATTTCTCAGTGCTGTACACCTTATATGACTAACGTCGTCGTTCGTCTACAACTTCCTCTCGATGAAACTCTCGATCACTCCAGCGGAAGTGAGTGGGTATTCCTTGAGGACAACCTCATCTTTAACGATGAAGGTATTTGGTTGGACGAAAATCTTTCGAGGCTACAGGGGAATTCTCAGTCAAGGCACACAAGGCAAGTGCTAAGATACAAACCAGTTTCTTCTTCAGAACTAGATCCCTGATCTCGCCTTCCCAGCCAGGGAAAGGTTTGGTGAGTTCCGTGTAGAATTCCTTCGCACCTTTTCCATCAGCGGTACTCTTGCGGACCTGGAGTTCGATTAAGAGTCTTCCTGTGACTTCCTTGCCCTTGGTCAAGACCTTGTTCCTGTCGAGCTGCGGTTACAGAGTGAGTTATGAATACGGATACACACAAACTCAAGGGGACCCACTCGGATATAGAGGTCCTCAAGAGTACCGTCGGCGGCACGAATCTCCTCGACCCTCGCAATACCTTCCTTAATCAACCACTGGGTAATACCGAGACGGGCCTGCATATGGGCCTGGCCGTGCTTTTTGGCGACCGGGTCATAGAATTCCAGGGCGCGAATACCTTCAGGCGCGTCAACATCCAGAAACAAAAATGTGTGTAGATTTATTACCAGCGCGGACCATGATGAGGAACATGGCGTATTGTACATTCTCAACATCTTTCTGAGAGGTATACTGAGGAGATCAGTTAGCACCAAATAGCGTCTACATTCCCCGTTTCGCGACAAACCTTGAAAATCTTCAGAATGTCTTTGTTGCTGGCCACTGTAAGTAGTAAAGATCGATGGATATTCATCAGATGACGAATGAAACGACACACAGTACAACGCGACGACTTCCGCCCTCATTTCCTCCAGTGACGAAGAAACTTCTCCCAGGACCGATCCAGGAGTCTGACCGGGCTTATACCATGATGTACTGAGAGGGGAATATAAGTACGTGTATCATCACAGAGTTGGAGGCACCCTTACATGGGCTGACCAGTGAGAGGGTTAATAACCTTCTCGGGGTCGAAGTTTTTCTTGCCGTTAGCGTCCTCTTGGAACAATTTTCCGGAACCGTGACCCAAAAGTTCGTGGTTCGCTACCTGGACTTCGAAAGCACGAGAATCCCAAGAATTGTACAACTCGAGGTCATCCGGGTGGACAAACGTCACCTCCTCGTCTATGATCAGGGATTTAGTTCGCGGAATATCGGTCACCTCAAGTACTTACTTGGAGCCTTGGCAGCGAGGATGTTCTACTCCAGATATAAGCATTAGAATCCTATCAGAAAGGGAGGTAAGCACTGACAGCAAGTGAAACGTTCTTGAATCCCACGGATTCGCGGATCTCGTAGTAGTTGGGGATCTACCGAATCAGGTCAACATAACCGCCCACGACTGAACTAAGAGTCACACACGTTGATACCAGCAGGGATGCCCCCAGTCGCGAAGGAAACGATCTGAAGGGCAGTGAAATCCGGCTTTCTGAAGACATCGACCTCGAAACTGGGACCCCATGGCAGATCCTTGATCAATCGTGGAGCCTCATTGACCAACTTCTCGTATTTGGCGCTCATCTCCTTGTCAACAATGGCAACGAAACCTACATGATTGTCATCATTTTAACTGGCACAGCAAGTAAATGGATGTACTTACCTTCCCATTCGGCGCGGCTGCCATATGGATCCACGTAGCTTTTGGGAGGGTCGGATAGGGTTGGTCATAGAAGGTATATGACGTACGTCTCGATGAAGCCAAGATAACTCTCGACAACGGGGCCAATGTCCTTCACCCACTCGATGGAACCTTTCTTGTGGGCAGGAATGGAGCCAGTTCGGAATCTATAGCTTTCTTAGCGGACGGGCCACTACCCGGGGGTCTAAAAACTCACGACTCCATGTACTCGTCGACCATTTTAGACTGATGCTCGTTGGCGGTGTATTTTTTAGCCTCGAAATCCCTGCGGTAAGCAGGCGCCAAGGATCTGGGAAAGAGACGGTACCTCTTTCAAGGCATCGATAGACTTTTTGAGGGGATCCGAGAAATCACCGTATTGGATGGTTAAATTGACGTTGTTACCCTCGATCTCGACCTCATGCACAACGCTAGCTGATGGCTGATCCTCAGAGGAGGCAACCAGAAGGGTGAACTCGGTCGAGGATTTTTTGTGGACCCTTGCACAGTTTAGGAGTGAAGGTTAACCTGAAGTGCACCACTCACCGAGTATTCATGACATCCACATCATGCTTCTCTGCAGCAGCCTGGATGGCAGTAACTTCCTCATCGGTGATGACTACGCCGGTATAGTAGTTGGAGATGTGTCCGAGGCTACGTTTTCCGATGAGAAGACTTGCATCTGGTGTAACGGAGTAAATGTGCTCTTTGAGCTGATGAGTCATCAGCTTCCGCAACGTGTGTCCGCACAGCCGCGAATACGTGCCGATTCCCAGATACCCAGCGCGTTGGAGGCATTTGATGACGCCCTGACTACCGCCTCGAACTTTTCCTCCGGGATACGGGGTATGAATTTTGTAAATCCAAATGATTTATAGTTCACCAGGTTACTCAGAACCTGACTTCCGGATTAGATCCGAAGTGTGGGTGGCGAAACCAGACTCGCACCTGACTTGAGTACTGTAGAAGGTCTTCCCATTCCACGTCGCTCACATTGGACTTTTTCTTGAGAGCCTCAAGGTTAGCGAGCTTCCCATTCTCGCTGAAGACATGAATGATCAAGTCATAGAGGCTCTGGGCTTGTTCGGTCCATTGCCCTTGGATAATCCTGGCGCCAGCCCAAGAAGCCTCGGAGATGTAGTGCGCGTACTTTTTCTCCCGTGAGCTGGGGGGACGATGGACATGGAGTGAGCTTGGGACCGATAGCAGACCCGCGACTGCTCACCTAAGGAGGGCGAATGGCTTCGCGATTTCGAGGCTGCACAGAGGAGCTGCGCGGTCAGCCAAGAAACGTTCGGGAGCTACAGTCATTTTTCCGGAGAAGATGTGGGGATTTGGGAGGTTAGATGGACGGAGATGATAAAGAAGTCCCCCGAGTCGATTAGCCGCGCATCTTATCACCATCCCTGTAACATATGGGGAAACCGGGTGATTCGCCGTCCACGTTGGTTCCGTCGAAAGTTGGTCCGTTTGTTTCTGATCGGGATCTATTGCAACGTCAGTTAAGCCGTCGTGGCGCAATGGTAGCGCGTCGCTTTCCTATGAACTTCATAGGCGAAGGTTGCGAGTTCGATCCTCGTCGGCGGTACATTTTTGTTCAGTTCATTGGTCTTGGCAAGGATGGCGTCGGCAAAAAAAAATCAAGGGTCTAAGTTGCTTGCGAACAACTAGTTTTTACACGTATGTAGTTTTTGAGTAGTGGGGTCCACTCTCCGTCTACTTGTGGTAAACCATCCTCGTCTAACTTTTCCGCGTCAATTCCAATCCATCCAAGGGCCCGCCCATAGTATTCTGCTGCCTTTGAGGGGCTCCCCGACTGAGACCCCTCTGTTAGAAGTCCGATCAAATGCCATGCTTCCGCTGCGGACCTGCGGGAATCCCGGAGTAGACTTGAAGCTGGTCGTTGCATCGAAGTTGATCCAGAGTAGGAAGCGATTAGCGGTGAGCGTGCGATGGTGGAGAGTGGGATCTCGCGCCTAGAAGATCGCTGCGTCGCTTCGGACAAAGCAAAAGCTACTCGCTCAGAAGATTCCGCTGCGTTGGTGAGCCACTGGATTGGAGTTTCTGGTGACGAGCGTAGGCCGTGTTGGACTTCAGCGAGATGTATGGAGAGAATTGCGGAGCGATGGAGGATGTAGAGAGCATGGAGTGCTTCTCCAGGTGACGAGGAGGAGAAAGACTCCGGCTGCCTGATCGACCGTATCAAATCCAACGACAAAGTCTCCGTTTTTCGGGCTTTCTTTAGTTGCCCGGTTGTGGCGTAGAAGGCTGAAACCGATACGAGGGTAGATACAAGAGACCTCTGGGCAAGAGGAGACGGCGGAGCTGAGGTGGGCACAACGAATGGGATCCTGGTTGTGGGTTCTTTTCCTTCGGTAAGCTGAATCGCCCGTGTCCACCAAACCACCGCGTCGTCAAAGTCACCCAACTGCCTGTTGAGATCCCCTAATCGCTGCGCAATCTGGGAAGCTTCTACCCCTGAGGGGGGGAAAGACTTCCACATACGCTCCAGCTCGGACCTCGCTTCGAGTAAAGAGTCCTTGTACCCTAAGGACTCCAGGAGGGTCGCGTGGCGGGTGATAAGTAATCGGAGGGTGTCTTCTGATATGTTTGAGCCATTTGCGCGATTCGTCATCGCCATGCTAATCGCAATTTTGAGGAAGTCCTGGGCGGGTTGGGTGGCGGAATCGATGATTGAACCGTTAGGACCTCCAATAGAGCTCTCGCCCCCGCCCGTTCCCCAGTTCTGGGCCATCCAAGCACCGCGCACCGCATACCTGCATCTGAAGCCCAACCCAGACTCCGTTCCTCCCAGACCGCGCGGGGACCACCTGTCCCCCTGCAAATCCCACTCCCATTTTCGGACGTCAGGGTCCGTTTCCGCCGCGAGCGCAACATGTTCCACGTAGAGGTGAGCTGCCTCGAATGCCGTGCCTAGTGTGACACCAAGGGTGAGGAGTCCGACGAACGAGTACTTGAAGACTCTGCCGAAGTACTCAGTTACGAATGACACCGGGTTGGAATAATTTTGGGCGATGACATTGAGAGGGTCTTGCGAAGGACCCGTGTTGAGGTTTCGTGGTCGTGCATCCCGACGGTGTAGGAGACGTGGATCCCACCGTGGACAACGACGAAGTGCGGAACGAGCGGGAGCAAACATCGGGGATGGCGGACGAGCAGACGCGGTCGCAATCCGATCGCAAATGGCGGAAACCTCAGACGCGTCTTGCCTTGTGAGTCCATGAAGTTCCACATCGATGACTTACCCGTGCGCGTTCCTCCTCATGTTTCATGGTCTATGAGCTGACTCTTATCCAGATAATCTTTCCTTATGACCGTATATACCCTGGTCTGCACCCCTCTTGACACATCGTCAGTCAAATCTCATTTGCGCCCCGATAGAACAATATGCCTATATGTGCGACCTCAAGCGTACCCTCGACGCCACAGTAATTTGCTTGCCACTTGTCACAGACTTAATTACAAACAGTTCCAACAGGGACACTGTGTGCTTGAGATGCCTTCCGGGACGGGGAAGACGGTTTCACTCCTCTCCTTGATCGTCTCTTACCAACAGGTAACTGAACGCCCTGCCACGCATCACCTATCCTCACGGAAAACTGTAGTTCTTCCCGACCAAGAGAAAGCTTGTCTACTGTTCGCGGACTGTCCCAGAGATCGAGAAAGCGTTGTCTGAGTTACGTCGCTTGATGGAATACCGGATCGAAGCCGCTGAGACGGAAGAGGAGAAGGAAAAAGAGCACAACTTTACTGGGCTCGGACTGACCAGCCGGAAGAATTTGTGCATACACCCCGACGTACGGCTAATGTCTCGGATATCATCCCGGTCGCTCAGCGTTTCACAGGTTTCCAAAGAGAAGAAAGGGGTCGTTGTTGACGCTCGATGCCGGGATCTAACCAATGCCGCGGTCGTCCAAAAAGGCAGAGAGGATCCAGGCTCTGTTGATTTGTGTGACTGGCATGAGGTAAGGTCTCACCAGGTCGTATTTTCTCGATGGTGACCGTTCGAAGAACCTGGGGAAGATGGAACCAGGGAAACTTGTTCCCCCCGGGATATGGACGCTAGCGGATGTGATGGAGTACGGACACAAACACGGAACGTGCCCCTACTTCATCGTTCGTCGGATGGTGAGTTCCGCTCCGTGCGCCTCCCTTCAGGAAACTGAGCCCCATCAAGATGCCGTTCGTGGACGTAATCATTTATTCCTTTCACTACCTACTCGACCCGAAAGTGGCGGATCAAGTGTCGAAGGAACTTGCGAAGGATGCAATCGTCGTCTTCGACGAGGCTCACAACATAGGTGAATTCGGCCATGCCTGCTCAAACCAGCGTTCTCACCACCCGATAGACAACGTTTGTATCGAGTCGCTGAGCATAGACTTGACTCGTCCCATGCTGGAGTCTGCCACGCGAAGTGTTGCAAGACTCGGAGACAAGATTGACGAGTGAGCCTCTATCTTACTGAAACCGGGCCCAGGGTTGTGACGACCTGAATCCGCAGGATCAAGAAGACGGATGCCTCCAAATTACAAGACGAATATGCCAAATTGGTCGAGGGTCTTCAGGATGCTGAAGACGCTGAGGACGGTTTCATGGCCAACCCTGGTTAGTGTGC
>Ga0307517_10004330_pt1 | contig 21846 bp, 8 predicted proteins | sample 23_EM_MG_FD_194515 | JGI IMG/M metagenome (GOLD analysis project Ga0307517, IMG submission 194515) | Populus trichocarpa ectomycorrhiza microbial communities from riparian zone in the Pacific Northwest, United States - 23_EM | ecosystem: Host-associated > Plants > Roots > Unclassified | place... | reverse complement strand
AATATTTTAAATAAACTATATATAACAACGAGATTCTCTATATATATATATATATATATATATATATATATATATATATATATATATATATATATATATATATATATATAATAAGGGCATCTACGCTTATGGCAAACGAGAAGTAAAATTGAAAATTTATCATTTTTTGCCTATATATAATTCTTGTTTTATGCACTCCAACAGGATAACCATGTAAAATGTTAAAATCTCATTTCTCAACAAAAAAACAAAATCATTCCTATATATATAGAAAAACAAGAGCATAATTAATTTATTAAAACAACAATAGTTTTTTATTTTTTAGCATATCAATTAAATTAAAATACAATTGATGTTTTTTAGAGTGCATATAAATAAAAAAGCTATATATATTATGAATTTGACTCTTTAAAATAGGGGAGATGCTCTCTCTAGTATCCATATTTAACTTCATAATGCTAGCTAGGTTTAAAGAGTATCTAACGCTAATATATATAAATATATTGTGCTTAATTATATAGGAGGACCCCCTCATTTTTATTTTTTATTTTTTAATTATTAGAGGGGTTGTATTTGTATACCCAAATAACGGAAGTAGAGAATAAAGATGGAAAGGCAATCGAAGAAAAAGCAAGGCTTTCTTTCTTTCTCACTATTCACAAACAGAATCACAATGAGAGGTGATCAGTAGGAGTTATAGTGGCTGCAGCAGCAAATTGGCACGAAGGGGTTCACTCCCCAAGACCCTAGCTAAAAAGCTAAACAAAACATTTTGTATGCTAAAGAAACAAACCCTAAGCTAGCTTTAGATGCCATCTCTCTCTCTCTCTCTGTACATATGTTGACAGTCTTTCATTCAATACACTTTCAAACCACCACTTTTTCAGACACCACCAAATCACTCCACACTGCAACTAATTATTATGCGGAGCCCTATGCGCCAGAGAGAAAGCCAGAGAAATAGAGAGATCAGAGAAGGTAAAGCAGCTGGCTAGCTAGGGTTTTTAACATTGCAGGGCTACGAGGGAGGACCTATGCAGAGAAAACCTTGCTCACCCAGTTACTGATACTGTGATGTTAATTGGCATTGTTTGCTCAGTAGCTGAGCTGAGAGAGAAAGAGCAACAGACACACTGAGACAGTGAGAGTTGTGGATAATGACTGAACATAAAACAAATCAAAGATATGGCTTTAACTCTCCCCATTTAATAACAGTCCAAAATTCACACAGATCCCAAAGAGAAAGAAAATAGAAAAGATCCCAAATATAACTGTTGAAGAAAAACGTTGGAGTGACTTTCTAGCTTGTGAGGCATGGATGAGCACCAATTTACCATAACAAAAGGCTATAACATGAGTAATATGGAGCTACACGATACCTGAGTAGCATCTCCTACAAATGATCGATCATGTAGTGCAAAATTAATTACCATCCATTGTGCTTAATTTGATAACAGAAATATATATATATTTTGTAATGCTACGTATATAGCATCCACCACTTTCTTTTTCATCTGAAACTGGCCTTTTATTTCTATCATAAACAGCTAGCAGGAGTCCTGCATCTTTGTAGTAAATATGCAAAATTAAGCGATACATCGAATAGCGAAAAGAAATATTATCAGCACAAGTGTAGCAACAGCAAGACCTAAATTATACTATTAATTAATATTCTCCAACATCTTGCTAAGTACCAATAAAAAAAAGAAGAAGATAAATACGGTCTCATTTTTCCCAACTTTTACAAGTTGATCTTTGTACCTCTAAATTGGGATTTAGATAATATTGTCGTTTTTTTTTTCCTATTTGCTTCAATAATGTCTACTTGATCTTGATGCTTTCTTGTCTAGGGCAAAGCACTATACTGATGCAAATCACCCCATGCTTGAACCCCATTCCAATTGCCTGTGTTGTCATTATTGCCATTGTTGCTAGTATTTGTTGGCGTTGCAGTCACTTGAGAATATGAATTCCCAAAGAACCATTCTGTTGCTGTATCACCACTAGCTGCACCTTCTTTTCTTGAATTACCAGCTGCGCATACTTGTGGTTTTGAAATTTCAAGATTTTCAAACATAATAGGCTGTGGTTTCTGTACCTGGTTCTCAATAGGATCTGTAGAAACAGTGCTGCCATCTTTATGATTTTCTCCTGTACCAAATAGCATAGCCAATCTCTGCTGCTGCAACTTCCAGTGTAAATCTTGGTTTATACAACTCAGAGACTCAATTGAAGACGGGAGATTAGTGTTGATATTCATTGAAGCACCACCAATGTTCTCCTGAATTGCACCACAAAACCCACTAGCAACCGAAGTAAGTGGATAATTAAACCCCATTAAGGAACAAGAACCGGTGGAGCTCACAGATGGATCAAGAGTGAAAGAAGGACTAGTAACAGTAGCTGCAGCTGCTGAAGTTGCTGAAATATCCCCAAATGAAGGGAAATGATTATATAAGCCATTTTGTGAAGGGTTTAGCCTAGGAAATGATAACCCACCAAGATTAAAATCAACGGCTGGGGAAAGTCCATGAAAGAAGCTGAATCCAGCGATCTCTGAGGAGCCACTGGAGTCTTTGGAGTCACTTGAGAGCCTTGAAGATGACTTTATCTTCTTGTTCTTTCTACAGCCACCGCCGATGGGTACGCTGCGCAAGGCTCCTCCTTTAGTCCAGTACCTTCTACAGGCCTTGCAAAAATGTCTGGGCTGTGTTAAGCTGTAATTGTTGTAGTAGCAGAATTTTGTGTTGGGTGACTCACATCTTGGACACTTCAAGGCTTGCTCTTGTGGCCTTGTCGTGGCTGTTTTACGGCTACTAGAAGAGCTTTGGTTGTCGTCTTTGGAGGTCTGTTTCTCCTGAAGATTATCTGGGGGCACCATGGAGGGAAAGAAAGTGAGAGAGAAAAGAATGGGTGTGTGTAAATTAGCAAGGTTGCGTATGCGATGGATTGCTCAGTTTCTTCTTGCAGAGGCAAAGATACTCAATTCAATGATGTCATGCATGGGGTGGAGAGGGGATGTTGATGGGGTCTTGTGATATTCATCAAGACAGGAGTTCTGTTTGGGGAAAGGAAGCTTTGTGATGTAAGTAGCTGGGTTTAGATCTGGTAAAGCTCTTCCCTCTCCCTCTTTCTCTTTCTCTCTGTGTGTGAAAGAGAGCGCGGATTTAACTAGAAGAAAAAACAAGGGGGAGGGGGTCCGTATATATACATGGAGAGAGAGGGAGTGAAGACAAGCAACAAATTAATGATTAAAAGTTGAAACTCATGGTCTGGCAAATTAAATTGAGAGATCCATGACCATGAAAATGCCACGATTGGATAGAAAATATTTTGTTGAAGATTCAAGACGCTGAAAGACACCTTTGATGTGCCACAATCATGAATTGTAATTGAACTCCTAAACATCTCATTGTAAAATTGTTGACATCCAAATTATATATATATAATTTGGAGAAATTCTTAATCACGTGATGATTATAACCGTGAAACTTTTAAAATTTTGAAAAATATAAAATGTTATTGTGTCATGTTTTGAGATATGATTTTTTTTTTCAATTAGCAACGTATGCATGTCATGAGAATGATATACTGTTACAAATATCGGAGGTGAGATTTTGCGAATGGAAGATTTTCTTATTTATTCCTTGTCAAAACTCAATGTTTTATTAAGTTTTGGTTTTTTTCTTCCTCTTTTTCTTCATCTTATTTTTTCTTTGTAAATTTCCCTAAACATGAAATTTTTTAGTTAAGAATTGACTTCTAAAAGATAATTTTAATTACATTCTTCGGTATCTATTTGATATTATGATGTATAATGATTTTTAAAAGTACTTTTCGCTTGAAAATATATTAAAATATTTTTTTTTACTTTTAACATCACATAAAATCTATTAGAAAACATTAAAAAAAATATCAATTTAATAAATTTTCAAGTAAAATACATATACTTTTGTAACACATCCAAAAATAAAATGTACTACTCTCCAGTACACTTATGGACAAATAGCTTTTATGCCTTAGAATAGTCTTTAAGAAGAATTTTATACATTGTAATTCTTTTATTTGTCCCATATCAACAAATTTGATACAGACTTTTTCTCTCTGTTTATTTTCTATAATTTAATTTTATAAGTTTATTGTTTCCTCTAGTTCTATGATTTATCTTTATTTACTACCTTTTATTTTCTTTATTTAGCATTTTTTTATTTAGTAACTTTAGAATCTCATATAAAATTTTCAGTATAATCCAACTGCCAGATCAAAAATTATTTTTATTAATATAAGGATACATGTTAAGAAAAGTTTGCTGCATCAATCTTCCTGAATTAGAGAGGACTTGTTCTCATGTTCAAACTGCTCTTGTTTTGATGTTGTGATTGTCCAATCAAAAGCTCCTAATCCTTTACAAGAACTCTTTTAGTAGCCTTCTCAATCTCTAACTCACCAGAGATTTAACATTTTGAGGACTAAATAATCTCTCCCTTGTATCTAAAATGAATAATGTGAAATTTGTTTTAGGAGTTAATTGAAAAATTATCTGTTGTTTTAAGAAGAAATTAAATTTGCAAAATACAAAAGCATTATATATTTAATAGTTTTTAAATATTATAAAGGTAATTAATATATAAAAAAACCTTTTTTAAAAAAAAATTGATAGTACTTTTATACTACTTTAAAGAGGTAAAACAAAATTAACCCTATCCAAATGTAATAATGCATGGCTAGATGTACTTAGCCATAACGTAAAATTCATGTATGAACATCCCCAATCAAAATCATCTCTCTAGTTGATGTAGAACATGCTATAAATTTTGCCTTTTCAACATGCAAAGCTTTACTATTTTGCTTTTAATCACTCAAAGTGATGGAATTTCTACTTAGTAGAAAAACATACCTACACATCAATTTACACTCATAAAACTCACTATCATATTTAGCAATACTATAAATGGTTGGGCATGAATTTGATTTATAGTAAAATAACTTATAATTCATCATCCATCTCGATTGAGAGAGGATTCCCTAACTATATTTTAGTGAACAATGTCAAGCTTTTTAACAATTGATTGGGTGAAAAAAAGGGTTCTCTAACTATATTTTAGTGAGATATTTCATGCTTTTATTGATATCTATTAATCAATCAAACAACATAACAACTATCAAGTTAAAAAAGTGTATGTGTGTATATGTCATTTCTTATATCATGCTATTAATTGCACTAGGACATGATACACAATCCATTTTCTCTTATCCTTAAGACTTTTAGGATAATTTTCAAGATTTAAAGTCTTGCTTTTAATAATAGGATTGTTTATAGATTTATGATCAAGAATTAATTAAGTTATTCATGCAAGTGTATTAAGAAAGACTTAACATGTTTTTAGAATAGTCCTTAAAATATCTTGACTTCAAGCATAAAACTTGTTCCACCTATGTCCTATATTTTAAGGTTTTTTAAAGAAAACCATAGTATAGTGGTGGCAATCATTTCCTTGTCATTTTCCAGCAACTAGCATGCCATCAATATGTAATGACAAGAAATTAAAACTCTAATCTAGATTATTTAATATACAAACAAACATCTTCTTCGATCATCATAAGTTTATCAATTTATGATTGCTCGATGGAATTGAAGATATAATTGTTTGAGAGACTATTCTAATCTATATGCATATAGAGTTTGCAAACTTTGTGTTGCTAATCTTTTATAATGAAACCAATTAATTGATCTATATGGATCCCATCCAGGTCTTTGTTGACAATACAATTATTACCAAAATTAGATGAATCCACTTACTATTAAAAGAAAGTTTTTCTAATATTTACACCAGATTAGGTGTAGCCTTGGATTGCCAAATGAACCTTTTGGCCTTTCTATAAAACCATCATCCTTCTACATGACCTTTAAAACTTATTTATGTTCAATGGTCTTTTTACCTTGAAGAAAGGTCTACGAAGTTCTAAACATGGTTAATCTTATTAGATTTTATTCTTTACCATTGTATTAATTCTTCAATTCTTTACTAACAAGAGAAGAGAGAGCCTTTTAAAAAAAAATCTTCATCATGCATAAAGTTTCCTTTTCTATTCTAAAATGATGATGAAAAATAATTATGTTTATGCTTTTACAAGGTTGAGGTCTTAAAAATTTTCATGTAATGGAGTGCATCCACTAGTAAGCGAATAGCTCTATTAATTTCAAAATGTTAAGGAATTTATTCTCCTACCCTAAATGGTGCAATATAAATTAAAAGTTTTAGATATCCCATCTTATGAAAAACAATAGTTTTCCAAACTTTATTTTTATAACAAAAATCCTTTGCAATGAAATATGCTCTCATGGCCTAATTGAGACACACCTTTATTTGATTGCTTTCCAAAGAACACATATCTTTTGAGTGATCAAGGTATCTTATAAAGATACATCTTTATTTTTTAATAGAGCCTTACTTCTCACACTTGTAAGAAGTATTATATATAATAAATAAATGAAAGCAAGGTCTCAAATGAGTTAAGTTATAAAATCTTCCTTACCATAACTCATAATATGAAAGCTAATTTGGAAAAGATATTTCTAAAAATGTTGGCAGCAAATAACATTACATCCCTACTATGCATAAATGTTCTTAAATCACTATAAAGTATGCATAAATGTTCTTAAATCATCATTGTTTTAACAATATCTAGCAAGGCTTGATTTTGTTTTCACAACATCATTTTGTTGTAGATTTCTAAGAATCACTATATGATAATTATCTTTTTTATTTCTATATATAATTCCTTGAATCTCTCAAATAGATATCACCTTTTTGGTCAATTTAAAAACCTTGATACTTCTATCTAGTTGATTCTCGATATCATTTATATATTTTCTAAAACAATCCAATGCTTCAAATAAACAGGAGATCAAATAGACATGATATGAATAAAAGTGTGTATAGTCATCATAATTCTTAAAATTGTTCATCATATAGATATTTATCTTTTTTATTAGTTTATGTAGTTGATCCTTAATCTCTATTATATAGTGCTTAGAGCAATCTAATGCTTTAGATTTATATAAGAACCTTGATTATTTTATCTAGTTGATCCTTTAATCTCTTTTATATAGTGCCTAGAGAAATCCAATACTTTAGATTTGTAAAAGATCAAATAGACATGATCAAAAAGCACATTGTTAACTATAAAAGGTGATAAAATAAGGATCTCTTCTTACCTTGCTCTTATATACATTTGAATCATGAATATTTAAATGAATAAGTTATATATGAGACTTCTCCCTAATTTCTTTTCCAAGTGGTTTTCTAGTTTTTTTTTAATAAAAAAATATTCACAAATTGGTAGATTGACTTTTACGAGTGGGCTTAAAATAGACCTTATCTAACAAATCTATTTATCTTGTTTTTCCCTATATTGCCAAATTAGCTAGTTGTTTAAAAAAAATGTAAAAACCATTAAGAAATGAGCAAAGCAAAAGAATTATATGAATGTCTAACATCTAAAACTAGAAAGTCATCTAAAAATAACCATAACCATAACAATTTATTCTAAGATACTTATTGATAGAGTGCTATATAGGAAAGTATGAAAATCTAACTTTTTTTTTTGTGCTTTTCACTTTTCTAAGCACAAATCCAACACTTTCCTTTAGAGCCACACTAATATTCTAGAGTTTGGTATTATATACATCACTAAGACCACTCATTCTTCAACTTTTCATGATGTACAACATTGTCCTCAAATGTGTGAACATTCATAATGCATCATCGATCTTAGGAGCTCTTAAGAGTTGGGAAGGCAACAAAACAAGCATGAACTTGTTTTTATTAGTCAAATTATTTTCTATATCTTGTAGCTCAACAATTATATTTGACATTCCCCTTAAGTGTTTCGTAAGTGTCAAACAATAGAGTAAAGTCAAACAACTTAGTTGTATAATTTCCACTAAAAGGTATTATAAAAACCTCCTATATAATTAACATGAGTAGTCTTATAATATAAAAAATTAGCCAAGATGTCATCCTGCTTATTGCTCAACATTATTTTTTACGAGCAATATACTCAACTTTCACCGAACTTTGATGGACTTCTAGCTTGATATGATATTGAGTTCCATTATCCTTATTAGGGTTTATCATATTTATGCAGGTCGAGGTCTTCAAAACCTTTTTATTCATCTAACACTAGCTAAATGACAGGTTGTTAGTGTCATAGACATCATCATTAAGCTTCTCTAATTTCTAAAAAATCTTAAACATATTTTGAGCATAATAAAAAATATTTTAGAAGTTAAAATTTGCTCAAACATTAACCAATATCATAAAAATTATAAATACTCCCACTATTCAAATGCAAACACCATTTTATTAAGAAAATTATGATATGAGGTTACAAAATAAAAAACCTATAATCTTCTAGTCTTAAAAATTTAATAAAAAAAATATTATTTTAATATTATAAAATAGGTTATTTGAAAAAATCTAGTTGCAAAACAATTTTCCGAGATCACTACCCACTCCTATACATGCTACTAGACATGAATAGGTTTTCTTCCAGTAAAGCCAACAATATCAAACCTCACACATATTGTGTCTCTATCAGCGAGGTTGTTGTCTTATAATGGTCTAGTGCACATACAAGTGTGCTTCGAATTATGTGATTGGCTACTGAACCAAGTCTATAGTGCTCTCATATACTCTACATTCTACACCATTATTGCGCTGATCCTTATCCTTGTGCGAGGTGCGTGCAAGCCGCACACTACTTTCTTAGTATCCGATGTTCTCTGGTCTAATTTTCAACCTAAATAAATTCAGATCTATAAGAAATCATAACTTTCACTAAAAATTTATGATTAAGTCATATTTCGTATCACTGGAAAACTTCCATTTAAAAGTTAATTTATATATAAAATATCACATTATAAGTTTGATTAAAAAATATATATATCACATGTCTTGAAATTTCTAAAATGCTCTCTTTCTCAAAACCCTAGAAAAATGGTTAGTTGAGGGTTACCAGTGGTTTTTTTTTCTTTTTGTATCTTTTTCTTAGCTTTTTTGTTAATATAAGTATTGATGCAAACTTTGTGGATATAAAGATTCAAAACTCACAGTCAAATTGATCATTTCTAAGATAACTAAATTCAAGTTTATAATTGAGTTTGACACAATGATAACCTATACTGAAACATCATGACTATAGAAACCAAAACCCCATCCAATGCCTTTGAAGAGATGTGAACAAAAAGTATAAAAGATGTCATGAAACTTGGTTAATTCTTCGATAAGTTAGAGTAGTTCAATAAAGAACCAAAATAAGATAATTTTCACTCACACATATAATATATTTTTTTGAAACCAAAGTTTGTATATCGAAAAAACCTAAATAAAAGTAAATAAACTTATTTATAATTGGTAAATAAATCCTAAACAAAGTTGAAAAAAATAATAAAAGAGTTTAAAATAAAATATAAAAAAGAATCCTAAATTAACTAGGAAATTAATACAATTTACACACAATAGCTTTTAGATCTTATTGCAAGTCTTTCTCGTTGTGTGATCGTTATGCAATTCTAACTGTATATAAAAAAGGCCTCCGAAATCTTCTAGTAGAATTTTAGTCAAATCGAACGATTTGATTGAAAGTTATACTTGTTAGCATAAAACTATACATTAGAAAAAATAAGCCCATAACCACCTCTAATGTCATTGAATGATAAAGAAACCTTACCAATGAGAAAATCAACAAAACAAAAGAGAAAACAAGTTGTTGATATGAAAACCCTTGTCAAAATAATCCCAATTTCTTCCACTTATGCTTTCATCGTAGAAAAGAAATCCATGATAAACAAAAAGTCCATAAATCATATGGAAACAAATAACAAAACTCGTACAACAACTTTTGACCTGAATTTTGACACATCATTCTTTCTCTTCTAGATGAATTACTTGACCTGCAATATATGGATGAAAATCTTGAGATAAATAGTTTATAGTTCAACTATAATCATAACAAGATTCAACCTGTAACTCCAGATATTACCTAAATAGTACACAACGGTTTAGTCTGGTAGATTTGCGACTTGTTAATCCAAATATCCAGGATTAACCCAATCAATTCCCTTTAGATTCTCTTAGTTTTAGTCCTTGAAATAGACCAATTGGTACCTCTAATGGCTTCTTTGATAATGCTCTCTAATTCACATCAAGTGTATTTCCATCAACTATTTCTTGACTTATTTATATCTAGATCTTAGATCTAGATAGTTGTAGAGGGTTTGATGTTTTGCTATACCTAAATTTGCTTATAGATTTTAAAGGTTGTGGTAGAGAAGAAGGCAACATATTTTATATAAGTAGCGTTCTAGATGATATGGGTTTCAAAGCTACATGAGCAACCAAGGAAATAAACTCATAAGCTTACTTGTAGATCTGAGCTCACCCAAACTTATTGAGTTTCAACATCTTCTCTCACCTTTTATACAAGTTCACTATATGTCAACTTGGTTTTAAAAGACAAATATATTCTTTGAAAGATGCATCTAATTCATCAATTTTAAATGAGAAATTAGTTAGAGAATATGAAATCTTGAAAGCTCAAGCTATTGATTTAAATTCTACTTTGACTAAATTTACAAAAGAAAATGAGAACCTATATATAATTATAGGAAATCAAAGATGTGTATTTTAGAAAAGTGGTTCATGATATAATCCAAAGAAAAATGAAAAACTTTACTCAACTTTCTTTGTGAGAGCACCCACATCTTCTACATCTTGTCTATCATGTGGCAGAAATAGCTTTCATGAAAAATATTGCACGCACAGGATTATCTCAACTAGAACTAAACATATTTGGATGCTAAAAAGCACATTTACTAACCCAAATAAACTCATGAGATTATGGATACCAAAATCAATATGTTGAGATTTTTCCTTGTAGGAAAAAAAAGGACACCTAATATTTGGATGACGTTCAAGACATATAACGAGTAAAAAATCTAAATTCACCTTCTTTAAGGAAAAAGAATGTTAGACATGTGACATTTTGAGAAAACACCTAGAGAAAGGTAAAAGGTATCAATAATATTGAATATTCCCTTACTATTGAGCATGTTTTACTTGTAGATGGTTTTAAATATAATTTGCTTAGTATTAGCCAATTATATGATAGAGGTAATAAAGTTATTTTTGAATTTTTACATTACTTAGTAATTAGCATTATTGATAACAAAATAATTTTCACAAGTTGACATAGGCCTAGCATGATTTGTTTCGTAAAAAATAAAAAACAATCATCAAGTTGCAAGATTTCTGATTCGGGTCTAACGATAACGCGGACGAAGGTTGACCAATAATAAATTACTCCCTAATAAACTCAGAAAATATTTAAACAATTAATGACATGCATAAAACAAATTTAGGAGAAAACACATAGCTAAGGTAACCTTTCCTTGAAAAAGAAGTAGTAAGGTGGTGTCTATCTTCCCTTAAATATAACCAACCTCTTACTCGAATCTTTGAAACCAATATACATTTTAGGATTCTTAGTTTCCTTAAAAACTAGGTGGCAATTTTTTTTAAAAAATAAATTTCCTTAAATGTTTGAGGTTTCATTTATGGTTGAGTAACAACAGTTGACATTAACTGTAAACACAAAAACAAAAAACCAAAGTAAAGCCAGAAATGACTCCACCATCGCTGTCAATTTCTGAATCGACAGCGACGTAGTTTTTGCTGCCGATTTTTGATTGGCAGCAACGCAGTTATTGCTATCGATTTCTGAATCGGTAGTGACACAATTTTTCAGTGCCGATTCCTGAATCGGCAGCAACAAAGTTTTTGGCTGCCGATTTCTAAATCAGCAGCAACATAGTTTTTGGCTGTCGATTTCTGAATCAATAGCGGCATAGTTTTTGTTGCCGATTTTTGAATCAACAGCGACACTGTAAAACCCAACAAAAATTAGTGTTGAACCGGCCTATCCTAAAAGAGAATTGGAATAGAAACCAACCTAAGATAACCTAAAAGGGGGATAAGGATAGCCTTGTACAGTACCCAAACACCTTACGTTATTAAGAGGGGGTATAAATGCAAGGGAGAGATAGAAGGTGACCCTTCCTCTCCCCAAGATCCAGCAGCAACTCTACTGGAAACAACTCTCTCTCCCAAAGAGAAAACTGAAATCGACCAGCTGCGTGCAAATCTCCGAGGGTGTTGCGTGAGAAGGGAGTTAGAGGGAAGGAGAAGTGACCAAAAACGTGGTGGAAGCAAGATCCTAGACCTTCTTTCAGAACCGACAGTAGTCATTACTGCAGCACACACACCCCTCCTCCAAGTAGAAAACTGAACCCAACCAGCCTGCATGCCACTTTCCTTGAGCGTGGAGTGAGAGTGAGTTAGGAGAAGGAAAGAAAACCAAAAACATGGGAGGAAGAGAAGCCTAGAGGGCCAGTTGGACAACAAGAGAGGGAAGGAAGAAAATCAAAAAAGAGAGGAAGAACATACCAACAAAACCTACAGAGAACTTGTTAAATTCATGAGGTATGAACTATACCACTTCTCCACTTGTTCTTGGGGCCTTGGAATTGAAAAAAAAAAGAAGAAAACCTTAAGAAAAAACAACGAAAATGGGGTTGGATAAGGGACCAAATTTCAGAAAAGTTAACAAAGAAAGTGAACAATTTTGAATCCATAAACTTGGTATAATCGTCGACCATAGTGAGGGTTGGACAAAATATGAGTTAAAAGGATAAAATGCAAAGATCATGACCTTGTTAGAGTTGTTAGACCATGTTGAAATCAAAACAAAAAGTGTATTTGGTGCTAAGATAAGAATTCTACTTGTGGTTAATGAAATTATGTGATAATATGTTCGAATGATGTTATATGCAGAATTATGTTATCTTGGAACCTTGAAGAGCATGCTAGAGCTGAAGCAATAGAGACCATGTTAGGTTGATACCCAAATTCTATTTACGTGATTGATGAAATTGCATGTTTATGAACCATATGAATGAAGGTATGATTGTGTGTGCTGACGATCTCAGCGTCAGCAGTGAAATTGTGTTGCGTTGATAATTTTTGTATCGGCAGCGACTTAGTTGTTGTCAACGATTTCTGAGTTAGCTGTGAACCATATACGCTGATGATTTTAGCGTCAGTTGTGAAATTGTCTTGCATTTATGATTTCTGAGTTGGTAGTGACTCAATTTTCATCAAGGATTTCTGAGTTAGCTGTGAACCATGTACGCTGACGATTTCTGAGTCGGAAGCGACTCAGTTTTCATCAACGATTTCTGAGTTAGCTGTGAACTATGTACACTGACAATTTCAGCGTTAGTTGTGAAATTGTGTTGCGTTGACGATCTTTGAGTCAACAGCGACTTAGTTTTCGTCAACGATTTCTGAGTTAGCTATAAACCCTGTACGCTGATGATTTTAGCGTCAGCTATGGAATTTTGTTGCGTTGACGATCTCTGAGTCAGCAGCAACTTAGTTTTCGTTAATGATTTCTAAGGTAGTTGGGAACCATGTATGCTGATGTTTTTAGCGTCAGCTGTGAAATTGTGTTGCGTTGACGATTTCCGAGTCAGTAGCAACTCAGTTTTCATCAACGATTTCAGCTAGTTGTGAACCATGTACGCTGATGATTTCAACATCAGCTGTGAAACTATGTTGCGTTGATGATTTCTAAGTCGACAGCGACTCGGTTTTCATAAATGATTTTTGAGACAGCTGTAGCCCATATGGGCTGGAAAATTAGTCTTCGCTGTCGAATTGTGGTGTTGGTAGCGAATTAGTTTTTGCTATCGAATAGTATTGTCAGCAACGAATCAGTTTTCACTGCCAAATTATGGTGTCGGTAGCCAATTAGTTTTTGTTACTGAATTCTGTATCAGCAACGAACCAATTTTCACTACCAAATTATGGTGTCAGTAGCGAACCAGTCTTCGCTGTCGAATTGTGGCGTAGCAGCGAATCAATTTTTGCTACCGAATTCTATACCGCTAGCAATCTAGCTTTCGCTATCGATGTTCCACAACAGACCTCCATGATAGAATGGACTTAAATGCTTGTAATGATTTCATTGCATGGTTGTGTAATATGTGGAACACATGATTGTGAATATGAGTATTCTTGAAGTATGTATGGTAACAAGTTGTGTGGTTACCGACTGTAAATGTACTGATTTGTGATGACTTATGTGTTTAGGTGTTGCAACCAGGATTGGACCTTCGATCGGGCAAGGACACCCCACAAGAGGAACATGTAGGTGATTTCCACCTTTTTCTCGTATGATGTTAATGTTTTGAAATGATTTACTTATGGATGATATATTATTAAATCCTTGATGAAGGATGAAACAACGATGAAACGTTTGATTGAATTCTTGAAGAATGTTGAAACAACTATGAAATGTTAATCGAATTCTTGATGAATGTTGAAACAATGATAAAAATGTTAATGTTCTGAAATGACTTGTTTGAGGAGGATATATTATTGCGTTATGATAAATATTAAACTGACTATGAGATGTTAATTGAGTTGTTATGAAATTGGGCTGCTGACGAATGTCATACTGATTATGGAATGTTGATTGTGATTGTTGATTAGCTTCGGCTAATGACATCTAATATGGATGATCGGGTTGTGCTTGATGGTTAGCTTCAGTTAATGGCATCCTAGATGGATGCTTGAGTTATGATTGTTGATTAGCTTCGGCTAATGGCATCCGAGATGGATGACTAGATTGCGCTTGATGATTAGTTTTGGTAAATGGCATCATAGATGAATGACCGAGTTGATTATGACGATTGGATCCAGCTAATGTTATCCATAAGAGATAATGAGTTTGACTTTTGCGATTAGTTTTGGTTAATGGCATTCGAGACGGATGAACGAGTTTAGATATTGCGATTAGCTACGGTTAAAAACATCCAAGGTGGATGATCGGGTTAAGGTGAAGTAATTAACCTCGATCGAAGATTAAAATTCGGCCCCACCACTCCTATGGAGAGGTTGGGGCATATGAATGAGGATAATACATCTAGCAAAATAATAAGGATTGTCTAATGTATATGAAAAGTGAATGAAAGAATGTGCTCACCTTCAGTTGATAACGGAAAGTAACGATACCGTCCTTCTAGTTGTTATTATTATGTTTAGATTATTTACAATTCTTGTATTCATGTTGTTTTTGTAATAGGGACATCACACAATCAAGGTATGTAGGGAAACCGTTCCATGGGTTCATATATTTTGAAGGGTGCTATGTAATAGTATGTCTTAGGTGTTATGTTAAATATTTGTCTTTCGACACTTTTGTAAGGACTTGTAATGAAAACTGTAATGGAACATGGATGTGGATATGCGGACATATAGATACGATGTCATGAATATATTTATGTGGTACTCTTTTTCATGAGGATGTTTTGTTGTGAATTCACATGAGGATCATACAAAAGAAAATACTAGTTGTGAATTGTCGTTCGACACTCATGTATAAACTCTTGTTGATAACGAGACTAGAACATGAATGCAAACTCATGAATATGTCAATATGATGTAATGTAAATGTAGGAATATGAAAATATAATATTATGGGTATGTGTATTGAGTATCCATCTCATAGGAATGTTGATTTACGAAAACTATATATGTTTGATGCCATGATAAGGAAGGGAACCTAATTACTAATTCGCGAAATGTCGCTGTGAGAAGTATCAAGAACTTAAATATATATAAAAAATATTCCACTAATTTTGGCTTTGAAAAAGTCGGGTTGTTACATTAACTATGAATTCAATTTATTTGCAAAATTAAAGTTGTTGATTGCATTACGCGCAGGCCAACTCGACACTAGCGCGATTAGCTGTATCTAAAGGGCTATTGCCTTGCCATAGCAATACTAGATTTTTTAGCGCTGTTAGAAGCCCAATGTGAGGTTATTGCATCGTGTTGGTGATGGCATGGCACAATAAACTGCCCTCGTGTAACTAACATTACAATGCCAACAATGGTTACTACTATTGTTGCTGCTCCGGTGGTGGGTAGTACTTGCAATATGCCAGTAGGAATTAAGAGTTAAAATTACAATTCTAGCTCTATATATATATAATACTGATTTTATATTGAAATTGAAATCCCAAATTAAATTAATTATAGAATTATTTTTTTCTAATTGATTTGGGATTGAATTAAATTGTTTAATTAATTTTTTTTATTTTTAAAATATGCTAACTGAATTAGGATTTAATTAAAATATGTTTAGAAAAAATGGTTTTTTTTTTGTAAATAACCCGAAAGAGGGACAAGAATAAGGTAGAATAGCCCTCAAACACCCCAGTACACTTATAGGGGCTATAAATATAAGGAGAGAGAAAGGGTGACCCTTCCTCTTCCCAAAGACCAGCTGCAGCAGCTGCATGCTATTGCTCCTCTGCCTCATCTCCATAGAAAACCAGACCCTATCTAGCTGCATGCCCCCTCCATTAAATGTGTGAGCTAAAGGAAACCTAGAGGGTGAGGTTAGTGACTGAATTCATGGAAGGAGAAAAGGTGTAGCAGGCCGGCCAAGCTGCAAAAGAAAAGAAGAAGAGAAAACCGGACAGAAAAAGAAAGAGACACCTCTGAAACTACACTTGGAACCTATTAAAAAGCCATGAGGTATGAACCATAACACTTCTCCACTGTTCTTGTGACTTTGGGACTGAAAAGGAAGAAGAAAACCCTAAGAAAATGGACTAGGATCCTTACACCAGTTGTTAAGGAAATCTAGTCTAGAAAGAGGGACAAAAACAGGGTTGATTAAGGGAACCTAGTTCCAGAACATTTAACAAAAGAAATGAACAAATCTTGAATGCATAAACTTGGAGGGATGACCGACCATAGTGAGGGTTGAACAACATGTACATGTGTGATGAAATGCATGAAAATGACATTGTTTAACTCCTTGACCATATTCAAACTAAAACAGAATGCATGGGGATGATTGATGTTTTGGTTTTTCACACATGATGGAAGAACTTACATGAAAGGTGTAAAGAAATGATGCAATGCATGAAGTGTGTAATTCTGCTAGATTTTAAGAACAAATTATATGCTGCAACCGAAATGCATGTTGATGTTCATGCTTGAAATTGTGTGATTCTGATGGATGATAAGAACATATTGTATGCTGGAACTGAATTGCATGTGGTTATTCATGCTCGAAATTATGTGATTCTGCTGGATTTTTAATAACAAACTGTGTGCTGGAACCGAAACGCATATGGATGTTTCTTGTGGAATTATTGTGTCTGCAGTGAATCAGGTGTTCACTGCCGAATTATAGTGTCTGCTATGAATCGGTTTTCCCTGCCGAGTTATGTTGTCTGCAGCGAACAGTGTTCGCTGCTGAAATTGTGTGGTCTATAGCAAATCAGCATTCATTGTTGAATTTGTGTTGTCTGCAACGAATCAATATTCATTGCTGAATTTTTGTTGTCTGCAGTGAATTAGTGTTCGCTGCCAAAATTGTGTTTTGTGAGTGAATCAGAGTTCATTGCCAAAATTATATGGTTTGCAATAAACTAGTGTTCGCTTTTGAAATTGTGCTGTTTGGAGCGAAGCAGAGTTCGCTGCCGAAATGTGTTGTTTGCAGCGAAGTAACATTCGATGCCAAAATTGTTTTGTCTACAGCGAATCAGTGTTTGGTGCTGAAATTGTGTTGTCTGTAGCGAAGCAACGTTCGCTGCCGAAAATGTGTTATCTGCAGCGAATCAGTGTTCGCTGCTGAATTTCTATTGTCAGCCGCGAATCAGTTTTCACTGACGATTCTGGGTCACTAGCGAACTTTTTTTTGCTAACTAAATTCTGTAGCAGATTTACATATTTAAAATGGCGTTCTGATTAAGATGATTGTTTTGTGTGAGTATAATATGTGGAGCAATGGAACATGAACTTGTGTATGCTTGAGACATGCGTAGTGACGAGTTGTGTGTGATTACTGAATACGAATGTATTGATTTGTGGCCATTGATGTTTTAGGTGGTGCGTCTGGGATAGGACCTTCATCAGGACAAGGACACCTCACAGATGGAACAGGTAGGCGATTTTTACCTTCCTCTTTCATAATGTTAATTTATGAAATGCTCTATCATGAATGTCACCGTATTGTGTTAGTGCCGATACCAAGCTGTTAAAGGAGTAAATGTTGATAAATAAATGATTAGCTACGGCTAATGGCATCCAAAATGGATAACCGGGACAAATGATTAATTAGCTTCGGCTAATGGCATCCGGATGGATAATTAGGACAAATGACTGATTAGCTTCGGCTAATGGCATCCTAAGTGAATGATGATAAATGATTGATTAACTTTGGCTAATGGCATCTGAATGGATGACCGTGACAAATGACTAATTAGCTTCAGCTAATGGCATCCTAAGTGGATGATCGGGATAAATGATTGATTAACTTCGACTAATGACATCTGAATGGATGACCAGGACAAATGATTGATTAGCTTTGGCTAATGGAATCCGAATGGATGACCGAGACAAATGACTGATTAACTTCGGCTAATGACATCCTAAGTGGATGACCGAGACAAATGACTGATTAACTTCAGCTAATGATATTCTAAGTGGATGACCAGGATAAATGATTGATTAGCTTGGGCTAATGGCGTTTGCATGGATGACTGGGATAAATAATTGATTAGCTTCGGCTAATGGCATCTTAGATGGATGGCCGGGATGAATAAATGATTAGCTTCGGCTAATAGCATCCTAAATGGATGACCGGGATGAACAAATGATTAGTTTCAGCTAATTGCATCCGAGACGAATGACCGGGTTGTGTTGATGATTTAGCTTTGGCTAATAGAATTCGAGATGGATGATAGGGTTATGTTGATGATTAGCTTCGGCTAATAGCATCCGGGACGGATGACCGGGTTGTGTTGATGATTAGCTTCATGACCGGGTTGTGTTGATGATTTAGCTTCGGCTAATGACATCCGAGATGGATGACCGAGTTGTGTAGATGATTAGCTTCGGCTAATGGCATCCAAGAAGGATGACCGGGTTGTGATTATTGATTAGCGAGAAGGATGATCGGGTTGTGATTGTTGATTAGCTTTGGCTAATGGCATCCGAGATGGATGACTGGGTTGTGGTTGGTGATTAGTTTCGGTGAATGGCATCCTAAATGGATGGCTGAGTTGATTATGATGAGTGGCTTCGGTTAATTGTATTCGTAAGAGATGACGAGTTGACTTGTGTGGTTGGTTTTGGTTAATGGCATCCGAGACGGGTGACCGAGTTTAGATATTGCGATTAGTTACGGTTAAAAGCATCCAAGATTAATGACCGGGTTACGGTGAAGTGATTAACCCTGATCAAGATTAAACTTCGGTCCCACCACTCCTATGGAGGGGTTGAGGCATATGAATGAGGATAATACATCTAGCGAAGTAATGAGGATTGCACAGTGTATCTGAGAAGTGAATGAAATAATGTACTCACTTTTAGTTGATAACGAAAAATAACGATAACATCCTTCTAGTTATTATTATTATGTTTAGATTATTTATAATTCTTGTATCCATGTTATTTTTGTAACAGGAGCATCATACAATCAAGGTGCATAGGAAAACCGTTCCACGGGTTCTCATATTTTGAAAGGTGCTATGTAATAGTTTATCTTAAGTGTTATGTTGAATGTTTTGCCTTTCGGCACTTTTGTAAGGACTTGTAATGAAAATTATATTGAAACATGGATGTGGATGTGCAAACATGTAGATATGATGTTATGAATATATTTATGTGGTATTCTTGTTTATAAGGATGTTGTGTTGAGAAATCATATGAGAATCGTATGAAAGAAGGTATTATTTGTGTAAGATTGTCGTTCGGTACTCGTGTATAAACTTGTGTTGATAACGAGACTAGAACATGAATGTAAATTCATGAGTATGTCAATATGATGTAATGTAAATGTATGAATATGAAAATATAATATTATGGGCATGTGTATTGAGTATCCGTCTTATGGGAATGCCGATTTACCAAAAAAAAAACTATATTCGTATGATATCATGATAAGGAAGGGAACCTAATTACAAATTCACTGAATGTCATTGTGAGAAGTACCGAGAACAAAAAAAAATTCATTTTTTTTGCTTGAAAAAGCCGAGTCGTTACAAATATGGTATTAAATACATGTGTGATTGGTTGTAGTACAAGTTGAAAATTCTTAATGTATATTCCCTATAGTTAATCGGTTAATGCAAGACATATTTATTATTAATAAAGGTATTCTTAATCTTTAATATTAATTATGGTTTATTAATAAATTTAAAATAAAGATAAAGTCTCTAAGATAAAAATGATTTGTAAATAAAATTATAAAGTAATTATAATTATGAGAATCCATATTTCATTAAAGCATTGTTTTTAAATGTTCTTGGTTAATACTCTATTAAGGCTAGACATCAATTAGAGTTGTTGAGACTAGTACATATTATGTTATTTTTTAATGAAAAGAAGTAGTTGTTCTCATAAGTTAAGATGTGAGAGATACCTAAAACTAATATGTAGGTGTTTATCTTATGACATGTACACTAAACTAATCTATATGAGACTTCCATATGGAGAGATCACTTGTGTCTAAGAAAAGACTTTTGTGATAGTTGTGTAAGTGATCCTTAGACTTGAGATTACTAAGTTATCATATATAGAGAATGTTATGCTTTGATCCTAACTATATATTGCCTTAACCAATGGAACAAATGGGCAGATATTGAGTATAACATGAATTTTAAGATATTTGAGTGTCAAAAGAGGATTTATCATCCTTGGTGAATTAGAAAAGGCGTTCCACGTGTTATTGAATAGTGTTGATTGTTAAATCCTTACACAAGGTGTAATAAAATTTCATAAGAATTTCAAATCTTATTCAAATAATCAATTACTATGTTGTTGAGAACAAACATGATTTGATAGAGCAAACACATTTCATACTTCAACGTTTAAATAAAAAAAAAATTCTTTATGAAGGGAGACTAATTAAATTGAAAAACTAGTCATTGAAATATTAAGTCAAACCACTTATGACTTTTCTAATATTTGAGAGACCATGACATGTTGTTAGATGGTGCCCTTAATCTTCAAATATAAATCAATCAGTTATTTAATCTTATTTTATTTAGGATTGTGATTTATATTTGGCCTGTTATATTAGAAATCTAATAGGCCACACACATTTATAACCATTGATTAAAAATTAAACTGAGATGATTAATCAAGTGGAACTTGATTGTTAATAAGTTGTTGGAATTAAAGACTAAAACATAATTAATACAGGGGATTACAATTCTAGACCTAAAAAAATTAAGTATGGACTTAATTGCATAAATTTCTAAAATTATACTTAAATAATTATTTGATATTTTTCAAGATGAAATGTGATATTTTGCTATTAATTAAGGTTATCAGGTTTTCCATATAAATAGAATGTTATACTTTATATTTTTCTTTACATATTTTATATACTCTACACATTATATACATTTATAAATATAGGCACAATAGAGAAAATAAAAAATTAGAACTCGAGGAATATCAATTCCTTTCCCCTAAAAAAGGTTTTAGGAGATTTCTGATATAGTGATTCATGTGGATTAATATTAGAAGCTGAATAATTGAATGAAGTTATGGTTTGCGATAATCCAACCCTAAAGAGTTTATCTAACTAAATAAAGAAGAATTGTTCTTTAGGAAATCTTTCACAAACCCTAAACAATTGTATATTGTCTAACGGTATCATTGGAATTGTTAAATTTTTTTAAAAGTTACT